>Ga0210013_1000417_pt1 | contig 33917 bp, 28 predicted proteins | sample CryGeymeta201506_FD_185553 | JGI IMG/M metagenome (GOLD analysis project Ga0210013, IMG submission 185553) | Groundwater microbial communities from Crystal Geyser aquifers in Utah, USA - Crystal Geyser metaG 2015-06 (SPAdes) (version 2) | ecosystem: Environmental > Aquatic > Deep subsurface >...
ACGGCGACCTCGTGGTACATCGGTGACTCCAGAAGGGGCGCGGTGACGCGGGGCAAAGAAGCGGCGGTCGGATCGCGAAGCCTACGCCGCGCATCGCACTCCCCTCCACTCACTCCTCACTCCTCATCCCGCACTCCTGCCCGCTCCCTCCTCTCCCGGGCAGCTCCCCCCCTTGGTAGAGTCCGCCGCCCGTCGCGCCCCCCTCGGGGGCGGTGGGCGCGACGGGCGGTTGGGGGTCTTGCTTGTGGGCGGGGAGGCGGGCTGGCGGTGAATCGAACCTACCTGCACAGACACGCGAGCGCCCTGGCGGCGGTGGTCGGGGTGGTCCTCCTTGCCTACGCCGCCTCGCTCACCAACGGCTTCGTCTGGGACGACGCGCCGATCATTGTCGACAACGAGGCGGCCCACCATCTCACCAGCCTGGCGGAGCTGTTCACCGCCGAGGATGTCGCCTTCACCGACGAGGACAACCCGTACTTCCGTCCCGTGCCGCGTGTGCTCTTCGTCCTCGAGTACGCCCTCTACGGCGACCACCCCTTGGGCTACCACCTCGACAGCGTGGTTTGCCACGCGACCGCCGCCCTCCTCCTCTACGCCCTGCTGATCGCCCTTTTCGCCTCGCACCGCCTCGCCCTGGGCGCAACCCTGCTCTTTGCCCTCCACCCGGTGAACGTCGAGGCGGTGGCCTTCATCTCCACCCGCAACACGATCCTCGCCGCCCTCTTCCTCCTCGCCGCTCTCCTCGGCCACCAGCGCTGGCTGGCCACCGGTCGCGTGCGCCTGCTGGTGGGTGTCGCCCTCCTCGCCTTTGTTGCCTTCGCCTCCAAGGAGACCGCCCTCACCCTGCCACTATTGCTGCCCGTCGCCGCCGCCTACGGACCGGACGCAGGGGCGCCGCGGTGGCGGCGGGTCGCCGCCGGCGAGGCGGCGGTGGCGGTGGCGGTCGTGCTGTATCTGGGGTTGCGGGCGAACGCCCTCGCCGGGGGTCACCTCGACCTTGCCCTCGCCACCCTCCCCGAGCGCCTGCGGGCGGACCTCTACATCGTTCCGCGCTACGTGGAAAACCTCCTGTTGCCGGTGCGCCTGAGTGGTCTCTACGGGGTCCCCCACCCGCCCTTCGGGGTGGTTGGGCTCGGGGTCGCGGTGTGGGCGGTCCTCGTGGCCTCCGCCACCCTCCTCGTGCGTCTCGGCGGCGCGGCCGCCTTCGGGCTCTTCTGGTTCGCCCTCAACCTCCTGCCGGTGGCCAACCTCGTCCCGATCCCGAGCGCGCCGCTGGCGGATCGCTACCTGTATCTGCCGGGGATCGGGGTACTGGTGGTGGCCGCAGACCTCTTCTGGCGCGCCACCGCGCGCTGCGCCACCGCTGCCGGGCGGCGCGGCGTGGGGGCGGCGGGCGCCGTCCTCCTCCTCCTCCTCGGGGTGGCGACCGTGGCCCGGACCCGGGTCTGGCGCGACGACCTTGCCCTCTTCACCTCCATGGCCCAGGCGGGAGAGCGGCCGGGTTACGCCTACTTCAACCTCGGCCTCGCCTATCGCGCCCGCGGCGATCTGGCGGCAGCGCGGACGGCGTGGGAGCGGGCGGTAGCGGCGGAGCCGAACCACCCCCTCGCCCTCACTCAGCTCGGCAACGTGGCGCAGGTCGATGGCGACTGGGGGGCGGCGATCGCCTACTACCGCCGTGCCCTGGCGGTGGCGCCGGACCTGCCCGAGGCGCTGTTCAACGGCGGCCTCGCCCTGGAGCACCAGGGGGAGGTGGCGGCGGCGCGGGAACTCTTCGCCCGCTTCGTGGCGGTGGCGCCGGCCCGCTACGGGGAGGCGCGTGAGGCGGCGCGGGCGCGCCTCGGTGGCACGGCCGGTCTCCCGCCCAAGGAGCGGCCATGAGTCGTCTGTTCCGCGCCCCGCGCCGCGGGCTGCGCCTTGGCCTGGTCTTGGTGGTGGTCCTGCTCGCCGCCCTGGGGGCGCGCCAGGTGGCGTCGATCCTCCTTACCCCCGGGGCGCGCGGCCTCGGCGGAGCGGCGGCGGTGGTCGCCCTCTTCGTCCTCTCCTGTCTCACTACCTTGCCCCCCGCCTCCCTGGTGGCGATGGCCGCCGGCGCGATCTTCGGCCTGGCCCTCGGCTGGGGGGTCGCCTCGGTGGGGCTCTTGCTCGGCGCGATCGCCCCCTTCCTCCTCGCCCGCTATGGGCTGCGCGGCTGGGTGCGGCAATGGCTGCACCGCTGGCCGCGCGCCAGCCAGGTCGATGGCGCGGTTGGCCGCGGCGGCTGGCGGGCGGTGGCGCTGTTGCGCCTGTCGCCGGTGATGCCCTTCGGCCCGATGAGCTACGCCCTTGGCCTCACCGCCATCCCCCTCGGGCCGTATCTGCTGGGGAGCTGCGCTGCCCTGCCGTCCCTGGCGGTCTATGTCTCCCTCGGGGTCGCCGCCGGCGACCTGGCGGCGGTGGCGCGCGGCGAGCGCCCGCCGGCGCCGGTGCAGGTGGTCTTGCTGGCAGTGGGGGTGGTCGCGTTGGTGGCGACTGCCCTCTACCTCCGCCGCCTGCTCCGCCAGCCGGCGGGCGAGGCGCCAACGGTCAGGGACGACCACCCTTGAGGCGCCTGTCGGGCGAACGGCGGTGGGGATTCGGGCCAGACGGTTGGGTTGGGCGCGATCCCGGTGGGGTGAGGCATGGGAAAAATGTCTTGGATGGAGCCGCAAGTGAACGCCTACGTTGGGGTCAGGCTTTCATTATTTCATTCTCATCGCGGCAACGTTCACCCCCTACGGTAAACAATGAAAGAAACGAAGCCTGACCCCAATCTGACCCCAATCCACCAAGCCAATCCCTGACCCGATTCTGCGGAGGCGCAGGGGAGGGGGGTGGCGCCGGCGGTGAAGCCACCGGAGATCAGCGGTGGGGGGGGAAGGCGCTCGCGCGCTCACGCGGCGGCTCCGCCCCGAGGCGGTGAAGCGCACCCCTTTCTACTTTCTACTTCCTCCTGCGTGGAGTCGTGATCCGACCCCGCGGCCAGCGACCGCGCGGCTCGAGCTCAGGGTGCGCGATGCGGTGTGAGGCGGGCGCGTAGGGCGGGGAGGGCGGGGTTGTCCGGGGCGAGGCGGGCGACCGCGTCGATCTCGTGCGCCGCCCCACCGAGATCCCCGGCGGCGAGGTAGAGGAGGGCGAAGTTGGTGTGCAGCTCGCCGTTGTCCGGGTCGAGACGGACCGCCCGCTCCATCGCCGCGAGGGCCGCGGGGAGGTCGCCGCGCTGCATGTGGAGGTACGCCTCCTCCGCGGCGAGGGGGGGGCTCGCCACCCCGGCTTGGGTGGCGCGGTCGATCACCGCGAGGGCCTCGGGAAGCGCCCCGCGCGCCACCAGGCGGCCGGCGAGCAGCTCGGCGGTCTGGCGCTCCGCCGGGACCACCGCGAGGATCCGCCGCGCCACCTCCATCGCCGCGGTTTCCTCGCCGAGGTTGAGCATGAGGTTCATCCACGCCTGCGGTTCCTGGCGGGCGACCCGCTCGGGGGTCACCGCCACGGTCGCGGCGGCGGCGCCAAGGTCGACCGGGTGGTCCGCGATCAGGGCCCGATTCGCTGCCACCCGCTCGGCGAATAGGGCGGCGCGTGGGCCAGCGAAGACCAGCGCCCAGGCGGGATCGTGGTAGAGGTAGCGCAACAGCGGCAGGTTGAAGGCGCGCCGGTGGTCGACCGCGTAGAGGTGGATGGCGTAGGGCGCCAACAGGGCGAGGTAGCGCGGCGGATCGCCGAGGGCTTGGTAGAGCGCCCACAGGTGGTCTTGGTCGACGATCTCCCAGCGGCCGTCGAAGAGCGGCCGGTAGCGGTCCGGAAGGGAGTAGGCGTAGTAGCCGCCGAAGGGGTCGAAGTGGCCGAGGGCGATGGGCACGTCGCCCGGGTCCGGCTCGCCGGGTGGCGGCGCCAGGGCGCGCAGGAAGGCCACCTCCGCCTCCGGGTAGACCTCGTGCAGGACGCCGGTGCCGAACCGCTTGAGCATGCCGAGGTCGCGGTAGTGGCGGTTGGTCACTAGACGGACGGTCTGGACGCTCAGGGCAACAACAACGACGAGGGCGACGGTGGCTAGGGCTCGTGGCGCCAGGCGCCAGGGAAGCTCGCTGGCCATCGCGATCACCAAGGGGGTGGCGGCGGCGGCGAACAGGGCGGTGTTCCGGTTACCGGTGAGGGATAGGAGAAAGAAGGTGGCGAGGATGGCGATCCGCGCCCAAGAGGGGCGGTGACGGGTGGCCACGAGGCCGCCGGCTGCGGCGGCGACGAGGAGACAGTAGGCGGCGAAGCCGAGGGTGCGGACGTTGTCGGCGGCGAAGGTGGAGGTGAGCTCGCCGAGGCTGCGCATCAGCGGATGGGCCTGGTCGCCGACCTCGGTGGCGAGGAGGAGGGAGTAGCCAAGGAGCGCCCCGCCGTGGGGGTTCAGGGGGTAGACCGCGACGCACAGGGCGGTGGTGGCCCAAAGCGGCAAGATCGCCGGCGCCGCCTCCCCGGGGGCGCGGCCGCGGCGGATCACCGCCTCCGCTAGGTAGGCCGCGGCGATGAAATAGCCGAGGACGTAGAGGGCGTGGCAGTTCTGCCACACCACCATCACCAGCGGGGCGGCGAAGAGCCAGGGAGAGGCGGTGCGCCGGTACCGCTCGAAAAGGCAGATGAGCGCGGTGACCCCGAGGTAGGTGATCGCCTCCGGCCGTGGCAGGAAGCGGCGCGACAACGCGGCGATCCCGACCACCACCAGCAGGGTGACAAGCAGGCGCGCCCCCGTCCCCCGCGCGACCTGGGTCCGGTGGTGCAGCCAGAGCACCACCACCGCGCCATAAATCACCGCCTGCAGGAGCGGGATGGCGCCCACCCCCGCGACCCGCGCGACGCCGTAGGCGGCGATCTGAAAGAGCCAGTGGGAGTCGAGGTAGGGACGTCCGGCGCCCAGGAGGGTGAGGGAATCGACCGTGGGGACGTGGCCGGTGGCGAGGATCTTTCGGCCGAGGGCGAGGTGGAACCAGAGGTCGTACGAATCCACCTGGACGAGGACCGCGGCGAAAAAAAAGAGGGCGCACGCGACGACGAGCACAGCCTCGATCGCGGTCAGCGTGGAGAATGGGAAAGCGCGCGAATGGGTCACACGTACGCCATCACAAATGGTTCGGTTTCGTCATATGTAAAACGCCATCTTATTGAACCGCCTTCGGCAACGAAGAAGTGCCCGTCTTCAACCGATCTTTTTGGGATGGGACGGGCACAATGGCAATCCAGATTCCCTTTTACATTTTCCTGGCCGCGGCGATCGGCAGGAGTTTCCTCGTCGTACTCCTCAGCATGGGGGTGAGCGACGCGCTCGGGGGCGACACCGCCCGTGCGGCCGAGGGCGGGGACGAGTCGGTGTGCGGCGGCTGCCACCCGGAGAATACCCGCCTCTCCCACCCGCTCGGAATGGTGCCGTCCATGGCGATCCCGGCCGACCTCCCGGTCGACGCCTACGGCCGGGTCACCTGCACCACCTGCCACCTGCACCACGACCAGATCGTCGCCACCGGCAGCGGCCTCGGCTCCCTACGCCGTCCCTCCATCGCCGCCCTGTGCCGGAGTTGCCACCGCAACGAGGCGGTGTTGAACCATCGCGGCACCCTTCCCTTCGCCCACGCCGCCGGTCGCGACACCGACGCGCTCGACCCGCGCGGCATCGATCGCCGCTCCCTCGCCTGCCTCGGCTGTCACGATGGCCTGCACCCGGAGATTGGTAGCGCGCGGTCGGGCCGAGTCCGGGCCGCCGGCCTCTCCATGAACACGAGCCACCCGATCGGTGTCGAGCTGGCCGAGCGCGGCCGGCCGGGAGGCAGGGGCGCATGGCGCCAGCCGGTGGACGAGAGGATCCACCTGTTTGATCACCGCGTCGGCTGTCCCTCATGCCACGACCCCTTCTCCCCCGCCCCGGAGAAGCTGGTGATGGACAACCACGGCTCCCGCCTCTGCTTCGGCTGCCACGTGATCTAACTGCCTGCCGGACTTGGTCCCGATCGACTACCGCGAGCGGCTCGCGGCCCGGATCGCCCCGTTCTTCGTGTCCTCGGCCCTCGTAGCGCTACAAACAACTCCCCCTCTGGACGCAAGTTCGCCGCTTCTCGGCCGACGATCGTCAAAGTCCGACAGACTCCTCGTGGACGGCGCGGGCCGCGGCGGGCCGTGGCCAAGTTGGCAAGTTTGCGTGTTTGCAGGACTGACCCCAGATGCAAGGGGAGCGGCGGCAAGCCGTTGGCGGACGTTGGGGCGCCGCGCAAGCGGCTGACTCCTGCCTCCCAGTCGCCGGCGGTTACGGCAGCAGGCGCTGGCCGTGGCCGAGGGGCAGGCTGGCGCGCAGGCGGGCGATGAGGTGGGCGCGGGCCGCGGCCCAAGCGGCGACGAGCGCGTCGCCGAAGGCGAGGCGAGTGGCGATGGCGGCGGCGAGGGCGCAGCCGGTGCCGTGGGCGGCGATCGGCAGGCGCGGGGTGGGGAGACGGTGGACGGTGGCGCCGTCGAACAGGAGGTCCACCACCTCGCCGCCCGGGCGGTGGCCGCCGGTGATGAGCACCGCGGTGGCGCCGGCCGCGGCCAGGTCGCGGGCGAGGGGCTCGGCGGCGCGATCGTCGCCCGCTGGCCTCCCCGTCAGCAGCAGCGCCTCGGGCAGGTTGGGGGTGACGACGGTGGCGCGCGGCAACAGCTCGGCGATGAGGGCGGCGGTGGCGTCTGCATCGAGGAGCGGCCCGCCGGCGGTGGCGGCGAGGACCGGGTCGAGGACGAAGGGGAGGCGGGGGTGGCGGTCGAGGAAGCGGGCGACCGCCTCGACATTCGCCCGGGAACCGAGCATCCCCGCCTTGACGGTGGCGATCCGCAGATCCCCGGCGAGCGCGGTGAGCTGGGCGGTGAGGAGCTCGGCGGCCACGTCCTGGCGGGTCGAGAGGCCGCAGGTGTCTTGCACGGTCACCGAGGTGAGCGCACACACCCCATAGGCGCCGAGCTGGCCGATGGTCCGCAGATCGCCCTGCACTCCGGCCCCGGCGGTGGGGTCGGAGCCGCCGATCGCGAGGACGATGGGGGGACGAGAGACCATGGCAACGAACCGGCAAAAGCCAGCGCGGTCACTTTCCACCACCCCCCGCCACCGATCCACCTGCAGGCGGCAGGAGCGCGGCGCGCGGGTCTAAGGATGGGGCGGCGGCTGGGTACCCTGGGCTGCGGGTGGTAGTGAGTGGCCGTGGCCACCGGTCACCGCCCCCACGACGGTGGCGGCAACTCTGCTCACCGCGCCGGCGGAAACCACGCGGCGAACCCTTCCGCGCCGCCGGGCGCGTAGAGGGCGCGGATCGCGGCGACCCCGAAGCAGCCGGTGGCGGCGACCTCGGCGAGGTGGGCGGGGTTGATGCCGCCGAGGGCGAAGAGGGGCAACCGGGTGGCCGCCACCGCCGCGGCGAGGGCGGCGGGCCCGGGGGGGTCGCCGAACCGTTCCTTCGACGGGGTGGGGTAGAGGGGGCCGAAGGTCGCGTAATCCGCCCCCTCGGCCGCCGCCGCAACCACCTCGGCCAGGGTGTGGCAGGAGCGGCCGATCAGACGCCCCGGGCCGAGCAGGCGACGGACCACCGCCACCGGTAGCCCTGCGGCCGGCAGGTGGACGCCGTCACCGTTGGCGAGCAGGCAGAGATCTGCCCGACCGTTGAGGAGCAGCAGCGCCCCGGCGGCCTGGGTCAGGGCGCGCAGGCGGCGGGCGAGGGCGAGGAGCGGCCGGTCGGCGAGCTGCTTCTCGCGCACCTGAACGATCCCCACCCCCTGGGCGACGGCCCGTTCGATGGGCGTCAGCTCCCCATCCCCACCGGCGGCGTCGCCAGCGGTGATCAGCATCACGCGGGGGAGGGGGAGGGCCATGGGCGTGGGGGTGGCAGCGGGGCGAGGGGCGGGGCGGAGCTGCGTTATCATCGCCCGATGGTCGGGGAGATCGAAGCCGTGGTGGTGGCCCTCAATCGGGCGCACGTCCGGTACCTGGTGGTCGGCGGGGTGGCGGTGGTTCTCCATGGCTACTTGCGCACCACCGGCGATCTCGACCTCGTCCTCCAGCTCGAACCGGGAAACCTCCAGCGGGCGATGGCGGCCTTGAAGCAACTCGCCTACCGGCCGCACGCGCCGGTGGAGGTCGAGGCGTTTGCGGACCCGGTGCAGCGGGAGTCATGGCTCCGCGACAAGGGGCTGACCGTCTTTTCCCTGTGGAGCCCGACCCACCCGGTTCTGGAGGTCGATCTCTTGGTCCGCGAGCCCTTTGATTTCGATCTGGTCTACCGGCGGGCGGTGCGCGTGGATCTGGAGACGACGACGGCGACGGTGATCTCCGTTGAGGACCTGAAGACGATGAAGGGGCGGGTGGGGCGGCCACGCGATCTGGAGGATGTGGCGGCCCTCGAGGCGTTGGCGCGGGGCACGGGGGAGGGGGGTGCGGAGGACGACGATGGCTGACCCAGAGCCGACTGGCGGGGAGGGGGGGTTTGACCGCGGCTGGGCGGGCCACGCGCGCCGCCAGGCGTGCCGCGGCCTGGCGATGACGCCGGCCCAGCGGCTGCGCTGGTTGGAGGAGACCATGGCGGCCCTGCGCCGCATTCAGGGGCGGGCGATCGGCGCGCCGCCCCAGGGGGAGACGCCGAACGCTTAGGTGGTCCCCCCCTCGCCGCCCGTTCGTCTCTTGCAGCCGCTAGGGATCCCCCGGCGGCTACCGGGCGGGCGAAGCGCACCAGCGCCCGGCGTCCCGTCACGATCGGTGGTGACGCCGATGCGTGCGTCCACCCGCCGGCGCGCCGCCGGGATCGGATTGGGGTCAGGTCTTTACTTTATACTCCAACGTAGCGCAACAGAGTGTGGTGTTGGACGTGTGGTGTTGGACCAAGGGTATAAAGTAAAGAGCTGACCCCAGGTTACGGTGGTCCTATCGCACGACCCCCTCGAGGGGGGAGGAGGCGGTGGCGTAGAGCTTCTTGGGGATGCGGCCGGCGCGGTAGGCGAGGCGGCCCGCCTCGACGCCGAGCTTCATCGCCCGGGCCATGGCAACGGGCTCCTTGGCGCCGGCGATGGCGGTGTTCATGAGGACCCCGTCCGCCCCCATCTCCATCACCATCGTCGCGTCGGAGGCGGTGCCGACGCCGGCGTCGACGATCACCGGCACGGTGAGGAGCTCCAGGAGGATGCGCAGGGTGTATGGGTTGCAGATCCCCAGCCCCGAGCCGATCGGGGCGGCGAGGGGCATGATCGCGCTGGCTCCCGCGTCCACCAACCGCTGCGCCACCACCGGGTCGTCGGTGGTGTAGGGCAAACAGGTAAACCCCTCCTTGGCGAGGATCTCGGTCGCCGCCAGGGTGGCGGCGGTGTCCGGGTAGAGGGTCTTCGCATCGCCGATCACCTCCACCTTCACTAGGTCGGTGAGCCCGGCGGCGCGCGCCAGGCGGGCGGTGCGCACGCACTCGTCGGCGGTGGTGCAGCCGGCGGTGTTGGGAAGGACGGTGGTGCGGCTGAGGTCGAGAAAGTCGAGGAGGTTTTCCTTCGCCGGGTCGGTGATGTTCACCCGCCGCACCGCCACCGTGATCAGCTCCGCGCCGGAGGCGTCGAGGGCCGCGCGGGTCTCGGCGAAGTCCTTGTACTTGCCCGAGCCGATGATCAGGCGCGAGTGGAAGGTGTAGCGGCCGAGGGTGAGGGGGAGGTCGGGGGTCATGGGGGTCGCGGCGTTTGCCAGGGGATCGAGGAGAAAAACGGTGTGGCCGGCGGGCTGACGAATATGCCGAGGAAGCCTCCGCGCCACAACCGGAACGTGGCGCATCAGGGTCCGGCGTTGGACCGGGAGTATAAAGTAAAGACCTGACCCCAAGCTGCTTGCGGCTCAGTCGATCGACCCAGTCCGACAGGCTCTTAGGCCACGAAGGAGGGGGCGATCCGGCTCTCCTTGCCGGGGGTCGCCCGTGGCGCGGGCGAGTCGGTCGATCGACTCCTAGCCGCCGCCGACCAGGGCGACGATCTCCACCTCGTCGCCATCGTTCAGAGGCTGGCTCGCGCCCGTGGCGCGGTCGAGGATGGTGCGGTTGTGCTCCACCACCACCCGTTGCGGGTCCAGCGCCAGGCGGGCGAGGAGGTCACCGACCGTGGCACCGGGCTCCACCGGATAGGGTTCGCCGTTGAGGGTGATGGCCATGGCTTGCTTCGCGCGCGGGGGCTAGAGATTCGGGAGGTTGGCCGCGGTTGGCGGCCCGCCGCGTACGGCGTGGGTGGGCGATGGAGGGGTAAAGGGTAGCGGCGCGGCCCACGGAGCGCGGGGGTCGGGGAGCCCGCGCGTCGCGATTCGTAAGCGCTTTCCGAATTCTTCCATGGGCGCTCACTCGCCGAGCAGGGGGCCCAGTCGCTCCGCCAGCTCCGCACAGGTGACCCCCGCGAAGTGCAGGACCTTATCACGGCCCGTGTCGCCCTGAACGACGGTGATCGACCCCTTGGGCAGGTGCAGCCGCTTGGCCAGGAGGGCGACGAGGGCCTGGTTCGCCTTGCCCTCCACCGGCGGCGCGGTGAGCTGCACCTTGATCGCCTCGCCGTGGAGGCCGGTGATTGCCGAGCGGCTCGCGCGCGGCTGGACGTGGAGGGTGAGGCGGGCGCCGTCGCGGCCGTCGCGGCACGGAATCTTGCTGCTCAATGGAGGCGCTGGCCCAGCTCCCGCAGGGTCGCCACGAAGAACTGGTCGACGAACAGGAGGGCGAGGAGGGCGAGGAGGGGGGTGAAGTCGATCCCGCCGGAGAGCAGCCACGGCACCTTCGCGCGGATCCGCCCGAGGATCGGTTCGGTGACCGCGTGCAGGGCGCGGACGATGGGGTTGTACGGGTCCGGGTTCACCCAGGAGATCACCGCCTGGAAGATCAGGACCAGGTAGAGAAAGAAGATCACCAGGTGGAGCAGGGTGGCGACGGCGGAGAGCAGGTTGCCGAGGATGAACATAGGGGCTCCGTGGCGGGCTTATGGGGTCGTGGCGCGGCCGAGCTCACGGGAGCGGGCGGTGGCCGCGCGCACGGCCGCGGCCACCGCCGCGCGCACCCCGCCCGCTTCTAAGGCCGCCAGGCCGCGGGCGGTGGTGCCGCCCGGCGAGGTGACCCGCTGGCGCAGGAGCGCCGGATGGTCGCCGGAGGTGAGCGCCAGGGTGGCGGCGCCGCGCAGGGTCTGGGCGGCGAGGGTGAGGGCGAGCGGCGCCGCGAGCCCCTCGGCGATCCCCGCCTCGGCGAGGGCCTCGATGATCAGCAGGCCATAGGCGGGGCCGGAGCCGGAGAGGCCGGTGACCGCGTCCATCTGCCCCTCGTCCACCTGCGCCACCCGCCCAAGGGGGGCGAGGAGGAGGGCGACGCGGTCGCGCTGCACGGCGGGGAGGTCGGCGGGGGTGGCGAAGCAGATCATCCCCTCGCCGATCAAAGCGGGGGTGTTGGGCATCACCCGCACCACCCGGTCGCTGGCGAGGTTGGCGCGCAGGGTCGCAAGGGTGACCCCGGCGGCGACCGAGACCCACAGAGTTTCGCCCGGGCCAGCGGCGGTGGCCGCCGCCATCGCCGTCGCCATCTGCTGCGGCTTCACCGCCAGGAGGACCACCTCTGCCCCCTCGACCACCTCCGCGACGGTCGAACAGGGGCGGGCATGGTAGCGCTGGGCCACCGCCTGGAGGGTGTCGCCGCGCAGGTCGTAGACGCCCACGGTGTGGCCGCCGGCGGTGGCGATACCGCGCACCAGCGCCTCCCCCATGTTGCCTACGCCGATGACGCCGATCTTCATGGGGGGTTCGTGGGCGGGGGTTGGCGACTTTCTTGACACCCTCAAAGGGCGTGTGAGACCGTGCATTCTCTTGGACTTGCGTACCGTGCCCCACGCGCGTGGGGATTGCAACGGCCGCCCGCGCCCACCCTCGTAGGAAGGGGGAGCGGGAAGGAAAGCGAAGGTGCATCGGCCTACGAGGAGTGTGTCATGTCGACTGTGGTGGTCGTGGGGAGTCAGTGGGGAGACGAGGGCAAGGGGAAGATCGTCGATCTCCTTACCGAGCACGCCGACGTGGTGGCGCGCTACCAGGGGGGGCACAACGCCGGCCACACGGTGATCAACGACAAGGGGCGGTTCATCCTCCACCTCGTCCCCTCCGGCGCCTTCGCCGCCCACAAGCAACTGGTGATCGGCAATGGCGTGGTGATCTCGCCGAGCGACCTGATCGCGGAGATCGACGCCCTGGAGAAGCGCTCCATCCGCCTCACCGGCCGGCTGGCGATCAGCAACGCGGCGCACGTGATCATGCCGTGGCACGTGATTATCGACCAGGGGCGAGAGGCGCATGGCGGGACCACCAAGATCGGTACCACCGGCCGCGGCATCGGCCCCGCCTACACCGCCAAGATGGACCGCACCGGGATCCGCATGGGCGACCTGTACGACGCCAGCCTCTTGGAGGCGAAGGTGAAGGGGGTCCTCGACGAGGTGAACGTGACGATGGTAAGCCGCTACGCCACCCCACCGCTGGTGGTGGAGGAGGTGTGCAAGGTCTACCGCGCGTACGGCGAGCGCCTCGCCGAGTACGTCACCGACACGGTGGCGGTGGTCCAAGAGGCGGTGGCCGCCGGTCGCAACCTCCTCGTCGAGGGGGCGCAGGGGACCCACCTGGATATCGACCACGGCACCTACCCCTTCGTCACCTCGTCGAACTGCACCGCCGGCGGGGCGTGTACCGGCCTCGGCCTCGGCCCTACCCAGATCGACGCGGTGGTGGGGATCGTCAAGGCGTACACCACCCGGGTGGGCGAGGGCCCCTTCCCCACCGAGCTCCACGACGAGATCGGCGTCCGCCTGCAGACCACCGGCAGCGAGTTCGGTGCCACCACCGGCCGCACCCGCCGCTGTGGCTGGTTCGACGCGGTGCTCGTGCGCCGCTCGGCACAGGTGAACGGCCTTACCTCCCTGGCGATCACCAAGCTCGACGTCCTCGATGGTCTGGAGACGATCCGCATCTGCACCGGCTACCAAGTCGACGGCAAGGCGCTTGCTATCTTCCCCACCCAGGGGAAGCTGTTCGCCGCCTGCAAGCCGATCTACGAGGAGCTGGCCGGCTGGGAGAGTTCCACCCACGGGGTCACCGAGATGGCCAAGCTGCCGAAGCAGGCGCGTGGCTACTTGAAGGAGATCGAGCGGCTGGTGCGGGTGCCCATTGGCCTCGTGGCCACCGGTCCGGAGCGCGACTCGACCATCGTCAACGACTTGCCTTTCTAGGACCCGTTGCCTATAACCCGGCCGTTTGTCGGCATCTCATCGCCTGGAGGGAGCCGTTAGCTCAGTTGGTAGAGCAGCTGCCTTTTAAGCAGCGGGTCGAAGGTTCAATCCCTTCACGGCTCACCACCGCGCCGGGGGCGGGGGCCGAGGGTGGGGGTCGGGAGATGGTCCGAAGGGAGCACCACACCGCAGAGGAGCGCTGTCCCCATCGTCTAGTCAGGCCTAGGACACCGCCCTTTCACGGCGGCGACAGGGGTTCAAATCCCCTTGGGGACGCCATCTCGCTTACCGCGCACCGGGCGAATAGCTCAGCTGGGAGAGCACCGGCCTTACAAGCCGGGGGTCACAGGTTCGAGCCCTGTTTCGCCCACCACCGAGCGCGTGGCGCCGACCGCGCCGTTTAGCCTCCGTCGCGCCGGTCGTCCTGGGTGGCGGCGGCCGGACGCCGGAGCGCCGGCGGGGTCTGGTGATCTCGCCGCGGAACGCGATAAGATCCGCGTCCCAGCAAGGCTAACTACGGAGCGGTAGTTAAGTTGGTTATAACGCCGGCCTGTCACGCCGGAGGCCGCGGGTTCAAGTCCCGTCCGCTCCGCCATACGTAAAGGGGGGCGCCACCGATCGGTGGCGCCCCCCTTTTTCGTCGCGGAGGTTGGCGGCGACGGCCCCGCCTACTGGTGGTAGATGTCGGGCAGCGGGGTGCTGGCGTAGGTGGCCTGATTGCCCACGTACGCCTCGGTCAGGCTCTTGGTGATCATCGCGGTGCAGGTGCGGGCGCGAGCGTCGATCACCACCGCCTCGTTGGTGAAGCGCACCGAGCCCCCCTCGACGGCGAGGTCGTTGTCGTGCACGAGGAAGAAGTGGTCGCCGGGGCGGACCTGCTGGTCGGTGCCGACATCGAGGAAGATCACGTCGTCGGTGGCGATCGAGACCCGCTTGTCGGGGGTGGCGACCACCGTCGCTCGGAGCCCCTCGGGGCCATCGGTCCGCCCTTTCGCCGCCACCGGCGGCGGGGTGGGCACGGGCATCACCCGGTCGCCGGCGGTCAACGGGGAGAGGGTGCGGACGATGCGGCCCGAGGAGGTGGCGTCGTGGATCTCGGTGACCTCGACCTCGCCCACCACCCGCACCAGGCGGCCGACGGGCTCATCGGTGACGGGGTGGCGAATGATCTCGTCCGCCTCCACCACCTGGAAGTGGTCCCCGGCCACCACCCCATCGCGACTCCCCAGGCTGAGGTAGACGGAGCCATCGGTGGCGAGCATTTTGCGCTGCCCGTACCAGCTCCCCAGGATGCGGCCCACCCCCACCTCTTCGCGGAGGGAGGCGAGCCAGCCGCTGCGGCTGACCTGGTCGGTGGTGGCGGCCACCGGTGGGGGGGCGGTGGGCGGCACTCCGGAGGCGGCGGCCGCGGCCGCCGCCTCCGGGGTGGCCATCGTGGTGAGGCGGGGCAGGTGCGGCGCGGCCGGGGTGGCCGGCGCGTAGCCGGGGAGCTGGACCTGATTGCCGGGGTAGATCCGGTCCGGGTCGTCGATCTGCGGGTTGACCTGCCAGATCTCCGGCCAGATGAAGGGGTCCTTCAGATAGCTCCGCGACAGGTCCCACAGGGTGTCGTGCCGGGCCACCACGTGCTCCTTACTCGGGTAGAGGCCGTGGAGGTGGTCGCCCCGGTTGAGGCGCTCCTCGATGGGGGTGGCGGTGGCGGCCACGGCGAGGGAGGCCACCACGACGGCGATGGCGGGGGTGAGCGGGTGAGCGATGCGAGACATGGGCAACCTCTGGGTTAGGGCCGGTCGGGTGGAGGCCAATCTACGGTCGAAGCGGGCGCGGCCGCGCGTCCATGAGGGCTTATCGGCGACCGGCGCGGCGGGTGAATCGCTGGGCTCGTTCCTGGTTCCTAGCCTTGGCATTGTAGGGTGTGGTGAGCCAACATCGCGCTTCTCTCGAAACTCTATTGGAGCTTGCACATGAGTGAGTTGACGTTGACGGATGACAACTTCGAGCAGGAGGTTCTCAAGTCCGCGATTCCCGTCATGGTGGATTTCTGGGCGGAGTGGTGTGCCCCCTGTCGGATGTTGGGGCCGACCATCGAGGAGGTTGCCAAGGAGTTTGCGGGGCGGGTCAAGGTGGGCAAGCTGAACACCGACCACAACCGCGCCATCGCTGCCAAGTTCGGGATCATGTCGATTCCCACGGTGATCTTCTTCAAGGGTGGCAAGATCGCCAAGCAGACCGTGGGTGTCCAGCCCAAGTCGAGTTACGTGAACATCCTCGGCGAGCTCTTGGGGTAGCGGCGGCCGCCGGGGTGTGGGCGGCGACGGGTGAGGGCACGATGGGCCGCTTGGGCGGGGAGACTCTCCTCGCCCAAGCGGCCCGCGCTTTGTCCGCGTGGTGCCGGCGGCTCACCCCTGGGCCGCGGTGGTCGCCTCGGCCGCGGTCGGCTGGCCGCGCTTCTCGTAGACGGCGATCGACTTGATCAAGTCGATCGCCCGCTGGAGCTGGTAGTCGCGCCGCTCTTTGGTCTTCGGCGCGTTGCCGTCGCCCTCTTCCGCCCCCGGCGCGGTGGGGGGCGCTGCCTGCTCCTCCTCGGGGAGATCTTGGTTCTCGAGGCGATTGTGCAGGTCGCGTTCCTTGATGTGGAAGGTGGAGCCGTTCTCCTGCTGGGCGACGATGAACTCCTGCGCCACCTCGATGTCCGGGGTGATGCCGGTGTTCTGAATCGAGGTGCCGCGCGGCGTGTAGTACTTGGCGGTGGTGAGGCGCAGGCCGTAGCCGCCGGAGAGGGGGATCACCGTCTGCACCGATCCCTTGCCGAAGGTCTGGGTGCCGAGGACTACCGCCCGGTGGTGGTCCTGGAGGCAGCCGGCGACGATCTCGCTCGCCGATGCCGAGCCGCCGTTGACCAGCACCACCAGGGGGATCGCGCCGGAGAGGTCCGTCGCTTCGGTGAAGTACTCGCGCTTCTCTCCCTTGCGGTTTTGGATGTAGACCACCAGCTTCTTGTCCGGCAGGAAGGCGTCGGAGACCTTCACCGCCTGATCCAGCAGGCCGCCCGGGTTGTTCCGCAGGTCGAGGAGGTACCCCTCCACATGCGCCTTCTGGAGCTTGGTGATCGCCTCGGCGAGCTCCTTGTCCGTCTTCTCTTGGAACTGGGAGATGCGGAGGTAGCCGATGGAGTTGTCGATCACCTCGGAGCGCACCGACTTGATGGCGATGATGTCGCGGGTGACGACGTACTCCTTCGGCTCCTTGAGGCCGCGACGGAGGATGGTGAGGGTGACCTTCGTCCCCTTCGGGCCGCGCATCAGCTTCACCGCTTCCATGAGCGAGATGCCCTTGGTCAAGCGATCGTCCACCTTCAAGATGAAGTCGCCCGCCTCGATCCCCGCCTTGTAGGCCGGGGTGTCCTCGATGGGCGCGATCACCGTGAGCTCGCCATCCTTGATGCCGATCTGGATGCCGAGGCCGCCGAACTCACCCTTCGTGTCCACCTGCATCTCACGGTACAGGTCGGGGGTCATGAACGAGGAGTGGGGGTCGAGGTTCTGCAGCATCCCGTTGATTGCGCCGTCAATCAGCTCGTCCGGCTTTTCCGGCTCCACGTAGTTACGCTCGACGATCTCGAGGACCTCGGAGAAGCGCTTCAGGGCCGCGTACGGTGTCGCCTCGTCGCCCTGGACCTCGGGGACGCGGGAGACCGCACCGCTCAACAGGAGGAGGGTGACGACCAGAAAGGCAGGCGCGAAGCGCCAAACCCAGAATCTACGCATGAGGGTCTCCAGGCGCTTCATGCGCCGATGGGAAAGGGGTTAGAGCACATCGGTCAGCATGGATCGCGGCGCGCGGGCGTGCCAGCGCCCGGCGATCCTGGCCGGTCCACAAGCAAGACGCCGCCGGCGCACGGTGGGTGGGTCGAGGTGACCCGCGAGGCCACGGCCAGGAGCAGCGGGGGTTGGCGCGTACGGAGCAGATTCATGGGGCGCGATGGGTTTAGTCCGTGGTGGTCGCCACCGCCGCCAGCCCTTCGAGCCAGCGGAGGGGATCGAGCGGCTGGCCATCTTGGCGGATCTCAAAGTAGAGGGGTTCAGCGTCGGGATCCGCGGTATCGGCGATTGCGTCGCCCTGGTGGATGGGGTCGCCGGCGGCGACACGTAGCCCCGAGGTGTGACCGTAGAGGGAATAGTAACCCGATCCGTGGTCCACAATCAGGAGCAACCCGTACCCCTCGAACCAGTCGGCGAAGAGCACCTCGCCGTCCCACACCGCCCGCACCTCGCCCCGGGCGGCGGGTTGGATGCGGATTCCGGTCGCCGGCGGTCCGCCCCCCTTGGCCACTGTGCCGAAGAAGGCGGTTACGTCGCCGCGCACCGGCCACGGCAGGTGACCTTGGGCGGTGGCGATCTCGCCGTGGCGGGCCGCCGGGGTCGGGCGGGTGGCGAGTTGGTCGACCATGGCGGTCAGCCGCTGCCGGTCGCCCTCCAGGGCGGCGATCCGCGCGGCGAGGGTCTGGTCCTGGCGCTGGCTCTCGGCGAGGAGGGCGGTCTGTTCCGCCACCTTCTCGGCGAGCTCGGCGCGCGCGCGGGTGAGGGCGTGGCGCTCCTCGTCGAGGCGGAGCTGGCGGGCGGCGAACTCCTGGCGCATCGCCTCGAGCTGACCGGCTTGCGTGGTCAGCCGGTCGAGCCGCTCGCCGCTGGCCGCCGCCACTGCCTCTTGGTAGCGGCGGTCCAGCAAGAGGGCCCACGGGTCGACGCGGGTGGTGAGCAGGGCCACCGCTGGCGGCGGGTCACCCTGCTCGTGAAGCTGGCGCAGGCGGGCGGCCAGCAACTGCCGCTCCTGACCTAGGGCGCCGGTGGTGGTGGCGAGCCGCTCGTGCAAAAGCGTCACCTCCGTGGCGAGCGCGCCGGTCGCTTGGTCGAGGTCGGCGACCTGGGCGCGTCGCTCGTTCAGCTCTCCCTCCACCGCGTGGAGGCGGCTGGCCACGGTGCGGACCTGGGCCTGGTTCTCGTCGCGCGCCGCCCGCGTTTGGTCGATCTCGCTGTCAATCGACTCCACCCCCCCCGGGGGGGACTGCACGGCGCGATCGAGGTCGCGGACCTCGATGGGTGCAGCGGCGGCGGCGGTGACCCACCAAACAAAAAGCGGCGCGAGGGCGATCATCGCTTCATGAAATGGCCAATCGAGGCCCAGCAGCCCACCATCCCCAAAAGCGCCCCGCCACCCGCCAACACCGCCACCTGGCGTATCCCGAAGGAGACGAGGTCGAGGGAGCCGGCGAGGAGGCCCCCGCCGGGGGTCGCGAGCAGGGGTCCAACCAGGCGATGGGTCGCGGCGAGGAGGAGGGCTGCCACCCCCCCGCCGAACAGGCCGGTGAGGGCGCCTTCGAGATAGAACGGGGTGCGGATGAAGCGGTTGGTGGCGCCGATCAGGCGCATGATGTCGATCTCCTCCCGGCGCGCGTAGATCGACAGGGCCACCTGGTTGGAGACGATGAACAAGGTGGCGAGGGCAAGGAGGGCGCCGGCGCTGGCGCCACCGCCCCGCAGCCAGCGGCTGAGGCCAAGGAGCGAGGCGAGCCACTGCTCGCCGTAGCGCACCGCATCGACGCCGGCAAACCCCTCCACCTCGTGGGCCAAGCTCGCGGTCGCCGCCGCGGTCAAAGCGCCGTCGAGGTGGACCTCCAGGCTCGCCGGCAGGGGGTTCTCCTCCAGCAGGGCGAGCAAGGCCGCGCTCTCCGGGTGGCGCTTGGTGAAGGTGGCCGCGGCCTCCTCCTTGCTCGTCTGGGTCACCGCGGCCACCTCGGGCCGGTGGCGGAGCCAGCCGAGCAGGGCGTCGCGCTGGGCGGGCGCGCAGTCGTCGGCGAGAAAGACCACCATCCCCAACTCCCCGTGGAGCCGTTCGGCCACCCTCTCCAGATGGTGGTAGACCGCGGTGAACAGGCCGAGGAGCAACAGGGTGACGGCGATGGTGAGGCCGGTCATCACCGCCAGCGCCAGGTGGGTGCGCACGGCGCGCACCCCGTCGGCGAAAAGAAAGGCCAGGTGGTAGAGAGGGCGCGGCATGGGGTCTCGCTGGGCTCGCGGAGAGGCGGTGGATGGGGTGGGCGGCGGTGGGTCAATCCATCAACGGTAGGCCGCCTCCAGCTCGGGCGGCCGGTCGCTCACCATCTCGCCGCCCACCAGGGTGAGGACGCGCTTGCGCATCTCGCGCACCACGTCCATGTCGTGGGTCGCGAAGAGGATGGTGGTCCCGGCCTGGTTGATCGCGTCGAACAGGGTGAGGATCTCCTCGCGCACGTCTGGGTCGAGGTTGCCGGTCGCCTCATCGGCGAGGATCAGGGCGGGGTCGTTGGCGAGCGCCCGGGCGATCGCCACCCGCTGCTGTTCGCCGCCGGAGAGCTCCGCCGGCCAGTCCGCCGCGCGGCCCGCCATCCCGACCCGCTCCAACAGTTCGTCCACCCGGTTTTTCGCCGCGCGGCCGCCGATGCCCGCCACCTGCAGGGCGAAGAGGAGGTTGCCCGCCACCGTGCGGCTGGCGAGGAGCTTGCTGTCTTGAAAGATGATCCCGATGTTGCGCCGCAGGTATGGCACCGACCCCGGACGCAGGCGCGAGACGTCGCGGCTGGCCACCCGGATCGTCCCCGAGTCGGGCCGCTCGGCGCCGTAGATCAGGCGCAACAGGGTCGTCTTGCCGGCCCCGGAGCGGCCGATCAGAAACGACAGCTCGCCCGGCTCGATGTGAAACGAGAGGTCACGGAGGACCGGCTGGCCGTGGCCGAAGTCCTTGGTGACGTGGTCGAAGACAATCATTCCTCTACCGGCCCCAGCATCTCGCGCAGGAGGTCGTTGACCAGGGCCGGGTTCGCCTTGCCGCCGGTGACCCGCATCGCCTGTCCCACGAAGAAGCCCATGAGCTTGGTCTTGCCCGCCCGATAGTCGGCGAGCTGGGTTGGGTTGTCGGCGAAGATCTGTTGGAGGATGGGACGCAGCTGTTCCGGATCGGCCACCTGCACCAGCCCCTCCGCCGCGACGATCTCCGCGGCGGGTTGGTGGGTGGCGACCATCTTCTCGAAGACGGACTTGGCGATCTTGCCGGAGATGGTTCCCTCCTCGATGAGGCGAATCAAAGCCGCCAGGGCGGCGGCGTCTACCGGTGACTCTTCGACCGATGTGCCTAACTTGTTAAGCACCCCGAGAAGGTCGCCGAGGACCCAGTTCGCCGCCGTCTTCGCCTCTTTCACCCCGCCCGCCACCTGCTCGAAGTAGTCGGCCAGCGCCTGGCTGGCCACCAGCACCCCGGTGTCCTGCGCCGGCAGGCCGTAGTCGCGCACGAACCGCTGCTCCTTCTCCGCCGGCAGCTCCGGCAGGGTGGCGCGGATTCGCTCGATCCACCCCTCGTCCACCACCAGCGGCAGCAGGTCGGGGTCGGGGAAGTAGCGGTAGTCGTGGGCCTCCTCCTTCGAGCGCATGGAGAAGGTCTTCGCCTCGGTGGGGTTCCACAACCGCGTCTCCTGCACCACCGCCTGCCCCTGGGCGAGGAGGCGCGCCTGGCGGCGCACCTCGTAGTCGATCGCGTGGCCCACGTGGCGGAAGGAGTTGAGGTTCTTCACCTCGGCGCGGGTCCCGAAGGTCGCGCTCCCCCGCGGGCGGATGGAGACATTCGCGTCGCAGCGGAACGACCCCTCCTCCATGTTGCCGTCGGAGATTCCCAGGTAGCGGACGATCGAGCGCAGCCGCTTCAAATACGCCGTAGCCTCCTCCGCCGAGCGGAGGTCCGGCTCGCTGACGATCTCCAACAGGGGCACGCCGGCGCGGTTGAGGTCGACATAGCTGTGGTCGTCGTCGCCCTCGCCATGGATGTTCTTGCCTGCATCCTCCTCCATGTGGATGCGGGTGAGGCGGATGCGCTTGACCTCGCCCGACTCCAGCTCCGCCTCCACGTAGCCGTGCTCGCAGATGGGCGCCTCGTACTGGGAGATCTGGTACGCCTTCGGCAGGTCGGGATAGAAGTAGTTCTTCCGCGCCCAGCGTGAGCTGCGGTTGATCGTGCAGTGGGTCGCTAGGCCGAGCTTGATCGCGCAGCTCACCACCTCGCGGTTGAGGACCGGCAGGACCCCCGGCATCCCTAGGCAGACCGGGCAGGTGTGGCTGTTCGGTGGGGCCCCAAAGGTGGTGGAGCAGCCACAGAAGATCTTGCTCTGCGTCATGAGCTGGGTGTGCACCTCCAGCCCGATTACCGTTTCAAACTCCATGGCCACGAAGCCTAGGGAGGGGGTGGGATGAAGTCAAAATCGCGGCTCGCGGCCGCGCCGTGGCGCCGGCGCTTGCCCGCGGGGCCGCCACCCCTACAGCGCCGGGGCCATGCGGCCCTGGCCGCTCGCGGCTTCGAAGGCGTGGACCATCGCCAGGAGTCGCCCCTCGTCGAAGGGGCGGCCGATGAGTTGGGCGCCGAGGGGCAGGCGCTGCTTTGTTGCGCCGCACGGGAAGGCGACTGCCGGGAGCCCGGCGAGGGAGACGGCGATGGTGAAGATGTCCGACAGGTACATGGTCAGCGGGTCGTCGAGCTTCTCGCCGAGGCAAAAGGGCGGGGTCGGAGCGGTGGGGGTGAGCAGCACGTCGCACCGTTCGAAGGCGGCGGTGAAGTCGTTGCGGATCAGGGTGCGCACCGCCATCGCCTTGCCGTAGTAGGCGGCGTAGTAGCCGGCGGAGAGGGCAAAGGTGCCGAGCATGATCCGCCGCTTCACCTCCGCCCCGAAGCCGGCTTCGCGGGTCCGCTGGTAGAGGTCGAGCAGGTCATGGCCCTCGTGGCGGACGCCGTAGCGGATGCCGTCGAAGCGACCGAGGTTGGAGGAGGCCTCGGCGGTCGCCACCAGGTAGTAGGTCGCCACCGCGTGCTCGGTGTGCGGCAAAGAGACCTCCACGGTGGTGGCGCCGAGCCTCTCATAGGTGGCGATGGCGAAGCCCACCGCCTGCTCCACCTCGGGGTCGAGGCCGCCGCTGAGGTACTCCTTGGGGAGGCCGATGCGTAGGCCGGCGACCCCCACATCGAGGCCGGCCACGTAGTCCGGGACCGGCTCGCGCGCGCTGGTGGAATCGTCTGCGTCGTGGCCGGCGATCACCGCCAACAGCAACGCGGCGTCGCGTGCGTCCTTGGTGATCGGGCCGATCTGATCGAGCGACGAGGCGAAGGCGACCAGGCCATTGCGCGACACCCGGCCGTAGGTCGGCTTGAGGCCGACGACGCCGCAGAAGCAGGCGGGCTGGCGGATCGAGCCGCCGGTGTCGGAGCCCAAGGCGGCGAGGCACTCGTCCGCCGCAGTCGCTGCCGCCGAGCCGCCCGACGAGCCGCCCGGGACGCGCGTAAGATCGTGCGGGTTGTGGGTCGGGCCGAGGGCCGAGTTCTCGCACGACGAGCCCATGGCGAACTCGTCCATGTTGGTCTTGCCGAGGATCACCGCCCCCGCTTCCTCCAGGCGCCGCGCCACGAAGCTGTCGTAGACCGGCCGGAAGTTGGCAAGCAGCCTGGAGCCGCAGGTGGTCGGTAGCCCGCGGGTGCAGATGTTGTCCTTCAGCGCGATCGGCAGCCCCCAGAGGGGCGGCAAGGGGTCGGGGCGGGTCTGGTCGCGCGCCCGCGCTTGCGCCCGGGCAACCTCGACGGTGAGGTGGGCGAAGGCATGGACCGACCCCTCCACCGCCGCGATTCGCGCCAGACACGCCTCGGTGAGCGCGGTGCTGGTCACCGTGTTGGCGGCGAGGAGGGCGCCCGCCTCGTGCAGGGTGAGGCGAGCGAGGTCGGAGTCGGCCGCCATGGTCACGCTGCCTCCGCCTCGTTGGCGGGGTGGCGGGCGATGCGGTTGGCGGAGTCCACCAACACCACGGTGGGGGTGTAATCGGCTGCCACCTCCGTCGCCCGGAGGTAGCCGTAGCCAAAGAGGATGATCAGATCGCCCACCTGCACCTTGCGGGCGGCGGCGCCGTTGACGCAGATCACCCCCGAGTTCGCCTCCCCGGGCAGCACGTAGGTCTCGAACCGCTCGCCGTTGTGGATGTCGGCAATGGAGACCTTCTCGTACGGGCGAATCCGCGCCGCCTCCAGGAGGGCCGCATCCACCGTGATCGACCCCTCGTAGTCGATGTTGCAGTCGGTGACCGTGGCGCGATGGATCTTCGCCTTCAGCATGCACAGCAGCATCACGCAACTCCTGCGGGGGATCGGCCTACCCTAGCCCGCATTTCTCACCCGGGGTCGTTGCGCGCCCGTGCCCATGGTCGTAGCTCCTGGCTGGCCCGCAAGTTCGAGCCCGCAGGCCGGCTTGTAGCCTGGCGAGGACGCGGACGAGGACACGGCCAAAAGGTGCGGCCCTTGGCGCGGGGGTAGCAGAGTCATGGGGGGACATGCGGGCTAAAGGATACGCGGGACGATGAACGAGGCGCCGTCGGTGGCGGGGGCGTTGGCGAGGGCCGCGGCGGGGTCGAGGGAGGGGCGGACCACGTCGTCGCGGAAGGCGTCGCCGAGGGTCACCGGGTGGGTGGTGGGCTCGACGCCGGTGGTGTCGACGGCCGCAAGCTGGGCGACATAGTCGAGGATGCGGGTGAGCTGATCGCCCATCGCCACGGTCTCTTCCGCGCCCAGAGCGAGGCGGGCGAGGGCGCCAATCCGTTTGACCTCTGCCAGATCCATAACAGGAAGCCCCCCCGGTAACGCAGATGCACCGGGTCGAGAAGGGCGAGGAAGGTAACCCAGGGGGGGGGACATCACAACCATCGGCACCCCTCCGGCCGGGGCGGTGGAGGCGCGCGGATCGCCGTTGCAACCGGCTCCGACCCTGCGGCTAGGGGGGGCCAGCGAAATCGGGAGCGGGAGCGCGATCGGGATCGAAAGACCATGGGACGGGAACGATTCCGACCCCGATGGCTTTTAGGCGCCGCTTGCCAGCGCGCCTGAACGCCCCCGGTCGGACGATTCCTTTCGGCGACTGGCGCAACGGGCCGGCCGCGCGCGGGCCGCGCGGATCGCCGGTGCACCATGCGGGGTAGAGCGCATGGAGCGTCCCGCTTCACGCGCTCTACTCTCTCCCTTCCCGGCCTGCGTAGACTGGCCCGATGGTGGAGGCGACTGGGTTCTGGCCACGGGCGCGGCAGGCGGCGACCGGCGGCGGGGAGGCGGCGGTGGCACGGCTGGCCACCCTGGAGGGTCTCCTCAGCCCGCCGCCCGCGGCGCCCGGGTGGGTGGCGCGCGCCCTCGGGGCGATCGCCGCCCACGCCCCCTTCCTCTGCCGCCACCTCGGCCGCGACCCGGAGGCACTCGCCTGGGCGGTGGCGCCGGATGCGTGGGCGGGCGGCCGGCCGCGGGCGGCGATGGCGGACCACCTCGCCACCTGGCTCACCGCCGATCCGGATGAGGCGGCGTGGATGGCGGCGGTGCGCTCCTTTCGCAACCGCGAGATGGTGCGCCTGACCGCCCGCGACCTCCTCGGCGAGGCGACCCTCGAGGAGAGTGCCGGCGAGCTGTCGCGTCTGGCGGAGGTGGTGCTGGAGGCGGCGGTCGCCTTCGTCCGCACCACCCTTGGCCGCCGCTTCGGGGCGCTGGGGGGGGCCGGTGCGGGGGGTGGCTTCACGGTGGTCGCCCTCGGCAAGCTGGGAGCGGCCGAGCTCAACTACTCCTCCGACATCGACCTCCTCTATCTCTACGGCGGCGAGGGCGAGACCACCGGCGGGGACGCGGGGTCGATCTCCAACCACGAGTGGGCGGTGCGCGCGGCCAAGCTCCTCACCCAGATCGTCGGCCACGACACCGCCGATGGCCGCCTCTTCCGGGTCGATTTGCGCCTGCGCCCGGACGGCAACGGTGGGCCGCTGGCCTTCACCCCCGAGGGGTGCGGTCGCTACTACGAGGCGGTCGGTCAGGCGTGGGAGCGGATGGCGCTGTTGCGCGCCCGGCCGGTGGCGGGCGACCCGGCGGTGGGCGACGCCTTCCGCGCCGAGGTGGAGCCATTCATCTACCACCGCACCATCGACCCGGACCTGGTGGAGTCGGTGCGCGAGGTGAAGCGCAAGATCACCGCCCAGCTTGCCGTCCGCCGCCAGCGCGGCTTCCACGTGAAGCTCGGCACCGGCGGCATCCGCGAGGTGGAGTTCTTCTGCCAGACCCTCCAGGTTCTGCACGCCGGCCGCGACCCAAGGTTGCGCGAGCGCAACACCTTTGTGCTCCTCGACCGCCTCTGGGAGGCGGGGCTGATCGACGCGGACCTGCACGCCTCGCAGCGCGCCGACTATCAGCTCCTGAGGCGTGTCGAGCACCGCCTGCAGATGGAGGAGGACCGCCAGACCCACCTCCTGCCGCCGGAGGGCGAGGCGCGCGGGCGGGTCGCCTGCTCCCTCGGCTTCGTTGACCTTACCGCCTTTGACGCCACCCTCGCCGAGTTGCGCGACCGGGTCCACCTCCTCTTCCAGTCGCTGTTCGCCCGCGAGGAGAGTGAGGAGGCGCGCAGCCGGCGGGAGCGGATCGCCCGCGAGCTCGCCGCGCGCCTGCTTTTCGTGGACCCCGCGACCGCCCAGACGGTCCTCGCCCACTGGCCCGTGGAGGAGCTCGCCGCTCCCACCCCCACCGCCATCGCCGATGGCTTCGCGCTGCTTTTTGCCCTCTCCGAGCAGGAGCCGGTGGTCGCCCACCTGGTGGAGCTGGGCCTCGGCCGCTACCAGTTCCGCCTTGCCGCCACCGACGCCACCGGCCTGGTCGCCCTCTCCACCGGGGCGCTCGCCGGCTTCGGTCTCGAGATCCAAGACGGCACCCTCTTCACCCTTCCGCGCGACCGCTACTGGGGGCGGGAGCAGGGGCCGTGGGCGCTCCAGTACCTCACCGTGACGCCCGTCGATGGCGCGCGCCTCGACGCGGGCCGCCGCGCCGCGGTGGCGGCGCGCGCGGTGGGGTGGGCGACGCGCTGGGTGGCGGGCGAGCGCGGCGCGGTGCGCGGCGAGGTAAGCGGCCACTGGGTGGCGGCCCTGCGCAGCCACCTCGGCGGCGGGGCGCCGCCGCTCTCCGCCCTGGAGTTGGAGATTGACAACCGCACCGACCCCGACTGCTCGGTGGTCTACCTGTGGGGCGCGGACGCCCCCGGCTTCCTCCACGCCTTCGCCCTCGGACTCGCGATGCGCGGCGTCCGGGTCCGCGATTTGAAGGTGCGCACCGACGGCCAGCGGGTGGTGGACCGCTTCTACCTCACCGACCGGAGCGGCCGGAAGATCATCACCGAGGCGGCACGCCACGAGATCGAGGTCCTGGCGGTCCTCATCCACGGCTTCGCCTACTCCCTGGCGCGGGCCGCCGACCCCGCCTTGGCCCTGGCCCAGTTCGACACCCTCCTCGACCGTCTCGCCGGCGAGGGCTCCCTCGCCGAGCTGCGCGCCTTGGAGGCGGAGCCCCTGCTCGCGGCCTTGGCCACCATCCTCGGTTCCGGTGTCCACCTCTTCGAGGACTTCCTGCGCGTTGCGCCGCGCCACCTCTTGCCGGTGGTGGCGGCGGTGGCCGGCGGCGGTACCCCGCCGCCCCTACCGCCGGCGGCGACCGGGAGCTTGGCGGAGCGGCGCGCGGCGCTGATCGCCTGGCGCGACGCGGAGCTCTTCCGCCTCGACTGCGACCACCTGCTCCATGCCCAGGGGGGAGGCGGCCCGCGCTCCGCGCCCGCGCCGGAGCCCACCCCCCGGCGGGGGGCGGTGCGGGCTCAGCCACCCCTCGTGGCCGCCGCTGCCCAGGCCGGGGCCGAGCCCGCCGGGGTGCGGGTCGATCGCCCCACTCCGGTCGCCAGCGCGCGCCCCTTTGGCCACTTTGGCGAAACCCTCACCCACCTCGCCGATCAGGTGGTGAGCGCGGCCTGGGCGCTCGCCTTGGAGGAGGTGGGGCTGGCGGAGGCGTGCGGCGGGCCGGGCGGGGGGGGCGCGCCGGGGGCGGGCGTGACCCCTCCCGCCACTGGGGAGGAGGCGACCAGCAGCGGCGGCGGGGAGGGGGCGGCGCCGGGGGTGGGCGCGGGGGATTGGGCGATCTTCGCCCTTGGCAAGCTCGGCGGCCGCGAGCTTGGCTACGCCTCCGACCTGGAGCTGCTCTTCGTCTACGCCGCCGACCCCGCCACCGGCGCGGGGCAGGCGGCGGCGGCGCAGTATCAGCGGGCGGTGCGTAGCTTGCTCCGGTCGCTACCGGCGCGGCGCGCGGGGATCTTCGAGATCGACCTCAGGTTGCGCCCGCACGGCGACGACGGGCCGCTGGCCACCTCGGTGGCGGCCTTCACCCGCTACTACCGGCCGGGCGGCGGTGCTGCCCCGTTCGAGCGCCAGGCCCTGATCCGCCTGCGCCCGATCGTTGGCGACCCCGCGCTCATCGCCGAGGTCTTGGAGGCGCGCGATCGCTTCACCTACGGCCCCGAGCCCTTCGACCTTGCTGCCTCCGCCGAGCTGCGGCGGCGGCAGATCGCGACCTTTGTGCCTGCCGGTGCCACCCACCTCAAGTACGGTCGCGGCGGCCTGGTGGAGGTGGAGTACGCCGTCCAGTACCGGCAGATCGCCCTCGGCCACCGCCACCGGTCGGTGCGCACCCCCAACCTCGTCGAGGCGATCCAGGCCCTCGTTTGCCTCGGCGATCTCGACGCCGCGGAGGGGGCGCGCCTGGAGGCGGCCTACATCCTGTTGCGCCAGGTGATCGACGCGGTGCGCCTGGAGCGCGGCAACGCCCGTGATCTCCTCCTCCCGTCCCCCGCCACCCCCGCCTTCGATTGCCTCGCCCACCGCCTCGGCCGCGAGCCCTTCGAGCTCGCCGCCGCGGTCACCGAGACCCTGGCCTGGGTCGCGGCGCGGTACGCCCGGGCGGTGGGCGAGGCGGCCGAAGGCGGCGGGTGATCTCCGTTGCCTTCCCCGGTTCCGCGGCCGCGGTGTAGGCTCCGACTCCGGCCGCGCCGGTGGCTCCGGTGGCCGTTGTGGGAAGGAGATCCTCATGCTGAAGCGCATCCTGTTTGCCGTCGCCCTCACCCTTGGCCTCGCCGCCAGCGCCGTTGCCACGCCGAAGGTGGTGGTGCGGGAGCCGGCGTTTGACTTCGGGACGATCCTGCAAGGCGACAAGGTGGTGCACCGGTTCACGGTGGAGAACCCGGGCGACGCCACCTTGGAGATCCACAAGGTGAAGACCACCTGTGGTTGCACGGTGGCAAACGACTACCCGCGCGAGATCGCTGCCGGGAAGAGCGGCGAGGTCTCGGTGACCTTCGATTCCAACCACAAACAGGGGCCGCAGGTCAAAGGGATCACCCTGTTCACCAACGCCGAGCCGAGTGGGGAGTACATCCTCCAGATCAAGGGGGTGGTGCGCGAGCTGATCGCGGTGAACCCGCCGGTGTGCGAGTTTGGCGTGGTGGCCCCGGGCAAGGTGGTGACCCGCGAGATGACCCTCGCCAACCACTCGGAGCAGGCGGTCCACCTGCAAGTGGTGGAGCCGGCCGACGGCCACTTCAAGGTGAGCGTCAAAGAGGCCACCGTCCCCGCCGGCGGCGAGACGACCGTGGCGGTGGAGTTCACCAGCACCACCGATCGGCCGGTGATCGCCAACCTCGCGGAGATCCGTACCGACCATCCGCGCGTGCCGGTGGTGACCATCCGCATCCGGGCGCGCGTCGCGGCGGCCGACAAGCCCAAGCCTGTTGTGCCCTGAGGCCGGTCGCCTGCCGCTGCCCGCGTGGCAAGGGGGGGCGGCGCCCGTTGCCCCGCCCCGTTGCCCCGCCCCGTTGCCCCGCCCCGTTGCCCCGCTTTGACCCATGGGATTCACCCGCCTCGTCTCTCGGATGCTCCTGTTGGCGGTGGGGGTAGCCGCCTGCGCGACCGTGTACCGCGGGGCGCCGGTCGCGCCCGTGCCACGGCTGTTGTTCATGGGCCACGTCGAGGGCTACGTGGAGCCGTGCGGCTGTAGCGAGGGGCAGCTCGGCGGGGAGGCGCGGCGCGCCGAGCTCCTCCGCCGCCTGCGCGCCGCCCCCGGCGCGACCCTGTTGGTGGATGCGGGGAACCGGTTCATTGCCACCGGCCCAGCCGGCGAGATCCAGGCGGCGACCCTCGCCGCGGCGGGGGTGGCGGCGGGGGTGGCGGCGATCAACCTGGGGGAGGACGAGCGCCACCTCGGCGCCGACTTCCTCTCCCGCGACGCGGGGGTGCGCGGTTTGCCGTGGGTCCATGCGAACAGCGATGCGGCCACCCCTCCGTGGCCCGGGGAGGTGGCGCGCACGATGCGGGTCGACGGCCAAGAGGTGGTGATCACCGGGGTGAGTGGCACGGGCGAGGGGGTGGGCGACCCGATTCCGGCGGTGGCCAAGGTGGCCGCGACGGTGGGGCGCGGTGGCCGCCTGGTGGTCCTCTTCCAGGGGGAGGTGGCGGCGGCGGAGGCCCTCGCCCGGGCGGTGGCGCGCATCGATCTGATCGTGGTCGCCGACGGGCGCGACCACCTCGACGCCCAGGCGCACCGGGTGGGGACCACCCTGCTGGTCGCCACCGGCACCGACGGCAAGTGGCTCGGCGAGCTCCCCCTCCCCCGCGGGCCGCTCTCGCCGGCGCTCGTGGCGGTCCACCTCCTCGACGAGGCGATCCCCGACGAGCCGGGGGCGGCGCGCCTGGTGCGCGACTACTACCGGCGCCTGAAGGAGGCGCGGGTCCTGACCGGGCCCGCGCCGCGGCCGACGGTGGGCGGTAGCTTTACCGGCGCCGAGGCCTGTCGCGCCTGCCACGCCGATGCCTTCGACCTGTGGCAGGCGACCCCCCACGCCCAGGCGCTGGCCACCCTCACCGCGCAGGGCAAAGAGGGGGCGCCCGAGTGCGTCGGTTGTCACACCCTGGGCGCCGGCTTCACCGGCGGCTTTGTCGACGCCACCACCACCCCCGAGCGCGGCGGCGTCCAGTGCGAGAGCTGCCACGGCGTCGGCTCCAACCACGTGGACAACCCGACCGCGGAGTACGGCCGCGCCGGCGCGCAGAGCTGCCGCTCCTGCCACACCGCCGAGCGCAGCCCGCGGTTCGACTTTTCCACCTACGGGCCGCGGATCGTGCACTAGCGGTCGGTCGGCCTTGGTCGGCGAGGAGCGTGGCCGGCGGAGGGTGGAGGACGCTCCCTTGGGGAGAGCCATGGAAAAATCTCTTTTTGGAACGGGCCGCCAAGGATGCCCAAGGGTGGCGAATCAAGGGCCGGCTGAAAGCGGCCACGGCGCTCGGGTGGGCGCCCGGCGGTACCTTGCGCGTTCATGGGGGTTCATTCGCGGCGGGTCTCCTGGCCCAGCCACCTTCCCCGGGCGGAAGCGCCCTGGCTTGGGCGCACCCCCGCGAACCGGCGCCACCACCCAAGCGGGGAGAGTGAGGGAGGCGCGGATAAAGCGTTGCAGAGCCCGCGCGTGGCGGGTGGCGATCGCCGGCCTGGCGGTCGCCCTGGCTCTCCCGGCCGGCGCCGGGACCGTCTCCCCGGAGGTCACCCGCCGATCGGCGGTGGTGCAGGTGGTGGAGCGGCTCGCGGCGGCGGTGGTGAACATCTCCACCACCCAGCTCCAGGTGCGGCGCGACCCGCTCTTTGAGGAGTTCTTCGGCTCCCTCTTCGAGCCCGGCCGCCGGGTGGAGCAGCGCGCCTCCCTCGGTTCGGGGATCATCGTCGATCGCACGGGGCTGGTGGTGACCAACGCCCATGTGGTGGAGGGCGCGCATCGGATCTTCGTGGCCATGGAGGACGAGGAGACTGTGCCCGCCACCCTCGTGGGGGTAGATGCCACCGCCGACCTCGCGGTGTTGCGCATCGAGACCCGGCGCGCCCTGCGCGCCATCGACCTCGACCACGGCGAGGCGCCGCTGATCGGCGAGACGGTGATCGCGATCGGCAACCCCTTCGGCCTGTCGCACACGGTCACCGTCGGGGTGGTCTCGGCCCTGGACCGCTCGATCCGCACCGATGACCGCGTCTACCACCGCTTCCTGCAGACCGACGCCTCGATCAACCCGGGCAACTCGGGTGGGCCGCTGTTGAACGTGGCGGGCGAGCTGGTCGGGATCAACGCGGCCATCTACGCCCGCGGCGAGGGGATCGGCTTCGCCATCCCGCGGGCGCGCGTCCAGCAGGTGGTCCACGCCCTGACCAGCGAGGGGTCGGTGTCGCCGGCGTGGGCGGGCTGGCTCCTCGCCGGCGGTGCGCGCGGGGCGACCCTCGCCTATGTCGCCCCCGAGTCGCCCGCCGCCCTAGCCGGTTTCATGGTCGGCGACGAGCTGCTGAAGCTCGGCCAGGTGGGGGTGCGCGATGTGGACGACTGCCTCGCGGTCGTCGCCGGGTCGCTGCCCAAGGAGGAGCTCGCCGTCCGCTTCCGGCGCGCCGGTCAGGTGCACGAGGGGCGGTTGCGCCTCGACCGCTACCGGCCGGAGGCGGCGGATCGCATCGCCGCCACCCTCCTCGGGGTGGGGGTCGGCGATGGTCAGGGGCAGGGGGTGGGCAGGGTGGTGGTCCAGCGGGTGATCGACGGCGGCTGGGCGCTCCAGGCGGGGATCCGGCCGGGGGACTGGATCCGCGGGGTCGGCCAACTCCACGTCCAGGGCAAAGCGGAGTTCGACGCTGCCCTCGGCCTGGTCTTCTTCCAGCGCAGCCTGCCGCTGGAAGTGGAGCGCGCCGGTGTGAGCTACCTCCTCCGCCTCCAGTGGTGACCGCCGGGTGACGGGCGGAGACGGGCGGCTGAGCCACCCCATCTTTGGGGCGCGCCCTCGGCCATGCCGCCTCCCCGTAGCCCGGCTACCCCCCGCCGCCCGGCCTGCGGGTCACCCCAAGTCTGGCGCGCCTCTACCGCCCTCCACACGAGGGGTTCGGGTCTACCCTCGAAAAAAGGTCTCGATGGCAGACCCCGTGCTCCGGCGCCCAACGCCCAGCATCAGCGGCGGCGCGCAGCGCCGTCCGCTGCAACCGGTTGTTAGCCTCCCGCCCGCATTGCCTGAGCCTGCATCAGGATATCCCGTATCTCACCCGGATGGTGCGCCACCGCCGAGCGCCATTGTCCGAAGCCGCGGTGTGCGTTGACGGCCTGTGTCCATTCTTCGAGATACCGGCGCTTCACCTTGTCCTGCTCGCTGTCCTGCCCCTTGGTTTCGAGCACCAACAACTCACCGTTCGTCAGCCGAACCAGGAAATCGGGCCGGTACTTTCGCACCACGCCGCGATAGACGTAGAGCACCTCAAAGCCCAGGTGATCGTTCTTGACCCACGCAGCCACGGCGTCGCTGTCGTCCAGCGCGAAGGCGTCAGATGCCTCCCACGTACTGTCGTAAACGCAGACGTTGATGTGCGACCGGCGCGTGCGCTCGCACGGCTTGCCGGTGTACCAAGTGCGCATGTCGCCCGTGGCGCGAATGGGGTGGTCGCGATCGAAGACGGGGGTCAGCCGTTCGGTGTTCTCCTGCCGAACCGCCTCCCATACGTGCTGCACGACCCGGGACATGTTGAGGGTGATGATCAGCCGCCGGCGTAGTTCGTCCTGGTAGAACAGCGGCGGCGTGACGGTGATCCGGTCGGAACGGATGAACCGCTCGACGATCTGCACCAACTGCGCCAGCAACACTTCGCGGCTGCCCTGCCAGGTGTGCTGCATCTGGTCGAACACATCGCGCGCCGTCTCGAAGATGATGCGCTGGGTGCGGAACTCCCGCGCCAGCCGCTCCAATTCGATGCGGTTGATGTTGGTGACGTCCGGTTTGCCCTCCAGGATGGGCGCCAGTTCCGCTACCTGCGCGGTCTGCGCCGCGTCCAGTTCCAGCGGGCGGGCCTTCTCCCAGTCCAGCGTCAGCGTGGGCTGAAAGACGCGGTCGATGCGCACCACGTTGGGCCAGCGGATTTCGAACTCGGCCTTGGCCGGGTTGGGCTCGACCGCGGTCTTGGGGGTCGGCGGCGGTGGGGGGCCGTCCTCGCCCCCTTCGTGGGGCAAGAAGGTGAAGGGCACGCCGAAGATGTTGACGTACTCCGGCTCGAACAGACCCGTCTTGGGATCGACCTCATAGGACGTGCGCCGCAGCCCCCGCCCGACCACCTGCTCGCACAGAAGCTGGGAGGAGAAGGCGCGCAGTCCCATGATGTGCGTCACGGTCTTGGCGTCCCAGCCCTCGCTCAACATGCCGACGGAGATGACGACCTGGATCCGCTCGCCGGGCTGGCCGGCCTTGCCCACCGTATCCACGGTCTGGCGCAGCAGTTCCGCCTGCTCGGCCTTGGTCAGCTTGCGCTCGACCGGGACGCTGTCGGCGTCGTCGCCCCCGTTCTCGTCCGTGACATCCAACGGCTCGGCGGACTCCTCCTTGGCCTCGGCCTGATCCAGCACCTTCGAGTCGATGTGCAACACCCGCTCCGGATCGCACAGCTCGTCGATGTGGATTCGCTTGGTATCGAAGGCATGCTTCACGCGGGCGGCCGTCTCCGTGCGGTTGCAGACGGTGATCATCACGGGCGGGGTCGGCAGCCCGGCCTCGCGCCAGGCCTTCCACGCCTCGCGCCAGTCGTAACCGAGAAGCAAGTAGGCGTTGAGCACCAGATCGGGCAGCGGCTCCTCCGGCTGCGCGCGACGGTTGAGATCGCCCTTCACGTCCGGGTCGTTGTAGATGTGGTAGAGCCGCGACTTGTACGTTTTG
>Ga0210013_1000425_pt1 | contig 33410 bp, 31 predicted proteins | sample CryGeymeta201506_FD_185553 | JGI IMG/M metagenome (GOLD analysis project Ga0210013, IMG submission 185553) | Groundwater microbial communities from Crystal Geyser aquifers in Utah, USA - Crystal Geyser metaG 2015-06 (SPAdes) (version 2) | ecosystem: Environmental > Aquatic > Deep subsurface >...
AGATAGATATCAAAATGTTTTTGATATGCAGAAAGATCTGATAGAATATTTGAAAATAGAATACAAAAAATCATGGAGTGAAAGTAAATTGAAAGGGGACCTGAAAAGGTCGTGTTTTTATTGCGGAAAAGTTGTAACTGTTTGTGCAGCTCATAATGATATAGAAAACACATTAAAATACACAATTGACCTAAAAAATTATGCCAGAGGAGAATTTAAAAAAGATGTAGATGATATAATTGAAAAACTCAAATACCTAATGAAAGAAAAGATGGTTATTAGCGATGAATTGCAGAAACAGATAAATATCATTATCCATCAGATTAAAATGGGAAGAGAATAATCATAAAATCCAAAAAAATGACATCTCAAAAATTACAAAAATTACAAAAATTACAAATACAAAAACTGCGCCGGGAAGTTAAAGAAACGACAGAAAAGGAATTAATAAGGGACTCAATTGCACTGAGAGATAAAAAACCAGATGAAACATTAAAAGTAATGTTTGATATGGTCAACTTTGCTGAAAAATTATCGAAATTAGCGACAAAATGAACAAAGATAAAAAACGAACATTAGAGGACATCGTAACAGATATTGCAAAAATTATGAAAAAACTTGACATTGATTATGCAATAATTGGCGGCATAGCAGTTGTGTGCTGGGGAAATATCAGGACCACAAGAGATGTTGATATTATAATGGATTTAAAACAGGAGAAAATTCAGAAATTTGTTGATGTTTTGCGCGCAAATGATTTTTCAGTTGAAGAGTATGAAATACAAGAAGCATTAAAAGAGAAAAGTCATTTTACAATATTTGATACGCTTTCTGTATATCACATAGATGCCAAGGGTGCTTATGGTGCGGGAGAAAAACAAACAATTAAGACAGAAAGAAAAATTGACAACAATGGCGTTGAAATACTTGTAGCATCCCCGGAAGACACAATAATAAACAAACTCCTGTTTGCAAGAGAACAGGATATAAATGATGCTATCGGGATTTATTTGCGACAGACGGGAAAACTAAATGAAAAGTATATTGAAGAAAATGTGAAAAAACGAGGCGTCTATGATGAACTGTTAAAGATCAAAGAAAAAATAAAAAAATACTGTAAAAATGATAAATGACAGGGACATGTTGGAAACATGTCAAAAACGTGCCGAATAATATGAAAAACAGGGAAATTTTGAATATGCTGCCAAAAAATATGAACTTATTGGCAGTGAGTTTGAAAAACGCGGGGAACTGACTTTGTCTGCAAAATACTATAAAAAGGGAGCAATATGCTATCAAAAAATCGGATACTATGAAAAAAGCAGAAAACTCCTGACTATGGTAGCAAATATTGAAAAAGGAAAAGGATGCCTGATACAATCGCAACCAATACACTGGCAGGAAAACCAGCAAGATACAAATACGAATACAAATACAAAACAATACAAAGTTCTGTTTATTGTTGTTGCAATCGGAATTTTTCTTATTTTCCTTTTTCTGACAGGTGTTCACAAAGATATATACATCGTCATGCTTATCGCATATTCTCTTATGCTTGCTGAATATTTATTAAAATTATTTTATGGTTTCTTACCATAAAATTTAATCTTGTTCATCAAAATGGAAAATGGTTGAGTGTCAAAGGTTACTTTCAATTAAACATTTAAATGCTTTCAGTGGTTGTTCATCTCATCATAATAATCAGACCGCCCGTTTCTCATCATAAAGCACTGTAATTTTTTAGTAAAATGTCTGAATGGGGCCGGAGGGATTTGAACCCCCATCTGCGGGTATCTCCAATGCATGGTTGTATTTATAATATTTATACAATACAAATTTTTTCGTCATAGCCAAAAATCCCCTCACTATCCTTCGGAGATTTCAACTTTTGTTGAAATGGCTCAGCGCTCCAGCTAAGATTTCTGGAGCCCATTAGGATGCCAGGTTACCCCACAGCCCCAAAATTTATTAAAACACCAAAAATTAGAAATAAAAACAAAAAATATTTGTTAAATTTGTTAAATTTAAGTGAATTTCAGGAGAGAAACAAAACATTAAATTTAAAGCACTAAATTTTTCATGCCCTGTTCTTTCTTGCTTTATGACCTGTTGGTGTCAGACCCCTGAAGACCCGGTGCTTTTGTTTGGGGGCACACAAGTAATTTACATCTTTGTCTGCCATTATTACCGGATGATACGGATCCACCATTATTACTTCATAATATTTATACTGTCCATCTTCATAAAGCAGATAAGAAGCAAGAATTTCCAGATTCATAAATTTTCTTTGTGTTCGTTCTTCCGCAATTCGCTGAATTGACTTTACCGGAGTAAGTTTTTTATGTCCCATAGGTTTCCTTCCTCCGGATGGAATGCCTATATTTCTTCCGCCTTTTCTTACCCTGCAGACAGCCGCAACAAAGCCCTGCTTTGCTTTGTATCCGTACATTCTTGCCCTGTCAAGTCGTATCGGCTTTTCTGTATGAGTTATCGCTTCTTCATTGTGTCTGAATTTCATTACTCTTCCCTTAATAATGGTTTTTAGGTCACTGAAATTCGGGTCTTTTAATTTTTTTCTCAGTCCTCTGTAAAGTAATCCTATGTGTTTATACATTGACGGCATTTTAATTTTATGTTTCCTGTTTAATTTATTTGTTGTTTAATTTATATTTTTGCTGTATGTTTCTTATTTTCGTTTACTTTTTAATAATTCAGTTTATAAGTATTTAAATTTAATGTTTCAAATTTTAATTATTTATGAAAAAACTGCTCATAAAATCTTTGTTTAAATTGCATTAGGTGGTATGAAAAGGGTTAATAATTTAATTTTATAAGTATTTAAATTTACTATTTATTTAAAATGGAGGGCAAAAAAATCAGTATAGGAATCGTAGCAGCAGAATTTAATTACGATGTTACTTATGCAATGGTTGAACTAGCAAAGGAGCATGCTAAATTTTTAAATGCAGAAATTGTTGAGGTAATGAAGGTGCCGGGAACTTATGACATTCCGTTCGGGGTTAAAATTTTGCTGTCAAAAAAGAACATTGACTGTATTGTAACATTGGGGGCAGTTATTGAGGGACAAACAGAACATGATGATATTATAACACAACAGGCGTCAAGGAAGATTATGGATTTGTCACTTGAATTTAACAAGCCGGTTGCATTGGGAATTTCGGGACCCGGAATGAGTCGCCTTGAAGCACACGAACGGGTGGATTATGCAAAAAGGGCAGTTGAAGCCGTGGTTAAGATGTGCAAAATTAAATTTGCAGGCGAAGAGAGTGAAGAAGCAAAAACCAAAGAAAAAATTGAAGAATCCGGGAAAGAAGCAGATAAAGAAAAAGCAGAAGGAGGGATGACAGCAGAAGAAAAAGCAGAAGGATGGATGACAGCAGAAGAATTTATGGACAAGCTTAGAAAAGGAAAAGGAAAAAAAAGAGTAGGAAGGCCAAAAAAAGCAAGAGAAGTAGAAAAATCAGAAAAAGGAAAACGAAAGGAAAAAGCACCGGCAGGTGTAAAAGAAAAAGTAAAACAAACCAATGAAGTTATAAAAGAGAAAATTCCAAAAACAGAAATTCCAAAAGAGGATGTAAAAGAGGAAAAGGCCAAAGGTAAAATAATCAAAGGGATTAATAATAAAAGAAAGGAAAAAATTATTGAAGAACTCAAACAGAAGGGAAAAATTACAACAGCAGAAGTAATGAAAATGTTTAAGGTCACAAGAAAAGCAGTATCAATTCCTATAAAACAACTTTTAAAAGAAAGACAGATTACAAAAATCGGAGAACATCCTAAAACATATTATGTCCTTGCAGGTGTGAAAGAAGAGATAAAACAAACAAATGAAATTGTAAAAGAGGAAATTCCAAAAGAAGAAGGAAAAGCAAGAATACTAAAAAAACCAAAAGAAACAAAAGTTGAGATAAAAACAAAGGAAGGAACAAAACAAACAGGTGATATTCCGAAAACAGAGATCCCAAAAACAGAGATCCCAAAAACAGAGATCCCAAAAGAGGAAGGAAAAGGAAAAACAGGAATGCCAAAAAAACAAAAAGAAATAAAGACCGGAACAGAGTCAGAGGCAAAAAAAGAAAAAGAAATAAAGAAAATTAAGAAGGAAGAAAAAGAAAAAATTATTGAAGAACTCAAACAGAAAGGAAAAATCACAACGGGATATGTGATGAAAATGTTTAATGTCGCAAAGAGCACAGCATGGATTGCCATGAACGAACTTTTAAAAGAGGGTTGGATTGTAAGAAAAGGAAAGAAAAATGAAACATATTATATCCTCGCGTGATACAAAAAGCGAAAACAAAAATTTTGAAAATTTTTTTCAAATTCACAGAGGATTTGAAAATTTGCAACAACTTTATTACAATCACACATCTTACTAGATTTTTTTAATTTCCGTTTGTTTCTCACGAAATTTATAAGAACAAATAATAAATTTAGTTAAAGTTGTTAATTTATTATACAAAATTTTAATTAATATCAATTTTTAAATTTTTAAATTTTTAAAATGAAAGTAAGCGATTTAAGGCCGAATGCGGCCGTGGACAGGATAGAATTAGATGTAGAAGAAGTGGGAGAACCAAGAAATTTTTCAAGCTATAGAGGACCGGGAACTGTTGCCACTGCAACAGTAAAAGATGAAACAGGAGATGCAACACTGACATTGTGGAATGAGCAGATAAACCAGGTACATAGCGGGGATAAGGTTGTCGTTGAGGATGGTTTTGTAAAGACATTTCAGGGAAAATTGCAGATATCAACGGGAAGACAGGGAAAATTAACCGTGCAGCCAGAGTAAGGATGCAAAGCAAGAAAGCAGTAAAGTAAGCAGGACTGAAGTGAAATGAAGTGAAATGAATAGTTACAAATTTTGTTAAATTTCCAAAATTTTTTTTATTTTTTTAACATTGTTTTTATTTCCGGCAATTAAATTTGCCTTGACCTTTGTATCTATCTTTAAATTTTCTTTGCCAAGAAAACACACCCCTCCTGCTTCTTCAATTATAAGTTTTGCTGCTGTCAAATCCAGAATTCTCGGAGGCCTCAAATCAAGGTATGCATCTAACGCATTACTCGCCACATAACATAATCCGAGAGCGATACTTCCGACGGTTCTGTAGTGTTTCGCAACCTGCATAATTTTTGAAATTTTGTACAGATTTTTCCCATAAGATGCAATCTCAACCCCTAAAAATTCAATATCATCTGTGTCTGAATTCATTAAAATTTTCTTTGTGGGTTTGGACTTGTCCAGATTATTGATTTTATACGCTCCTTTTCCCCTGCCCGCATAATATTCTTCCCCGAATATATTTCTGACATAGCCAGCTTTTATATCATCAATGTATCGTGATGTTGAAAATGCCAGAGATGTTGCAAACAGAGGAATTCCGCGGGTTGCGTTATTTGAACCGTCTATCGGATCTACAAAGAAAAATTTATTACAGTCGTTACTGCCTGCTTTCCCGAAAAATTTAATTCCTGCTTCTTCTGATATTATACAAAAATCATCGTAATTATTGGAAATTTCACTGATTACAATATCCTCTGCAACCTTGTCTATTTTTTTTGTCTTGTCTCCTCCTGCGCCGTTTCCGATAATTTCAGATGCTTTACAGGTTCCATAAATTTCGCCCGCACTTTCGGAAATTTTTATCCCTGTGTTTTTAAATAAATTTAAGATGTCTTCATACATTTTCGCGAATGTTAAAATTTAGTTAAAGTAAAAAATTTAAAGCCCCAGACGAGGATCGGACTCGTGACCTTTCGCTTACCAAGCGAACGCTCTGCCACTGAGCTACTGAGGCATTTTTTAAATTTTAATTTAAAATCTACGGATGAGGTTATTTTAAAAACGCAAATTTTTGAAAATATATTGAAAATCTACAAGATTTTCAATCTTTAAAAATTTACGGAATTTTTAAATGAGAACGAAGCGAACTTATTTTAAAATTTCAGATTTATTTGGAATATAAAATTAACAATACATCCCATCTTTCCCGCCTCTTAAGAATTTATTTTTAGAGATATTAAAGAGCTTGTCCAACTGTAGGGTTATTCCAATTTTTTGATCAGTTAAAAATTCAGATTTCTATAAAAATAATTTGAATAGAAATAAAAATAGAATTTTTTAGAGAGTGGTTACTTTTTCGTCCATCCAGCAATATTTTTTCATGACGCCAAAACGGACTTGGATTTCTATTCAATACTGTAACTTTTTACAATAATGACTATGTTTTGTGTAAAAAAACAAACTTATTTTAAATGCTTAAATGCGCAAAATTATAAAATATAAAACAACCCAGGCGCATCTTGACACTATAGATTTTTTACTATATTACATATCCCATATACTTACTCTTAACATTGCTTCGGGAACCTCAAGTTCAATCGCCAACATTGATATAATCAGAAGACTGATAAAACTTGAATAAATGTTAAATATCCTCGCATCTTTGCTATATGTTCTCAGATTTTCTAATCCAAGCCATAGTTTGAATTATATACAGTATCGAATTTATACGTTCAGCAAGAGTTCTGTGTTTATATAGTTCATCTCGCTCATTAGAATTCCACGCTGTTACTGGAAAATTCCTAAGCATTTCTCCCTGGACATGGGGGTCAGAAAGAACAATTCCTTTATGTAATGGTTCTGTTCGTTCTGGTCCTGGTCTACACTTGTCTTTTTTTATTATTTCACAATATGCATTATATCTATTTTTCAAGTACTAAACAATGTCTAAATTGGTTGGTTTATCTTTAAATTCACTTCTTCTAGGATTATATTTTGCAATACCTTCCCCTTTTGCTTTGACTGCAACAAGGTAATAAAAATTTGCGTTATCATACGCCCCGTCGCCAATTATAAATTTGATTTTTATTTCGTAGGATAGTAATATGTCAATTATCTCCTCAAAAGTAGCCATATCATGTGCTTTTCTTTCCATTAGTGTGAATGCTATTGGTATGCCAAAAGGATGTACCCCTGCAATATGTATTTTAATTCCACACTTATTATTCTGATATTTAAACGCATGTGTTGTGTCAACCGCAATAATAAGTTCTTTTATATCTAACTTTTTAAGAATCCACATCGCTATACTTTTGAATATATACTCATAACAGTTCTTCTCCAAACTCTTTTTTGACACTTGAAATTGTTGAATGCCCAGGTGGTTCTTTAAAGTTATAAAATCCATCTAGTGTTGGATTGTTTTTTAGAATCCTTGCAAGATGTCTGTCTGAATCTATGTGTTTGAGCGGCTTCATAACACTCGCCATTAATACATTTCCATTATAGTCATTTTACTGACTTTTTGCAGTAAAATGACTATACTCGTAAATTTGATAACTATACAAAAAGTTAGCAAATTTACTATAATACATCTACTATAGATATGTCTCCCTCTTTTATACCAACATGTTCTATAGCATCTTTGACAATATTTCTAACCCTTTCACCTACTTTTTGCGCTGCGAATTTTACATCTTTTGCATCCAGTTTAATTGTGCATTTTGGTTCTATATTAATTCTTGATTTGATTTGCTCTTCGCTTTTTGTCAGTGAAAAATAAACATGCTTGTGACCAAACTTATTGCATGTTATTTTTTCTTCCTCTAATAAATCAACAACATTTTGTTTTGGTGAGGTATTCAGGTAATTTTTAATATCAACCATACTCATACCTGATTCTGATTTTTCAACAAGATTTACTATTGTTGAATTAAGAGTCCCTAAAGTAGAAAAAACTACATTATCAGCCCGCCAGATTCCGTTTTCATTCGCATTTTTCTCCACAATTTCTTTAAGTGTGAGATATTTTTTGTTACAGTTTATGCTTCTTATAAGTTCTGTCGTTTGTAGTCGTCTCATTAGTGTTGATTTTGAAATTCCAAATTTTTCCTCTAATTGTTTCCACGTAGTCATTTTCTTCTGAAGCATGTAATTTATCAACTTATTATGTATAACCAAGAATTTTATATTTTTCACCAAAAACTTAAGGTCTTTATCTTTAATTTGCTTTGTTTCATTTTTTTCCTTTTCAATTTGGAATTCAAATGCATTTATTAATGCTTTCAAAATATTGGTAGTAATCTTGTCCCACTTCCAAATGCCATTATATGAAATAAAAACCTTTTCATCGCGAAGAATATCTGATACATCCAGTAGTGAAATTTTATCTTCTTTATAGTATCTTAATCCTTTAACAACCTCTTTAATACTGTGCCGCATCTTTGGAAGAGTTTCACTTGGTGTAAATCTATATCCACAACAGTCTTTTTTACATTTATACATTCGCTTTCCACCTACCTGACTTCCGCATGGTTTGACATCAGATTCACACTTAGGGCAAACAATATTATCTTTTTGTAAAACAAATATTGTATCTTCTTTATCGCCTTTTAGTTTGACAAAGAGCAGTTTATCTACAATTTCCTCCATGAAAGTATCATTAGTTAAAATTATTTTGTCATATACTTTTACCTTCATCTTTTTTTGATCCATTTTTTTAATATATAATAATTACTTTCTATGCCTAAAAAGTTGATAAAATATATTTTAAAAAGTATTAAAATATCTTTAAAAAACATTAATTTATAATGAATCACCAAATATTATCAAAAAGAAATAACGCTACAGTTGGACAAGCTCATAGGAATCAAAAATTTTAATTAAATTTCTATACTATTTTTTCCAGCAATTTTATTTTATTCATTAATGTCAGATATTTTACCTCATGGACTAAGGAAAGTTTAAGATATATATTTTTTTCTCTTGCGGCAATGTAAAGTGCAGCGGCGGCAAATCCTGCTGGCGATCTTCCGCTCAAAACACCATTTTTGCCGATTGATTTTAAAATTTCTTTTGCTCTTTCTTCAATAACTGGTGGAAGATTCCATCTGTCTGCAAATTTATTCAGATAATCTTTGGGAATACTCCTTATACTGTTCTTTATATCTGTGTTATTTTGGCATTCCTTGTTAAGGGCAGCATTTATCCTCTCAGAATGCAATTCCTCAATTACTGGTTGCAGGACCCTTATATATTTCCACACCAACTGCCTTGCAACATCTGCTGCTTTACATATATCAAGAAACTGAAACGGAATTTTATCTATCTTGCATAAAATATAAACTATTGCTGCTGCTATACCTTGATGATTTTTTCTTTTTGCAAGTCCTTTTTCCATTGCTTTTTTATAAATATATGCACATTCGTTTTTCATGTATTCTATCTTGTTTCCAACATCAAGGGTACTTAAAATCCTGTCAACCTTTGATGATACAAGGACAAAATTTCTGTCTTTTGTATTTAATAATTTGATTCTGTTTTGGAGTTTTCTCAGTCGTGCATATTTGATTTTTGCCTTTGCAGATATTGGAGCGCCATAAGCATCCGTGTATCCTGTTCCGACCCTGGTTGTGAGTCCTTTATCCCATTGTGAGTTCTTCACTGAACCGCCGGATCGGACAACCCCGGAGGTTTCATCATTAAACACCCTCCACTCTTTTTCTGATGAAATAATTTGTTCTTCTAATATTATACCGCAGTTATCACATCTGATTTCGCCATGCTTCTTATCAGTGACAACAACAGAAGAATTACAGTTCGGACAGATATATTTGTACACATAATTTGTATTGCCTTTTTTATCATCACTGTTCTTTAAATCACCATCTTTTTCTAATTCACATTTTTCTAATTCTTTTAATTCTTTTAATTCTTTTAATTCTTCAGTATCTTTTAATTCTTCAGTAATTTGTTTCCCGGATTCATTATGTTCATTATTGTTAAGTCCTACTTTGTTTTTATCTTTGCAATTACCTGCTTTTTTTATCTTTTCGCTGTTTGTTTTTGCCATGTTGTCTTTTTATATTTCACATTTTTTTCTTCTCTCCGGTTCAGGTTATCTTCCGAAGTTCTTTTTTCGTATTTATAATTTTTATGCCGTATGTGCTGCTTTTTTTTATTATGGGTTCGTTTTAAAATTTCAACATCTTCTCCCATCATGTCCAAAGTAATACCTTTGTCATATAAATCACATACTAGAAAGAAATCATTTACCTTTCCGATTACATTTGAAATTTTTCCGAGAACTTTATCATCAGATAAAATTTCGTAATTCAGAAGCTTGTTCGGGTTAAATTTTACGGAACTGTCAGCATCCAACCATCCTTTTGAATCCATTCCATACATTATTCCTCCTTTTATATCCGTTCGGACATCTGCCTTTATTACAACAGAATTTTGCACAACACTTATAATCTTTCCTTTCATTTTTTAAAGGTAATATTTATGAGGGGTTTATGTGGTATTTAATGTGGTGTTTATGTGGTATTTAATGTGGTGTTTATGTGGTGTTTATGTGGTATTTAATGTGGTGTTTATGTGGTGTTTATGTGGTATTTATGTGGTATTTAATGTGGTGTTTATGTGGTATTTAATGTGGTGTTTATGTGGTGTTTATGTGGTATTTAATGTGATATTTACAAGGTATTTATGTGGTGTTGTTTATGAAGTATTTATGAGATGTTTATAGATATTATTTATGAGATACTTATGAGATATTATTTATGAAATATTTAACCCATCTTTTCCACAATCAAAAAATAGGTGCTGCCCCACTAAAATTGGGATAATTATATATTTGTTTTTTTACTAATATTTTTATAAGTTATAGGACTTACTTAGATTATTTTGTAAATGAACATAAAAAGTCAAGAATTCATATTTGTTTTGTGTATGTCCTATAATGTTTAAAATTAAATTTATAATATCCAATTTTAATTTTTAAGCAGATTTTTAAAAAATATATCACAAATTAATTATCCCAACTTAAAGGGATGAGCACCGAAAATTACCTCGCTATCGTTTGGATATTTTCAAATCTTTGGGATTTAAAAATTACGCCCAAACTTTTACGCAGGAGTGGGAAACTCGGGATTTAATGTAACAAATTTAAGTTTAAATTTATATCTGATTATTTTTATATCTGATTATTTTTAGTATTTAACAATTTATGATTTCATTCCTAAATTTATATAATATATTTTACTTAAAATGAATGGTTTAAATTTATGGTTACATGATTCAGGGGTAAAAAACAATTTTGCACTAAATGATAGATGCCTTATATTTGTATCTGTCTTATTTGCTTTTATATTTGCCGCGATATTTTGGACAGCTGCATCTGCATCTGCCGAGGTTATTGTTGAAAATGTCCATTTAAATCATACCAAAGATATTTCTCTGTCTGCGGACTTTAAAAATAATGAAAGCAATATAATTGCATTCTCATACAATGTTCTGTTTGATGAAAGAGAAATTTTAACCGAAAAAGCAACCCTCCTCAAAAATGAAACAAAAAAACAAAACATCATGCTCCCCATTGAAACAAAAAAAGCATTGTACGACTGCAAAAAGCATAACCTGACCTTCTTCATATGGGTTGGAGGACAAAAAATAACTCACAATGAAGAAATCATAATGCATGGCAGCACACTTAACATTCAAATTTCTCCAGATGGAAAAAAATGCCTTAGCGACACAATTGAAATACTAATTAAAGATGATGATGGAAACATAGTAAAAAATGCCAATATCCTTATCATTAAAGATGATGTAGTGGTTAAAAGAGGACAAACAAGGGCTGAATCGTTCAAATTTTCCCCTTCGGATTACGGTTACGGTGTCGGCGAATACACCATAATTATCAGGCAACATGATAAAATTTCCGGCAAATTTTACTGCGATAAAACCATAAAATTTCCAATTAAAGGAAGAATAGAGATTATGCACCTTCCGCAACACGCAAAAATTTCAGACAAAAAGGAAATATTTATAAAGATGGATAAGGTGGATGAGATGTATGGAGTGGATGGAATTTCGTCAAGATTGGGTGGAAAAAAAATTATAGGATTTTATAACATTGAAATTTATAACAAAGATACAAAACAAAGCATCATACTTTCTTATTCGTCAAACGAAGCAGTTTTCCCTTTAAACTTGACCTTGCCGGGTAATTACACAATCACTGCGTCCCGCGGGGATGATTACTGGACTGACTCAAAGGATATTGAGATATTATCAAATGAAATAATACTTAACATTGATATTCAGAAAAATGTCAAAGTCCTGGATGTTGTCACTGGAAAAATTTTTGCAGATAATGATGATAATGATGCAGATAATGTGATTCATATTGATTCACTTAATGTCAAAATTACACATCCTGATGGCTCAATCACTATACCTCCAATAAAAGACGGTAAATTTTCCTGGACGCCGCCAGTGTCCGGCAAGTATGAAATCAGCGTAGAAGATGTGACAATAAAAGCAAATATTGTTTCTGTTTTCGCTTTTGATGAAATGTTTATTGAAATTTTATCCAACGAGAAAAAGGAAAATTTAAAAGTCGGAGATACTGTTCGTTTTCGTGTAAAGGACTCAAAAAATACCACCCTGAACGCAGAAATTTACATAAATAATGAAAAAGCAGACACATATCACAAAATAAAAAATTTAGTGAATAATGTATCAGTAAAAAAAGACGGTTTTATTCCTATAAATAAGGAAATCATAGTCAGCGGAAATAACAAAATAAATATAGATAAAAATGTGCTTACTCACGGTGAAATACAGACAATTTATCTGACAACCGAACCCAAAACAGAAATGAATATCGTGATTGTTAACAAAAACAACAATGAAAAAATAGAAAAATTTGGAAATTTTGTTGAATTCATGCCATCTGTCGGGGAGTATTTTGTTGAAATCAAAAAGGAAGGATTTTTGACAGTAAATGGAACATTCACGGTTGAGCCAGCAGAGATGAATGTAACAATTGACTATGAAGAAGGAGAGGTTACAGTAAAGATATTTTCAAAAGCAAATAATCTTCCTGTGCAAAATGCGAAATTTAATATCCTGTTTCCGGGCAAAAAAAATTTAACATTGCTTACTAATAAAAAAGGAGAGACAAAATTTAAACCAGATGAATGGGGAAATTATGTATTTACAGTAGAAAAAGAAAATTTCTTACCTTACACAAGTTCTAAGGAGATCCATACTGTTGACCCCGCAATTGTGGCTGTTTTTATAATTTTGCTGATTGCGGCATTCATTGTATATAAATATGTTGTATCAGGAAGGGTTATTAAAAAAGAAGTTGTATCCAGACAACCAGCGGAACAACCCACAGGGGAAGTGATTGAAAATCTATCGCAGACATCACCACTTTCACTTTCGGGAATGCCTGGTGATGTTTCTTACGAATATAAAAAAGAAAGTAAGGAAAAAGGAAAAACGGGAAAAAGGAAAGACAGAGAAGAAAGAAACATAATAAGCACAGATGAATTGAAAGAAGAGATACATAAGACAGGAACAGACGAATCGCCGTTAAGTAAAATATAAAATTAAACAAATATTTAAATTTCTTTGAAAAAAATAAAAAAAGAGGTAACTATTCAGATATCTCAAAAATACGCTCATTCTTGCTCGGATATTTACAAAATGTTCAGAACATTTTGAAAATACCCTCTGAATAGTTACAAAATAAAAAAATCCTTTCTTTATTTTACTGCCAGATTTTGTTGTGTAGATTTATTATGCAACTGTTTTAAATATGTCAGAGTTGCTCAATATCCCTACAATTTTCTTTCCGTCAAATACAGGCGCTCTTCTGATTCCTGTTTTTGCAAACAATCTCGCACAGTATTTAACGCTCAACCCCGGAGAGACAGTAATCAACGGCTTTGTCATAATTTCATGCACTTTTACTGCTTTTGGGTCTTTTCCCTGAGCAACAATCTTGTTTACAACATCCTTCCTTGTTACAATTCCAAATGCATCATCCACATTTCTCGCATTTACTATCAATGCCGACACCTTTTTTTCAAGCATTGTCTTCACCGCTTCTCTAACTGTTGCATTTCCATCTATATACACGACGTCTTTTGACATCACATCCCCTGCCTTAACGACATTTTCTGCTGCCATTTTGGTTTTTTTAAATTTTTTATTTTATCCTGATTTATTCCTGATTTATTATTTTTTTTACTTTTGCATCAATGTTCTCACCAATGATGTATTATTGATCATTCCCACAATTTTCTTTCCGTCAAATACAGGCGCTCTTCTGATTCCTGTTTTTGCAAACAATCTCGCACAGTATTTAACGCTCAACCCCGGAGAGACAGTAATCAACGGCTTTGTCATAATTTCATGCACTTTTACTGCTTTTGGGTCTTTTCCCTGAGCAACAATCTTGTTTACAACATCCTTCCTTGTTACAATTCCAAATGCATCATCCACATTTCTCGCATTTACTATCAATGCCGACACCTTTTTTTCAAGCATTGTCTTCACCGCTTCTCTAACTGTTGCATTTCCATCTATATACACGACGTCTTTTGACATCACATCCCCTGCCTTAACGACATTTTCTGCTGCCATTTTGGTTTTTTTAAATTTTTTATTTTATCCTGATTTATTCCTGATTTATTATTTTTTTTACTTTTGCATCAATGTTCTCACCAATGATGTATTATTGATCATTCCCACAATTTTCTTTCCGTCAAATACAGGCGCTCTTCTGATTCCTGTTTTTGCAAACAATCTCGCACAGTATTCAACGCTCAACCCCGGAGAGACAGTAATCAACGGCTTTGTCATAATTTCATGCACTTTTACTGCTTTTGGGTCTTTTCCCTGAGCAACGATCTTGCTTACAATATCCTTTCTTGTCACAATTCCAAAGGCATCATCCACATTTCTCGCATTTACTATCAAACTATATACTCTTTTAATGTTCATTTTTTTCACTGCTTCTTTAACTGTTGCACCTCCATCAATATATATTATGTCTTTTGTCATTACATCCCCTGCCTTAACAACATTTTCTGCTGCCATTTTTTTATTTTTTTTAAATTTTTTATGTTTTATTTTGATTTATTCAGATTTTTAGTTTTCCTTAAAAAATGTTTGCTAAATTTTTTGCAGCATCTTCCAAACCATTGTCAGGATTTTTTATTATTTTTACTGTTGCTCCTGTAAGTACGCCATAAGCCATTGCTATTGCCCTGTTCATTTCCTGATGCTCTTTTATACCTTCAATATCCTCGGCATCCCTTTTTCTGGATACATCTTTTGACCTTCTTTTTGAAATTTCTTCTGATGATGCCTCAAGAATTACAACTGTGTTCGGCATAATTTCTTTTAGAACCCATTCAGGAAGGCCAGGTAAATATCCATTAGGTGTCAGGATAGAAGCGTGTGTATCTATAATAACATTTTCCATTTTTCCAATCTTTTTGGCAGCATTTTTCTGGATTTCTTTCTGAATCTTTGGATCAAGTTTTCTCATTTCGTCTCTATCCTTAACCAAGCCTTTACTTTTTGCTTCATCAAACATCACATTTCCGTAATTAATATGTGTGTATTTTTTTTCTGATTTGGCAATTGCTTTTTCCAAAACTGTTGTTTTCCCTGTTCCCGGAATTCCGGTAACTACAATTTTCATCTTAAATTTTTTAAATTTTATTTATCATGTTAAATTTTAAGTTATGTTTAAATTTTCAGCAATCTTTTATGTTTTATTTATCATGTTAAATTTTAAGTTATGTTTAAATTTTCAGCAATCTTTTATGTTTTATTTATCATGTTAAATTTTAAGTTATGTTTAAATTTTCAGCAATCTTTTATGTTTTATTTTAATTTATTATTAACAAAGAGAATTATGTTTTTGGAATTAAGTATTTAAATAATAAAAAGAATAAAAGTTGAAATTTTATTTATCATGTTAAATTTTAAGTTATGTTTAAATTTTCAGCAATCTTTTATGTTTTATTTTAATTTATTATTAACAAAGAGAATTATGTTTTTGGAATTAAGTATTTAAATAATAAAAAGAATAAAAGTTGAAATTTTATTTATCATGTTAAATTTTAAGTTATGTTTAAATTTTCAGCAATCTTTTATGTTTTATTTTAATTTATTATTAACAAAGAGAATTATGTTTTTGGAATTAAGTATTTAAATAATAAAAAGAATAAAAGTTGAAATTAATAAATTATCAAAAAGTTATTATCAAAAAGTTAATTTATTTTTTACAATGGATTTAGAAAAAGAAACAAAACGGACTGATTTAAACGCAAAATTTTTTGGAATTGACACCGTACTTTTAATGGAAAATGCTGGAAGAAGCATTGCAGACGAATGCATAAATTTCAACAAATTTTTAATATTCTGCGGAACCGGCAATAACGGCGGAGATGGTTTGTGTGCTGCAAGACATTTACTCGCCGAAGGAAAGGAAATTCTGGTTTATTCTTTAAAAGGAGACAGAACCCTTCAAAATCAGAAAAATCTTGACATTTTGAAAAATTTTGCCAACATAAAAATAATAAAAGACAGCAAAGAAATTGAAGAATACAAAAAAGAAATTTTAAAATTTAACCCAGATGTTGTTGTTGATGCTCTAATCGGTGTCGGAAGTAAAGGAAGGTTAAGAGAGCCAATCAAGTCAATTGTCCATTTAGCAAACGAATTGAGCAACGAAATTAACTGCTACAAAATTGCCGTTGATGTTCCGACAGGAGACGACGAAATCCAGTTTAACGCTGACAAAGTTATTTCTTTTGAAATTCAAAAGACAAAAAATGCAATAATCAAGGGCATAGGAGTTCCAAAAAAAATTCGCAATATGTGTGGTGTCGGGGACTTTTTAACTGCAATGAAGGAGTACAAAGGAGACGAACATAAAGGATACTTTGGAAAGACACTGGTTATCGGGGGAAGCAGGGATTATGTCGGAGCTCCTTATCTGACTGCAAAGGCATCACAAAAATTTAATGATCTGACTTACCTTGCAGCCCCTAAATTTGTCCAGAAGCGGATTTTTGACCCGACTTTAATATTTTTGCCGTGTGAGGATGAAGAATATCTGCAAAATTTGACTGTTGATTGCACAAAATTTGAATGTGTAGCAATTGGAAACGGGATTTCATTAAAAGCAGGCAATGACCTGATAAATAATGTGATTGAAAAGGCAAAGAAGGCAGTTATTGACGCAGATGCATTGAAGTTAATAAAGCCGGAAATTTTAAATGAAAAATGTATTGTAACTCCGCATCTGGGGGAATTTAAGGCATTATTTGGCGTTGATTTGTATAACGAAGACACAGAAAACAAAGCAATGGCTGTCCAAAATTTTGCAGAAAAATACAACACAACAATAGTGCTTAAAGGAAAGACAGATATTATCGCGGATGCAAAAAGATTAAAATTTAATGAAAAGGACTGCATACGGTTAACTGTCGGGGGAACAGGTGATGTTCTTGCGGGAATTATTGCGGGAATTTACGCTCAGAATGATGATGTGTTTGAAAGTGCGTGCGCTGGGACGTTCTTAAACGGATTGGCGGGAGAAATTTTATTCGGGAAGAATTCAAATTTTGATGCGATGGAATTAGTTGATGCAATTCCTGAGGCGATAAAATTTTGCAGAGAATTTGAATAAATTTATGAGAACGAGAAATTATTTTATAATACAGGGGCGCCTGGGGCAATAATAATTCTGAATAAAAATAAGGAATGTGAAAGGAAAGGCAAAATTTTATTTATAAATGCAAGTAATGAATTTGAAAAACGCCCGGAAGTCAGGAAGCTGGACATTCTCGCAGAGAAAAATATGAAAACCATGGGCGAAATTTATAAAAATTTTAAGTAACTACTCGGGGTAGGAAATTTACCTGCGATTTTAAAATCTCAAAGATTTTAAAATATCCGAACGAAGTGAGGTTATTTTCAAAACGCAAAGTTTTGAAAATATGAGAGCGAAGCGAACTTATTTTAAAATCTCAAAGATTTGAAAATATCCGAACGAAGTGAGCGTATTTTAAAAACGCAAAGTTTTGAAAATATACTGAAACCTTCGGTTTCAATCTTTAAAAAATCTATGAGATTTTTTAAATACTGAAAATCTTTGAGATTTTCAATAAAATTGCATAACGTCTTATTAATGCTATTACAGACAATGTTTTAGGATTTATAGAGGAAATATTAGAAATATTAGTAAAAAAACAAATATATAATTATCCCAATTTTAGAGGGTCAGCACATTATTTTGCCTCATCTCCTTGAATATTTAACTCCCATAATTATTTCACAAAAGGATATTTATACTAAGGAATACTTGCATAAACTTGGTCTGAACGATAGACAGATTAAATCTGTGGTTTATGTAAAAGAGAAAGGGAAAATAACGAACATAGAGTATCAAAAGGTGTGCAACACATCAGAGAGAACCGCCAGTCGTGATTTATCCTATATAGTATCCAGAGGAATATTTGAGCAAATCAGCATCACCGGTAGAAGGCAGGATATATTATAAGAACGACATGAAGGCGACAAAGACTCCATAAAGACGCCATAAAGACGCCATAAAGACTCCATCAAAACACCATCAAAAAATTAAAGGAATTTATAAAAATAATTCATAGATTGTTAAATGTATAAAAAACAGGTAGTCAGGCGGAAACCCGCTTAATCAAATTTTATAAATTTATCTTATGGACAAATACGATGCAATAATTATAGGTGCAGGTCCCGCAGGAATGTTTGCCGCTTATGAATTATGCAAAAACAGGAACGATTTAAAAATTTTAATTATTGACAAAGGAAAAACCGTTGAAAAAAGAATATGCCAGATGAAAGAAACCGAAAAATGCATAAACTGCGAAACCTGCGATATTATGTGCGGTGTCGGAGGTGCAGGAACATTTTCCGATGGTTTGTTAAATTTAAGGCCTGACATAGGGGGAAATTTAGAGGAATTTACAAAAAATAAAAGCGATGCACGGGAACTCGTGAATTATGTTGATGAGGTTTATGTCAAATTTGGGGCGCCGAAAGAAAAGCTCGGAACCTGCCAGGAAAAAATTGACGAACTGAAGAAAAAATCTGCGAGTGTAGGCGTCCATTTTGTTGACATTCAGCAGAGACATATGGGCAGTGATGGAGCAACCCGGGTTATAAAAAATTTTGTGAATTATCTGAAAAGCAGGAATGTTGAAATTTTAACAGAGGAAGAAGTAGAGGATTTGATCGTTGAAAATAATATCTGCAAAGGCATTGTTTTGAAAAATCATCCCAACAGAAAAATTTTTTCTGACCAGACAATTTTATGTCCAGGAAGGATAGGTGTTGGATTGACTTCAAAAGTAATAAATAAACACAAAATTTCTGCTAGATACAAAGCAATAGATATCGGAGTCAGAGTTGAGATACCTGCAATTATTATGGATGATATTATAAGTATTAACAGGGACCCGAAATTTCAGTTATGGACACAGCAATACGGGGACTTTGTTAGGACATTTTGCACAAATCATCATGGCTTTGTTGTTAAAGAGAGATATAAAAATTTTGTCTGTGTTAACGGGCATTCTTTACTAAATGAAAAATCAGAAAACACAAATTTTGCCTTTCTAGTTAAAATAAATTTAACAGAGCCGCTGGAAAATACAACGCTTTACGGTGAATTATGTGCTCATACGGCAACCTTGCTTGGCGGAGGAAAACCGTTAATTCAGCGATTAGGTGATTTGAGGTGGGGAAGAAGGTCAACACCGGAACGGTTAAAGAGAAGTTTTGTTGAGCCGACACTTAAAGATGTTACACCAAGCAATCTGGCAATGGTTTTTTCACACAGAATCCTTGCGGATATTTTAGAGGGGCTGGAAAAACTGAATGCTGTAATTCCGGGCGTGGCAAGTGATTCAACATTAATTTATGCCCCTGAGATTAAATTTTATGCGATGCGTGTTGAAGTTGATAAAGCAATGCAGACATCTGTTAAAAATTTATTTGCAGCAGGAGACGGGGCGGGATTAAGCAGAGATATAATTAATGCATCGGCAACAGGAGTGCTTGCGGGAAGAGGAATATTAAATTTTTTGAAATGAAAATTTATATCCTTTAAATTTAATAAAAAATAAGTGGTTTATGGATGAACACCCCTCACTAATTATCTCTGAAAATAAATTTTTAATGTTAAAATTTTTAAAATTTAATCCTCAAATTGTAATAAACTATTGGTATTTGAAAAATGGTATTTGAAATTTAGCAGATACGGTATATCGTTAGCAAACAAATAATTAATATAACTATAACTAAATATGCAGAACATGTCAAAAGATTTAGAAATCATCAAACAATTAGGAAAACTACTCAAGATAGAATCAAAGCAATTAGAGAAAATTGATTTTCATGAATTTCCGCATGAAGAGGGTTATGTACTTGATGAAAATAAAAATATAACTGGACTATGTATCCGCGGCATCAATATTTCTAATATTTCAGTTCTTGGGGATTTAAAGAATCTAACCCGACTGGATTTAAGCATTAATAATATTTCTGATATTTCAGTTCTTGGGGATTTAAAGAATCTAACCCGACTGGGTACTCATCCCTTTAAATTGGGATAATTAATTTGTGAGATATTTTTTAAAAATCTGCTTAAAAATTATATTTTTAAGCAAATAAATTTTTTGAAATATCAAAATTAAATATTATAATATTTATAAATTTAATTTTAAACATTACTGGACCTACACAAAACAAATATGAATTCTTGACTTTTTATGTTCATTTACAAAATAATATAAGTAAGTCCTATAACTTATAAAAATATTAGTAAAAAAAAAACAAATATAATAATTATCCCAATTTTAGTGGGTCAGCACCATAATGAAATACCCATAAACAAATAAAAAATACAAGAATATGAAACTTTTTGAAATTTCTTATGAGGTTTGTAACAAGGTTGGCGGAATTTATACAGTACTGAAAACAAAGGCACCATACATTGTTGAACATTACGGAAGGGAAAATTACATGATGCTCGGATTTTATAATCCGAAATCAGCGATAGCAGAATTTGACGAAAAAGAACCAGATCCGGAATTAAGTAAAATTTTTGCAGGATTAAAAAATAAAGGGATTGAATGTCATTACGGGGAATGGCTGATAAACGGTTATCCGCAGGTAATTTTGCTTGATATAAAAAATTTCTGGAAAGAAAAGGACAAAATAAAGACATTGATATGGAAATTTTATGGTGTTGATTCGCTTTTTTCTTCTTACGAATTTGACGAGCCATTATTGTGGGGATTTGCGTGCGGAGTCCTGATAGAAAATTTAATGAAAGATATGAAAGATTTTGATCTGACAAGACCAAAAATTGCACATTTTCACGAATGGCTTTCGGGAGCAGGCCTACTTTATCTGAAAATGCAAAATTTACCTGTTGCGACCGTCTTTACCACGCATGCGACAATCATAGGAAGAACAATAGCAAACAGCGGAATTGATTTATACAGTAAAATTTATGATGGACTGTCAAAAGCCCTGACATTTCCAGTTGAAGAAAGTAAAAAATTCGGAATTGCAGATAAGCATACGATGGAAATTGCGAGTGCTACTAATGCAGATGTATTTTCAACTGTAAGCAAAGTAACAGGTAAGGAAGCAGAGTATTTCTTGCATAAAAAGCCAGATATCATTCTTCCAAACGGAATTGACATTGAGCAAGGCATAACCATAGATGAAATTACAATAAGGCGAAGAGAAAACAGAAAAATAATGAGAAGTTTCCTTAATGCCTATTTTCTGAGATATTACAACATCAACACAAACAGAATACGAAGCATTTTTATTTCCGGCAGATATGAATTCAGAAACAAGGGGATTGACCTGTTTATTAAGGTATTGGGAAATTTAAACCGAAAACTTAAGGAAGCGAAAGAAAAAAACGATCAGTTAAATTTTGATTCAGTTATTGCCTTTTTGTTCATTCCGTCGGATGTTAAAGGTGAAAATTTAAGAGTTATGAGAAATGTGATGATTTATGAAAATATTGAAGGTATAGTGGATAATGAAATTTTTAATATAAAGAACAGAGTAGTGACAGACATAGTAAGCGGAAAGATAAATAAAACATCAAGTAAAGGTAATGGATACGAAAATTTTTTTTCAAATGAATTCACAAAGGCCTGCAGAGATATATTTGCTCATTTTGATGAATTAAAAGGACAAAATCCTCCTGTAAGTGCGTTTGATTTAAGGTCTGAAAATGATGAAATTTTAAAGTCATTAAAGGCAGAGAACCTGGAAAATAAAGAAGAAGATATTGTTAAAGTCATAAATTATCCTGTTTATCTTTCACCAAGGGATATGTTTATAAATCTTGACTACAACCATACAATTTCTGCTTATGACATGGGTGTTTTTCCTTCATATTATGAACCGTGGGGATACACTCCTCTTGAAGCGGCAAAATATGGGGTAATTACAATAACAACTGATTTATCTGGTTTTGGAAATTTTATAGAAAAGAAAGACGGAGGTGGAATCTATGTTATCAGTAGAAAGGGTAAAGAAGATAACGAGGTTGTTGAAAATTTAACAAAGAAAATTTTGGAAATTTTAAATTTCTCTGATGATGAAAGGGTAAAGGCAAGAATGAGGGCAAGAGAACTGGCAACATTTTGTAACTGGAAAATTTTGGTAAATAATTATTTTGAGGCACATAGAATCGCAACAGAAAAGATGGCAATGGAAAAGATGAATAAATGAAGGTAAAAAAACAATAATGTGTTCAGGAAAAATGAAGAAACATAAAGATGCAATTGAAGTAAACACCTAACAATTGCGAATTGAAAAACTATCAGAGGATAATTTTAAGTTTACCAGAGATTTTGATTGCGGAGATTGCGACCTTAATGAATTTTTAAATGAAGATGCAGTTTTATATTGTTAAAATTTCCCTGCCCAAAGATGTTATTTTTTCATTCTCGGGCAATGATGTCATATAAAGATATATTGCTTCTTTTACATTGGACATCACTTCATCTAATGTGTCCCCTGTGTTTGACGGCCCATGCTATGAGTTCCGGACAATATGCACAATATTTGTATTATTATCTTATTACTTATTTTCCAATTAAATTTATTAGTTCATTCTTCAAAATTTCCATCCCGTTTTGTGTTAAAATTGATTCCGGATGAAACTGAAAGCCGGCAAAATTTCTTCCGCGCAGTGCGTGTATCTCCTTTGTTTGTTTATCATAACTAATCTGAACATCATTAAATTTTAATCCCTTTAAATTTTCTGATACTTCTTCATACCTTCCCACAAAAGTATTATAAAACCCAACAATTTCTTTTTTGCCAAATAAGTTAACTGTTTCCTGCACTCCCTGAAATGGTTTTTCCTTTCTCACAATTTGTATTCCCAATGCCTTGCACAGAAACTGATGCCCCAGACACACGCCCATAAATTTTTTGTCTGATTTAATAAATTTTTGAGTAATGTCAGCAATAATTTTCATTTTTTCGTTTTTTGTGTCATTAGGATTTCCTGGACCTGGTCCTATTATTGTTATGTCGCTTTGAGCATCATCAAAATTGTATTTGTTGTATCTGGTGATATTTACATTTGCTCCGATGTTTGATAATATATGTTTTAACATATAACAAAAATCATCTTCATTGTCTATAATTGTGATACTTTTGCCATTTATCTGCCCAGCAATATTGTCTTCGCCCTCCTGACTGAAAAACCAGAATTTGGATAATTTTTGATTCCTTTGTTGTAGCAACTCAAGCACCTCATCGTCTTCTCCAACATAAGGCAAAATTTTTAAAGGTGTGCTTTTTGCATGACTTTGAACACCATCTATTATCTCTTTGATTTTTGCTTTTGTCTCAGCAACTTCTTCAGATGGAATGGAATTCCTTACAAAAGTTGAACCAACCCTTGTTAAAATGCCCCCATAATTATCAATTTCCACAGTTCTTATCAGAATAGGGCTATCCAAAAATTCCCGGCCTTCTTCATTCCTTCCTATAAGAACTATCGGACTTCCGTAATATCTCCTGTCTTCTCCTTCATATTTATAAATTACTCTGCAGGCACTTTCAAGAGGACTTCCCGTAACAGTTGCAGCATGCATTGAGTCCCTTAAAATTTCAATTATATCTTTATCGCTTTTACCGCTCAATAAATATTCTGTATGAATAACTGTTGACATCTCTTTTAACAAGGGACCTATTATCATTCCGCCTTTATTACAAATCTTCGCCATCATTTTTAATTCTTCATCCAGCACCATAAATAACTCATTAATCTCTTTTTCATCCGAAAGAAAATTCAGAAGGTCCTTTTTAACCTTATTTAAATTTATTCTCTCTCCGGCGTCTTTTCTGAATGTCCCGCTGATTGGAAGCATTTTTACCCTGCCATCTTTTATGAAAATATGTGTTTCCGGACTTGCACCAATCAGAAATCTGTTGCCATCGTAAAATATAAAATTCCAGTGACTGTCGGACTTATTCATCAGAATATTTTTATAAATACTTAGTGCCTTATTAACTGACATATTTTTAATTTTGGCAGTTCCTTTTCTGGGAATAACAAAATTGGCACCTTCTCCGTTACCAATTTCATCTTTTATAATACCTTCTATTATCCTTTCATATTCCTCCTCAGAATAATTATATTTCCATTCGTTTTCTAATTCAATTTTTTCATCAGGAAGAAATTTAAAGAGTTCTTCCAAGGATACATTTAATTGTCTTTCAATATTAATACATAAAATTTTTGTTCCATCGTAGTGTGCCTTAAAATTTCTCTCTTTTATCTGTGAGAAAGGAACCGCACTGATTGTGTCAAATATTTCGTTTTTTATAATTTCGTTTTTTATAATTCCTTTTTTTCTTGGAATATCATCAAGGTTATTTAATTCCATTGCTTTTCCTTCAAATACCAATGCGTCCATGTCTCCTTTTCTTTTGACTATAGCAAACGGTTCTTTGTCTTTGGATAATCCTTCTATTAATCCTTTTAAATCTGTTTCCATCGTCAGGTCGCATAAATTTTAAAATCTATTTACAATTAGTATTCTGAAAATATTAATTCCTAAGCATTCCCACGTGATTCGCCTGAAACAATTCCGCTCGCAATTATATGTGCAAGCCGTATCGGTTCCGGAATTAATCCGCGGGTTGTTGAAATTTTAACTATTGCCTTTGCATCGCTTAAATTTATTCCACATTTCTGGATATAAACAAAACCCTTTCTTCCGTCAATACTTTCAACCTTAACTTTTTTTGGCTTTCCCGCAATTTCAATCACTTTCCATCTTTCTTCAAAATCGTCAAGATGTTTTAACGCATTTCTTATTCTTTCAAAATCCGGAAATTTCCTGACAACGACAATTACCGGAATATGCGTTTCCTTAAAAATTTCTCTAATATTTACTATGTTGAATCCTGCATAAGTAATTCCGTCAAGCATTACTATTCTCAAATCTTTGTGTCTCGTCTTTTTTAGCATGTCAATTATTGTCCGGGTTATATCCATTCCGTCAACATCAGATTCTCTTTTCATAACTCCATCCATAAACGAACCGCCTCTAAACATAACTCCGATAATGACTGTTTTCTTATCTTTTCTAAAATCAAATGGTCCGTCATCTATTCCAAGAATTCTGATTTCTTTCTTTATTTTCCTGAATTTTATATTATTCATTTACATACCATAAAGAACATTGGCTCTTATTTTTAATAGCGTAGTGTCACTACAAAATTTCAAAAGATCTACCACTCATTTCAAAAATTTATTTTTGAAATATACTAAAAACTATACTGAAAATCTACAAGATTTTCAATCTTTCAAAATGCTACAAGCATTTTTAAATAAGGTATTTGTTTAGTAGATAATTGGATTTTACCTCGCCATATTTGATTTTGTAGTTATTTTTTCACACTTTCCACAGTGGAAAAGATGGGATTTATCCCGAGTTTCCCATCCCAGCGTAAAACTTTGGGCGTAATTTTTAAATCCCAAAGATTTAAAAAGATACGAACGAAGTGAGCGTATTTTTGTTGTTAAGCATAATTAATTTTGTAAATTTGTAACTATTCAGCCACCCAAAAAAATTAAAGGTAAATTTTAGAGTTTTACGCTCACTCCGTTTGTGTATTTTAAAATTTCATAAATTTAAAATCGCATTTTTTGAATTTTTACGGGTAAATTTTTGTATCATTTGAATAGTTACGTAAATTTTTAAAATTACCCGTAAATTTTTTGATGGTGGAAAAAATGGGATTTATCTAAATTTATCTAAATTTTTCCACAATTAATATATATCCATCCATTCCTTTGATTTTTACTTTATTACCTTTTAAAATTTTCTTATTCTCGCTTTCACCTTCACCTTCACCTTCACCTTCACCTTCACCTTCATCACTCAAAATTTTTGCCTTCCATAATTCACCTTTATACATAACAAACCCGGTCTTATTTTCGAAGTCCTCTGTTGATTCCGCTGTTTCTCCGATTATGCTTTCTCCGATTACCGGCTTCTTTTTCCACGATTTGAAAATTTTTGTGGCTGCAAAAATCAAAAATACGGCAAAAATAATTGAAGGAAAAATTATTGAATACAGCAATGTATTGAAGAATTCCCTGGATACATAGAAATTTGGAGATGATAACGGTCCGATAAAAATTATTCCTGTAACCAGTGCAATGACCCCTGCTCCTCCGACAATTCCGAAACTATGCGAACTCATTTCATAAATTATCAATGCAATTCCTAAAATTAGCAAAGCAATTCCTGCCAAATTTACATCAAATCCCAGTCCGATTAATCCTAGCAATATACACAATACCCCTAAAATTTCCGCACCCATTCCGGGACTTGAAAATCCGAATATTAAGGCATAAATTCCGAGCATAAGTAAAAGAGATGCTATTAAAGGATTTGAAAGGACTGACATAAATTTTGTTTTAATGCTTGGTTCGTAATGCAATATTTCAGCATTTTTTGTAATTATTGTCTTTTCCCCGGATGCAACACGGACATTCATTCCATCTATCTTCTCAACCAGGTCATGTTCATTATCTGCAATTAATTCAATCGCATTAAATTTCTTTGCCTCGTCTGCATTTAAATTTAAATTTTCAACGATAAATTTTTCAGTAAGCGAGAAATTTCTGTCATACATCTTCATTCTTTCCTTCATTATCGCAATTACGGCATTTAAAATTTTTGATTCGTTTATTAAAGTATATTCATTTGCACCGATATAAACCGGCTGACAGGAACCGATTATACTATTTGGAGACATTGCTGCAATATGTGTTGAGAGTAAAATGAATGTTCCTGCACTCCACGCATACGCGCCTTTTGGTCCTACATATCCGACAAAAGGAATTTCGGAATTATCAATAATCTGTATTATTTCTAATGTGGAGCCCAAATCCCCACCAGGGGTATTCAGTCGCAAAATTATAACATCTGGCTTTTCGTTAACTGCTTCTTTTATCATTTCTACTGTTGCTGAGGTTATTGTATCGTCAATATCTATTACATAAATTTTCTTCGCATGAATTTCCTCTGCCTGGATGTTAACTAATCCAAACAACAAAGCCAATACACATATAAATCCAACGAGTAAAAATTTTTTCACTTTAAGTTATAAATTTAATCATAAATTTTTATAAATTTAATTAGTTGTTTGCTCAAATAAATTATTTAATTAACAAATTATAAAAACATTATTATGAATGTTTGTGAAGTAGATTGCGGGGCGTTTATAAATCGAATGAATGATGGATATTTTGCAATGAGATATTTGCCATTCAGGTTAACAGGGAACATATATAGAGGCTGTACACATGGTTGTGTATATTGCTACGCTGCCTGTACTCACTATTATATGAACGCAAGTCCGAATGATTTTTCTAAAAATATTTTTGTTAAAATAAATTCACCTGAAATATTTCAAAAAGAATTAAAGAAATATGACGATGTAAAAAAAAAGAAAAGTGTCTTAATAATTGGTAATATATCTGATGTATATCAACCGATTGAAATGAAATATAGATTGACTAGAAAAATTCTGCAGTTATGTTTGGAATATCACTTTCCATGTTTCATTGAAACAAAATCACCACTGGTCCTTGAAGATTTAGATTTAATTAAAGGATTGGCTAATCAGAACTTAATTGGTATTGGAATGACTGTAACATCTTATAATAATGAATTTACAAAACTTATTGAACCTTTTATAGGAAAACATAATCTTATTCATTCTGAGATATATCAAAAAGAACGAATTTCTACCTTAAAAGTGCTATCTTCAATTGGTGCTGATACATATCTACATATTACACCATATTTCCCAGAGATGACAGACAGAGATATAGAGAAGATCATATCTGATGCTTCTGATGCGAAAATAGGTAACGTGATTATGGCTCCGTTGGAGTTATCTCCTTATATCTGGAACCGTTTTTCGAAAGTTTTAGAGGATAATGGAAAGTTTAATGAGATAATATCTATTTATAAAAATCTGTACTTTAATCAAGGACGCAGATTAGGAGCAAGAATTACGACATCTGAAAATCATCATTATCATCTTGAAGAAAAAGTCTCGTTACTCTGTAAAAAATATGGTATAGGATATTGGGCATTTACAAATCCACAATTTAACACCGATAAGGCATCCGGAGCTTATCGATTAAGATATCCTATACTACTTGATTATTGGAATTATGCAAAAAGAAACGGGGAAATAAGATATAAAGACGCTATCGATTTAGCGAATAATTTCCCTATTGATAACAAATATATCAAAACATTTAAAGAATATTGGAATAGTGGTAAATTATTTGAAGGAATTTATGGCATAAAAAAAGTAACCATTGAAAATGAAACATATTATATCTATGGTGAAAATACGGATAATTTAATTAACAAAGATAAATTTTAAAAAAATTAAAAAGTAAAATGAGTCATGAAGAACACCTGAAACATGCTTCAAAAGAAGTTAAAAAAGCATTTAATTTTGCTGTCTTAACAGTCAGTGATACAAGAACAAATGACACAGATGAATCGGGAAAAATTTTGTGTGAAATACTGAAAAACAATAAACATAACATCATTTATTATGAAATTGTCAAAGATGATGGAAAAGAGATAGAATATTTTATAAAGAAGGCGATTTCTGATGAAAATGTTGAGGTATTGATAACAAACGGAGGTACAGGAATTTCCAAAAGAGATGTAACAATTGAAACAGTTAAAAATTTTTTTGAAAAAACATTGGACGGATTTGGAGAAATTTTCAGATATTTAAGTTATACAGAAATCGGAAGCGGGGCAATTATGTCAAGGGCAACAGCAGGGGTGTGCAGAGGCAAAATAGTATTTTCAATTCCCGGCTCGCCAAATGCAGTCCGACTCGCTATGGACAAAATTATAATTCCAGAAATTTCCCATATAATCTGGGAGGTAAGGTGATAAAGGTAACAAAGGCATACCTGCGTAACAGCACATATTCAAAAGTTGTACATAAAAAAAGTCAGATGCAAAAGGTTGACTTATGTGGAACAACATCGCCTGACACAGCATAAAAGGTTCGTGTCTTATGGCACTCGCCCAAATTTTTACTTTGCAAAAACTTCTTTTATGCTGAAACCGTTATATGAAATTGTGGACTTCTGGTGAATTGAAAAAAAACACTTTGTTGGTCAAATAATATGTTTCAATTTTTCAAATTTCCTGTTTTTAATTTCAATTTTGCATAAACATCCTTTTTTCAAATCAACACATTCTTCATCACTTTTTATAAATACTGCTATCATCCTTCCAAGAAACGGCTGATGCCCGACAAGCAAAAATTTATCTTTATCTTCTCTGCTTTTATATTGAAGGTGATCTAAAATTTCATCTGGATTTGACAAAGGATTAAGCAATTCAGTTGTTTTTATTTCGCTCTTGAAATTGAGCTCTTTTGCAATGATTTCTGCTGTCTGAACTGCCCGCTTCAGATGGCTTGAAAATATTTCTGAAATGTCAATATTTGAATTTTTCAGACATTTGCCTGCCCTTTTTGCCTGTTTTTTTCCTTTTTCAGATAACTCTCTTGATTCATCAATATATCCTTCCAGTGCTTTGCCGTGTCTGACAATATAAATTTCCATTTTTAAAGTTTATTAAATGGGTGCTGACCCACTAAAATTGGGATAAGTATATATTTGTTTTTTTAACAAAAGTTTCCCATTTCAATTTATATTTCTTGTTATCAATTTTGTTTGATAATTTATATCTTTTTTAAATGCACATTAGGAGGATGTCCAATAATTAAAATCTTTTGGATTTTTAAATGATATTTCAAAAAATTTATTTACTAAAAATATAATTTTTACGCAGATTTTTAAAAAATATCTTACAAATGAGGTTAATTTAAAGGGGTGATCACCAATTTATAATAATAGAATTAAATCTGACATTCTCAAGTTACAATTTTAAATCCGGTTTTCTTACAGGTACATCACACATAAAACAAACAATACTTTGTCAGATTAAATCTTATTCTTTCAATTATTCCCAATCCTGATTTATAAAATTTTCCGGAGAGGTATTTGCCATAAAATTATAAAATTTAGTGAGAAAAACAAAATTTATAGATGCAAGACAATATATTAAATTTTAAAATTTAAAACAATACCAAAATGCACGAAATTGAGAGCATAGAAAAATTTGACCCTGAAATTGCAGATGCAATAAAAAACGAATTAGACAGGCAAAAAAATTATTTGCAGATGATCGCATCTGAAAATTACGCAAGCAAAGCGGTTTTGGAGGCACAGGGAAGCATAATGACAAACAAATATGCGGAGGGCTATCCTCATAAAAGATATTATGGAGGGTGTGAATTCGTTGATGTTGCAGAGGACTTAGCAATAGAAAGGGCAAAAAAGTTATTTGGTGCGGAACACGCAAATGTCCAGCCAAATTCAGGAACAAATGCAAATTTTGCCGTTTATAACGCCGTTCTTGGGCACGGAGATACAATAATGGGGATGAGTTTGGCACACGGAGGACATTTATCACACGGAGCAAAGGTCAGTGTAACCGGAAAAATTTTTAATCCCGTTCAGTATGGGGTAAATAAATATACAGAACAAATTGATTTTGCAGAAATTTCGGACATCGCAAAAAAGGCAAAACCAAAGCTCATTATAGCCGGTGCAAGTTCCTATTCAAGAGAGATTGATTTTAAGGCATTCCGGGAAATTGCAGATGAGGTTAATGCTTATGTAATGGCAGATATTGCCCACATTGCCGGACTCGTGGCAGCCAAATTTCACAATTCCCCGGTTCCTTATGCGGATTTCGTAACATCAACAACACAAAAAACATTACAGGGACCAAGAGGAGCATTTATCCTTTCAAAGGAAAAATATAAAAAGGAAACTGATAAGTCGGTCTTTCCCGGAACACAAGGAGGTCCTTTTATGCATGTAATTGCAGCCAAGGCAATTTGTTTTAAATATGCAATGACAGAAGAGTTTAAGGACTATATCTTTAATGTTATCAAAAATTCAAAAAGGATAGCGAAGATATTTATGGATGAGAACTATAGGGTCGTCTCGGGAGGAACAGATAATCATCTTTGTTTAATTGACCTGTCCTCCCACAAAATTACTGGCAGGGATGCGGAGGCATCGTTATACAAAGCAGGAATTGTTATAAACAAAAATGTTATTCCTTTTGAGACCCTACCCCCAACAATAGCAAGCGGAATAAGGATAGGAACACCGTCTGTTACCGCAAGGGGGATGAAAGAAAAAGAAATGGATAGAATTGCAATGATGATAATAGATGTCCTGAAAAATTTAAATAACCGGGAGACAGAAGAAAATGTCCAAAAGGAGGTTATAAATTTATGTAATGAGTTTCCGGTATATGAAAATTTATAAATTTAAATTTAAGGAAAAATTTTACATGAGACCCGATGAAACCGGATAGTTGTTTTTTAATACAAATGGCACAACTACTATCGTCATTCGTTTTAGTCTTTTTTTAAATCTTATTGCATTTATCTCCTGTGCCCTCGGAAGTGTTTCTTCACTTACGACAATAGCATTTAGGCATTCCTCAAGTGTTGCAATTCCATACATATCATCAATTTTTAAAATTTCATAATTGCTGTGTAAATTTAAAGCGGAAATTTTCTTTTTAAGATTGTCTTTTCGTTTTTTATACACCAAAACCTTTTCTGCCCTGAATAAATTTGCAAATTTGTCAGATGTTAATCCGATGTACACATATTCTCCTACATTAAAGGTGGTTTTAAGCAGGTCATCATGCCCTTTGTGAATTTTGTTGAAGGTTCCTCCTACCACTACTTTTTTAAACATTTTACCAAGTTATAAATTTTTACAGAGTTATAAATTTTTACAGAGTTATAAATTTTTACCAAATTATAAAACTATAAATTTATTAATAAATTTATTATTGAACATAAAGACAATGGAAAATATAAATTACGACGCCACACTTTTAAATTTAAAAAATTTGTTATCTCAGTCAGTTGGGCAGGCAACTAACAAATTGCAGAAAACTGGAGTTGTATTTTCCGCTGGGATTGATTCAACAGTTATTGCTTTTTTGGCAAAGAAATTTTGTAATGTTTGTGCTTATACTGTAGGAACATGCAAAGGGGAAGATATCATTTTTGCCCGAAAATTTGAAAAGTTAAACATATTAGATACAAAGATAATAGAGATTACAGAAGGTGATGTTGAAAATGAAAAAGGAAACATATTAAAAATTTTAAATAACAATAACATCCCGGTAACAAAATTAAATTTATCAACAGCAGTTCCGCTTTACTTTGCTTCAAAAAAGGCATATAGAGACGGCATAAAGGTTATGCTTTCCGGACAGGGTGCAGACGAAATTTTTGGCGGTTATGTGAGATATTTAAAAATGAACGAATATCAAAGAATCATTGCAATGAAAAATGACATAAACCTTGCTTATAAAGATAATTTGAACAGAGACATCGCAATGTGTGCATTTAACAAAATTTCTCTGAAATTTCCTTATATGGATAAAAATTTTTCTGACTATGCGATGAACATTCCGATGAAATTTAAAATTTATGAGGTAAAAAACGATCAATACCCGGATGATTTTGGCGAGACAATTGACATTGTTGATGGGAAGAAATTTATCAGAAAATTTATATTAAGAAAGTTGGGCAGGGAAGCAAGTGTTCCGGAATTTATAGTTAAGCGAAAAAAGAAGGCGATGCAGTATGGTTCAATGTCAGAGAAGATTATTGAAAAAATTTTGAAAAATCATTCCATTCAGATAAAATTTTGAAAAGGGAAATTTTTGGGGGTTGTGTGCCATATGAAAGTAGGCCACTTATATTTTTGTAAATTATCAATTGAATTTTGAAGATTAAATAAAAATTTCAATAAATAATATTTTTGATTATAAAATTTATAACTTAAAATTTTTTG
>Ga0210013_1000456_pt1 | contig 31807 bp, 27 predicted proteins | sample CryGeymeta201506_FD_185553 | JGI IMG/M metagenome (GOLD analysis project Ga0210013, IMG submission 185553) | Groundwater microbial communities from Crystal Geyser aquifers in Utah, USA - Crystal Geyser metaG 2015-06 (SPAdes) (version 2) | ecosystem: Environmental > Aquatic > Deep subsurface >...
AGAGTCTATGCGTAAAAAAATGAAAAATAATCACTAATTTTAACTTCAAATGAATCGATTTTGAGCAATTACTTTGCTATGCTCACTTTCATCCGCCGCAAGTGGCTCACTTTGTCCGCCCTATCCACTCAACTAGATGGTTTGCGATTAGAAAGAGAAAAAGTTGAAAAAATATATTTGACTTTTGAAGAGATTGAAAAAATTGAAAATAAAACTGACCTACTTGACCATTTAGATAATGCTAGAGACTGGTTAATTATTAGCTGTTTTACTGGTCAAAGAGTTTCTGATTTTTTGCGCTTTACAAAAGATATGATACGAGAAAAGAAAATGGAAAAAAACTTATTGAGTTTACTCAAAAGAAAACAGGAAAATTAATGACAGTCCCACTGCATCCAAAGGTTATAAAAATTTTGGATAAAAGAAATGGAGGTTTTCCTCGACTGATTTCCGATCAGAAATATAATGACTATATAAAACTTGTATGTGAACAAGCAGGAATTAATAATTTGGTAAAAGGTAGTAAAAAACAAGAGACATCCAAAGGAAGTAAAATTTACAGAAAAACAACTGGAACATTTAAAAAGTGCAATCTGGTTACTTCGCATATTGGCAGACGATCTTTTGCTACTAATTTTTATGGTAAGATACCCACCAGTTATTTAATTTATGTAACAGGTCATAGTTCCGAAGCAATGTTTTTAAATTACATTGGCAAGAGCAATAAAGACTTAGCAATGGAAATCAGTAATTATTTTTAATGTTAAAATAACCAAATGAGATAATCCGTAAAATTATTTGAAAATTAACCCTTTTCTTTTTCATTCTTTAATAATCATTATGAAAAAATATTTATACATAATTCCGACAATATTCTTTTTTCAATTTTCGAATGGACAACATATTTGTTCTTACAGTAACAATGATTTTGATTTATATGAAATTATAAATTCTGTTCAAAATTATGATGATGATATAAAAGAGATAGTAAATCTTATTACTGATATTTATGGAGGTTACCCTAACTTTATACTTCAAAGAGTTGAGGGTAAAGGGAATTGCTATGCCATTATGAAAGATGATTTAAGATTTATTGTATATGACAGGGATTTTTTGCAATACCATGCAAAAGTATCGCAAACCAATAAATTAGCTGTAATTTTTATTATGGCTCATGAAATTGGACATCATATCAATGGGCACATAAGAGTAAAAGTAAATGAACCAGATAAACGAAAAACAGAACTTGAAGCAGATTATTTTGCAGGTTTCATTCTAGGAAAGTTAAAAGCATCGAAAAATGATATAAAAAATATTTTGGATCTAACTGGTTTTGATTTGTTTACTTATTCCGCAACTCACCCCGCTAGAATTGATAGAATTGCATCTGCATATGAAGGATTTGATAGTGCTAATTTAGCTTATGAAATTGACAAATCGGAAGTTGTTAATTCACTGGTTATTAGTACTCGTCAAATTGCTAGTAATATTGAAGATAATAGTAATAAGAAAGCCACTACAAATAAGATAAACCCCAGTTCAATTAGAGGTAAAGCATTTAAAAATATATATAAATTCAGTAATCCTGAAAACTGGTATGTATCTGCATATAGTGATGTTATCAAATCTGAAACGGGATGTTTTATCTACCAAATATGGAATGAAGATTATTCATATAAACAAGCTCCATCTTATATTAGAAATGATCCTGGTCTTATGGCAATGGCTGTAAGCGATACTCAAGGTCAAAGTTACGCTTCGTTAGACATATTGGGCAATAATGCTTTTGTTTACATCATTAATTCTACAACACAAAGAGTAATTAGAAGAACTAAAAACATTTTCAATACTAAAAAGAAAATTAAAAACACATCAGATAAAATATTTCCTGAAGATGTATGGACAAATAATGATAAGACAAAATTACTCTACATAACCGAAAATCATAATAATAAACTTCAATATAAAGCTACTTTTATTGATCTAGTGGGTTACCAGAAAGTATATGAATGTTTGCCTGAAAACGAGAAGAAAAAATATATTAATCCAGAGAGGGTAATTGCTTTACTTGCTGATATTGATTAAAAAATAATCTGGGTTTTATTTTAGAGTGTTGTATTGATTAAATAATGCATTTTTGACAAATTTAGGGTTAGTTTTTTAATCACTCTCCCTTCAACCATTTATCTACTTGTTCCACATAGGCACGAAGTTTCTCAATAACATAACTGGTGCTCGGTTCACCTTGAAACTCTAAGGCATAAAAAGCCAGTAAGATTCTCAACTCTTGTAAGGTCATATCTCTATAAGGAATTTCTAAATGCTCCATAAAAGAATGAACAACCAACTTGTTTGTAAAATCCATCCTTTGAACAAAGGCTAGGTCATAAGTGTAAATCGTCAGCAAAAAGTGGTTGAATGAGGGTTAGGATATGTTTCTGCATACTTGCGATGCTCTTCAATTGCTTCATATTTTTCAATATCAAACTTATTATAAAAACGTTTGAATTGGGGTGCAAATAGGTCATTTAGAACAAAGAAATTATTATCACCTAAAGCATCAAGATAAACCTTAATTTTTGAAACAACAACCTGTTCATAGTTTTTGTTTTCTTGCACTATTGGTTTCTCGATAATACTATTCACTTTAAAAAAATCAAAATTTACAGTATTGAGCGCAAAATTTAAATCCGCATCCTTAAAGCCCATTGTAGTTATACCTATAACTTCACCATTATTATTAAATAATGCTCCACCACTACTACCATTAGTTATTTGAGCAGTTGTTTGAATATACTCGCCTCTATAACCAGAAATAATCCCTTTAGATAATGTTTGTGTTAACCCTCTAGGATTACCAATAGCAAAACAATCTTCGCCAATTTTAGGGTTTATTACTGCAAACTTTACTGGTTTGAAATTATTAAATCCACTATTAGAAATTTTAAAAATAATATAATCTAAGTCTTTGTCGTAATTTACAATTTCAGAAATCATATATCTTCCTCCATTATTTGTATGAATGATTGCATTATCAGCATCTTTAAGAACGTGATAATTTGAAACCCCTAATCCAACTTCTCTAATAAAAAAACCGCTCCCTAAAGAATATAAGTTCTCTCTATTATTGCTCGCTTCTATTAAAAAAATAGATTCTTTGTTATCTTCAAATAAACTGTTAAGAGATTTTGTAATGACTTTAATTTCCTTATTTTTCTTATCATTAAAATCTAATTCTCTTTCCTTGAGATTTAATTCTTTTTCACGTAACTCTAATTCCAGAAGTTTAATTCTATTTGCTTCTGTCTCATTTTTACAAGACCCAAAAAATAAGATTATTAAGATTAAGATTAATTGATTTAGTGTTAATAATTTTATATTGTATTTAGACATCATCTTTATAAATATTAATTTTTTCGAATACTTTAGAAGCTTTACTTTGTTTTTAAAATTAATTGTATAGAAATAAAAATTATTATGCGTGCTAAACACAAGAGGAACCTGTTATGCAAGGCTGGGGATAGATGGGGCTTTTTATGTGCCCCCCTCTTCATTTTTTAAACGTTTTGCTAATCTAAAGATATTTTGAAAGATTTTTTAAGAAAAAAGTGATTTTATTAGAAATATATATTTTTGATTCTAAGTAGAATGATTATATTTGATTGCCTTACAGAGTGAGATATATATAAAAAATTCCTTACCGTACTAAAATCGTACAAATCATAAAAATAAAAAAGCGTAAATCATTGTAAATTAATGGAATACGCTTTTTAATTGTGGAGTCGGAGGGATTCGAACCCTCGTCCAAACAAGTAATAAAAAAGCTTTCTACACGCTTAGTTTTTATTTACTTTTCGTGATAAAGCCGGTCAAAAACTACCAAATTTATCCTTATTCCCAATTGAGCTTCAAAACCACATCAGGATCCTATGGTTTCTAGGTTTACTTTTACGATGTCTCTATATCAAATGCCGCAAACCAAGGCCGTTGAGAGACATCCTGCTTGCCCGCCTTGCGGGCCGAGGCATTACCTTACTTTATTCGGGTTATGCAGCTAGGGCGTAGTTATCTTCGCCGTTTAAAAAGTGTGAATTATGATATTTACGAGCTGTAACCCAGCGCTCGACGTGCTTACCATTTCATTAGTCTTGCTGTCAAAACCAGTCGACCCCTAAAAAATGATTTTCGCTTGTTGCGAAGGGCAAAGATACGGCTTAAAATCTTATCTTTGCAATCCTATTTTATTCACAACAAAAAATATTCCAAATGCCAATTACCTTTGCAATTATTAAAGAACGTAAAAATCCACCCGATAGACGTGTCGTGTTTTCCCCTGAAAAATGCCAAGAAGTCATGCAAAAGTTTCCGGAAGCTCATATTAAAGTGGAAACTTCTGACATTCGAATTTTTAAGGATGAAGTCTATCGAAAAAAAGGGTTTGAAGTGCGTGAAGATATTTCCGATTGCGATGTGATGATAGGCGTTAAAGAGGTGCCTATTTCAGCTTTAATTTCTAATAAAACTTACTTTTTCTTTAGTCACACCATAAAAAAACAACCCTACAATCGAAATTTATTACAGGCTATTTTAGAAAAAAATATTCAATTATACGATCACGAAACCATTGTAACTAAAGAAGGAAATCGGCTTATAGGCTTTGGTCGTTATGCAGGATTGGTTGGTACGTACAACGGATTTCGTGCATTGGGATTACGAGATACTCTTTTTCATCTGCCCAAGGTGGAAACGCTGCCGGATTTGGAAGCTGTAAAGAAAGAATTGCTTAAATTAAAATTACCCAACATTAAAATTGTATTAACGGGAAGTGGCAAAGTGGCACACGGTGCTAAAGAAATTTTGGATCACCTAAAAATTAAACAAGTTGAGATAAATGAGTATCTTTCAAAATCATTTTCAGAGCCTGTTTTTTGTTTAATCGACGTTTTAGACTACAACAAACGAAAAGATGGTACAATAGCTGAAAAACACGATTTTTATACAAATCCGGAAGCGTATGAATCTAATTTTATGCGTTTTGCAAAAGTTAGTGATATGCTAATTACCGGTCATTTTTATGGAAATGGTGCACCATACTTATTTACTCGTGAGGATGCAAAACTGCCGGATTTTAAAATAAACTTAATTGCTGATATTTCTTGTGATATTGATGGTCCCATAGCATCAACTATACGTGCATCTACTATTGCCGAACCTTTTTATGGCTATGACTCTAAAAGTGAAAGTGAAGTTGCTTTTAATGCCAAAGGAGCTATTACTGTAATGGCGGTAGATAATTTGCCTTGCGAATTGCCTAAAGATGCAAGTGAAGGTTTTGGAGAAATGTTTATCAAAAACGTGATTCCTGCTTTTTTTAATGGGGATAAAAATGGCGTTTTAAAACGTGCACTAGTAACCAAAGATGGGAAACTTACCAAAAGATTTTCCTATTTACAAGATTTTGTAGATGGTAAATAAGTAAATTGTTTAGAAAGTATAAGTTTTTCTTACAGGAAAAACCCCTTTTTATTTCAGGCAAAGTACTCTTGACCCATATAGCTTAAATAGCGCATCTTTGAATATGCTTTATTGATTGGGGAGTTAATAGTAGCGGCTAAAAAAAAGTGGTTCTGAAAAGGGTCACTTTTTTTATTCCTATTTGTTGATATTTCAGCGTCTATTTTTTTTAAACTTATTTTTTATCTATGTTATTTTATTCAAATATTAATAGGTTTGTTTTTTAAAAATTATTACTTTTCAAAAGAAATCGTACCTTTAGCTCATGATGTTTATTTATAAAAAACAACTCGCTGAAATGCTTTGGATCTTAATTCCGGGATTATAGTTTTTTTTCTACTTCTAGTTTATTATTCCTTTCACTTTCTTTTTATTCATTTTTAAATTAAAACACACTATGAGCAACATAATAGTATTAGGTGCCGGTATGGTTGGTTCCACAATGGCAATCGATTTGGCAAAAAAGCACTCGGTTACTATAACCGATTTTAATAAAGCAGCATTAGATAATGCTGTTAAGAAGTGTAACAATCTTATCCCAATTGCATTAGATGTAACCAATAAAGAAACGCTTCAGAAAACAATTCATCCTTTTGATTTAGTACTTTGCGCAGTGCCCGGGTATTTAGGATTTGAAACTTTAAAATCTATTATTGAAGCGGAAAAAAATGTTATTGACATTTCCTTTTTCCCCGAAAATGCTTTTGAATTACATGAGCTTGCAAAACAAAAAAATGTAACAGCTATTGTAGATTGTGGTGTAGCTCCCGGAATGGGAAATATTATTTTAGGCTATTATAATGAAAAACTAAACCTTACTGATTTTGAATGTTTGGTAGGTGGATTACCTAAGAGTAAAAAATGGCCTTTTAATTACAAAGCACCTTTTTCTCCGGTAGATGTTATTGAAGAATATACACGCCCTGCTAGATACATAGAAAATGGGAATGTGGTTATAAAAGAGGCTCTATCTGATGTAGAATTGGTTGATTTTGAAAATATAGGTACCCTAGAGTCCTTTAATTCCGATGGTTTGCGCTCTATTCTTCTTACAATGGCGCATATTCCAAATATGAAAGAAAAAACATTGCGGTATCCCGGACACATTGAATACATAAATGTGTTGAAAAAGAGCGGATTTTTTAATAAAGAAAAAATGATGGTAAATGGTGTTGCAATTTCTCCTTTGGAATTTTCATCAAAAATTTTGTTTAAGGAATGGAAATTAGGCAATTTGGAAGAAGAAATTACCGTAATGCGAATTACCCTAAAAGGAACAGATAAAAATGGAAAAAACAAAACCATTGTGTATAGTTTATACGATGAATTTTGCAAGGAAACCAACGCATCTTCTATGGCAAGAACCACCGGTTATACTGCTACAGCTGCTGCTAATCTTTTTTTAGACGGAATTTTTACTGAAAAAGGAGTCTTTCCACCAGAGCTTGTAGGAAAACATGAAAAATGTTTCACGTATTTTCTGCACTATTTAAAAGAAAGAAATGTACAGTATATTAAAACGGAAAAATAACTAATACAAATCAAAGCGAATTGGAAAAAACCATATAAGTAGGAGAAATTATATTTTAAAAATACCCCCAACCGCCATCATTCTTTGAAGAAAGAAAAAGTGTTGTGATGCTTCGTCTATTGGATTGCTTGTTGTACGAATATCTTGCATATCGATATAGCCGCCTTTTAGTTCAGCTTGAAAAAAGAAGTGCTTAAAGAAGGTTAGATTTATGCCCGTTTTTAAAGATACGCCATATCCTGCTACGTGAAATTCGTCGTTTCTTTCCTTTCCTAATAAAGTGGAATTTGTTTTTGGATATAACATGCCGCCTCCAATGCCTTCGGTAAGGTTTACTTGAAATGTATCGGTATTTTTAATATGAAATAATGCAGAAATATCGTCTATTCTTGCGATTTCTGCATTTATATAATTTAGCCCGTCAGTATGTTCGAATATTAAAAATTCTTTTGTAAATTCTATATTTTCGTTGGAATAAATACCATTAAATGCAGAGCCTTCTTCAGAAGTTGGTAAGTTAATATTTCCTGTAATTTTTCCAAATTGATTTTGGGTTACTACATATTTCATGTGGTCTAAACCTAAAGAAATGGAATACTGATTAGAAAAAAAATACCCAATCCTAAAATTGGTTTGAGGTATGGTCATATTTGCAGGGTTAATATAATCACTGCTATATCCTTTTGGTTTGTCGTGTGCTTTTACATCTTGTAGGGTAAAATTATAGTCGGCACCTTTAAAATGAATATCAGATTTTGAATAGTTTTCTCGATTACCTCCATAATAAACAAAAAATTTTCCTTTATTGTTTTCAGTATATTTAGGGGTTTCTGAGGTTTGTGAATGTACATTAAAATTAAAAAAAAATGTTAATAGTAGTAGGGTAATTCTTTTAGGTTTTAGCATTACTGGGTATGATTTTACCACTTAGACGATTAAGGGTTACCTAGTTTACAATTCCAATTAGATAAATTTTTCAGCAACTATTTTTTTTTAAAAAAGGGGATTAGCAAGTAATGCTTTATAGCAACTTAATTAGGAAAGATATTAATTAATTTTTCCTATTAAAAAACAGGAAAAACCCTCTTGATTGGTACTTGTTATTTACCCATCTTTACAACATCTTATTAATTGGGGATTTAATAAGTTTTATTTGAATTAAAAAGGGTTTTGCAATTTCGTGAAACCCTTTTTTGATGTTAGATTTTAAATCAATTAGAAATAGATTTGTCAATTAAATTTTTACTTTTTTATTGCATTAAAAGTTATTTTAAGACATTAGTTTTACTTTTTGGAGATGTCTAGAGTTTTAATAATTGATTTTTATTTTTTCTTCAAAATAATTAGGCTGTTTTTTTGAATATCAATACTATGAGAAAATAAATCTTTGATTCCTTCATAAGACTCTGTCGGATATTCTATACCATTAACTTTCATAACAAATATTAAATCCATTTTGTTTTCATTTTTTTCTACTGAAAATCGAATTTCCATACTATTGTCTATCAAAAAATAAGATTTACTTTTTGGTATTTCTAATACCTCATAATTATCAGGAAGTTCCATAGATATTTGGTATATATAAGTTCTTGGATATCCAAAATTAATGGGATAACTTCTCTCATTTAGTGTAAGAGGATTTTGGTTAAAAAAATTATATAAAAAGGGATTGACTATAATTTTATCCTCTAGAGATTTGTTGTCAATCTGAATATCAAAACGTTCAACCAGAGGTGCTTCATTGTCAAATTGATGGTAAACCTCAAGATTGGTAATAATTTTATTATTAAATATTTTTTCTTTTTTTAGTATATAATTGGGTAGGCTTAAGTTTGAAAGCGTTGCTCTTCTATTTCTGGCATCATAATTTGTAAGTCTTTCATTAACTTTTCCTTGCAAAGTCCCATCAGACTCCAATTTTGCAATTACATTTATTTGATGAACACTTGGCTGATAGACACGGGTGTCCTGCCAAAAACTCACACCATTGTAATTAAAAACCCTTCCGTGGTAATTGAGAGCTCGAAAGGGCAAAAACCCAAAAGGCATAAATTTATCTGTGGCATCAAGTAAATATACTTTATTGTCAATTTCCAGTCGAACAACAAGGTAGTTATAATCATAAAAATTAGGATGTAAATCACTCGGTAGACCTTTGTCTCTAGTGGCAATAAGCATGATATGAGCTTTATATCCTAAACCTAATAAACTGTTGAGTAAACTTAAATTTATTTCATCAACACTACCTGTTTTATTGGTAAATGCATTTTTCAATTCAATATCCTGGTCAATTCTAAATAAGTAATCGTTCCATGTAAAATGATTTTGAAAAAAACTAAATACTTTCTTTGCTCTTTCTAGTGTGTTTTCAATTTTCACTATTTCTGCTGGAACTTTATTTTTGAAGAAATTTTTTTTATTTAACTGTTTGTGTATAAGATTTTCTTTTTCAAAGTTTTCATCAATATACTTCCAAGTACGAGAATAGATAGTTGTTTCACCATAGATATTGATATATTTAATCAAGTCAAATGAAATTCTTGAAGCATAATTTTTTTTAGAAAGCATAAAATCTTCTTCAATAAACGCAGGGATGTCGCTCATTGCTAGATGGATTACTTCACAATCAGCAGCATTTACAAACCCATCAACAAAAAAGCATTTTTTTTGCCATGTTGAACTTTCAACGTCGAGCTTCAAGTTGCCTATTAAAGTTTTTCTATATGTGTAATTAGCGTTTATTTTTGCATGAAGTTCACTGTAAACCTTTGGATATCCTGATTGAAATTCCCAGTCTTCAAAAGCAAAATGATAAGGGGAGGCAAGTTTATAACGGTATTCTAAAATGCTACCATCTTTTAGGTTGGGAAAAGCAAATGTTTTAATATGCCATCTTCCTTGATAATGGCTGGAAAATACATTTTCAATGGATAATCTATCGATAGTGCCTTCATTATGAGTAATTGCTTCCAATGAATTTATTCTTTCGCCTATAGAATTTCCTACTCGGAAAGGAATTCCTATCGTACCATCAAATTTCAAGCTGTTAAACACTTTTATTTTTGCATAGTATTCTTTTACAATCCAGATTCTATTTTCTATTGCTTCAAAATAAACATCACCTCTTTCATATAAATAAACTGCATCCGCAGCAGGGTCTTTATCATACTTTTCCATTTTCATTTCACTTGGAAATGGTTTTCCAAATTCGTGCACAATTCCCGGTTGTGCAAAGCTTGAAAGGGAAAGTAAAAAAGCAATACTTAAACTACTGAAAATCCTCATTAGTTTATAAACTTGTTATCGTTTTCCTTATTGCAGATAAATCGCTCAACAATTTTTCTAGATATTGTAAATCCAGCATGTTTGCGCCGTCACTCTTGGCATTTGCAGGGTCAAAATGGGTTTCTATAAAAATGCCATCTGCTCCTGCAGCAATACCAGCACGGGCAATAGTGCCAATCATATCGGGTCTTCCTCCGGTTACGCCACTACTTTGGTTGGGTTGTTGTAAACTATGGGTTACATCCAGAATGGTTGGGGCATATTCTCGCATGGTTGGAATGCCTCTAAAATCTACAATCATATCTTGGTAGCCAAACATGGTTCCTCTATCAGTAATAATTACTTGAGTGTTACCGCAATCGGTTACTTTAGTTACAGCGTGTTTCATGCTTTCCGGACTCATAAATTGTCCTTTTTTTAAATTAACTACTTTACCGGTATTTGCAGCGGCTACAACTAAATCGGTTTGGCGAACTAAAAAAGCTGGTATTTGCAAAACATCCACATAGGCAGCAGCCATAACGGCATCGCTTACTTCGTGAATATCAGTTACGGTAGGAACATCAAAAGTTTCAGAAACTTTCCGAAGAATTTTTAAGGCTTTTTCATCGCCTATACCCATAAAGCTGTCTATCCGACTTCGATTTGCTTTTTTAAAACTTCCTTTAAAAATGTAGGGTATTTGGAATTTATGGGTCAATTCTACCACTTTTTCAGCAATGCGAAGTGCCATTTCTTCGCCTTCAATAGCGCAAGGACCTGCAAGTAAAAAGAAGTTATTGGACTGGGTATGTTTTATTTTGGGTATTAAATGGAGTTGCATGGTGTATGTTTATTAGTTTACAAAGATAGTTAAAAGTAACTTTCACTCAACTTTGGAGAAATAAACATTGTTTATAAGAATCACTCTTTTATAATTTTATGAATTTTGAAATTTCCATTAAGGTCTTCCAACTTTATGAGATAGATTCCTTTTTGGATTTCAGAAAGATCAATTTGGTTGTTTTCTGTTTTTGCATGAATTTGTTGTCCTAATAGGTTATAGGCAGATACATTTAAAATAGGATGTTTTGATTCTACATATAAAATGCCAGATGTTGGGTTTGGATAAATTTGAGACCTGTTATTTTCATTTTCTGAAATACTTAAGGTGTTGTTTTTGTATAAGGCTAATTTATTGTCAGCAATTGAAGCTGAAACAATATCAAGAAGACCATCACTATCAAAATCAGCAGCTTTAGCATCTACTATAAAGTTTATTTCTGTACTAATTATTTGTGGGGTGCCAAAAGAACCTAGTCCATTTTCGTTTTCCATCCAAGCTAGGGTATTGCTATTTCTGTTCCAAAGTAAAATGTCATTGTCTGAGTCATTATCGAGATCATAAAAAAGATATTGGTGATTAAAACCCAGAATGAATTGAAGGTCGCCAAAGTTGCCTTGATTATCTATGTTTTCTAACCAAAAGATGTTTAGGTTGTTATCATCTTCTGAAGTAATAATAATATCTTTTTTTCCATCACTATTAATATCTTCATATTGAAATTCAATGATATTTGTCCCACCTGATTGAAAATAATCAAATTGATAAATAATTTGCAATGGTCCAAAGGTTGTGTTTCCTAAATTTTTGTACCAAAAAATCTTACCCCCGAAAAGCACATAATCTGTTGCTAAAATATCTAGAAGACCATCATTGTCAATATCCGCCAATGAAATTTTTGAAAATTCAGTGGCATTTTGAAACAACAGATTTTCTTCACTAAAAGTCCCTTGCCCGTCAAGATTTTCATACCAGACTATCCAGCCTGAAGACGTGTCGGTTATTGCGACAATTAAATCTTGATCTCCATCATTGTCCATATCTAAAGGAATAACGGATGTAATGAAATCTTGTTCATTGATGATTTGCTGCGGACCAAAACTTCCTACTCCGTCAATATTTTCTAACCAAGCAATGTATCTACTATTGTTGCTGAGATATAAAATATCTTTATCTCCATCGTTGTCCATATCAACAAAGTCCACTGAAAGATAAAAAACAGGGGTTTCATTTATGATAATTTCTGAGCCAAAATTTAAACCATCTAGATTTTTATACCAACTCAATTTAAACTCTTCTAAACCTGTCGTTACAACATCAATTAATCCGTCATTGTCAATATCAAATGGAATGGATAGAAACGGTTTTTCAGTTGCAGTAGAAATAATTTGCTGTGGGCCATACTGTGCAGTTGCGAGGACACATTGAAGTAAAAACAAAAAAGTAATTAATTTTTTCATCTGATTTAATTTTTTACCAATTTAGATACTTGAACATTCCCTAGTTTATTGATAATTTTTATAAAGTATATCCCGTTGCTAAAGGAGGAAATATCAAGGGAATCATCAAATAGATGGGTGGTAAGTTTTTGCCCTGAATTTGTATAAAGCTCAACGGTTTGAATTTCAGAATTTTCCAAAATAAAAACCATTCCTGATGAAGGATTTGGATAAAGAGTCCATTTGGTTCTATCAAAATCAGAAGTGCTTAAGAGTTGGTTTTCATACCACGCTACGGTATCATCAAATGCAGAAGCTGAAATAACATCCAAAAAACCGCTTCCGTTTATATCAGCAGCTGTAGCATCTTTTTGGCCTTGTAATTGGGTTGCTATGACTTGCGGAGAGTCAAAGTGGCCCATGCCGTCATTATTTTTAAGCCAGACAATACTTTCATTGGCTAATGATTTAGGAAGAAGAATATCTAAATCAGTATCGTTATCCAAATCATAAAAACGAATATTCGATCCATTAACATAATCAGAAAGATGTATGAGTTTAGGCAAACTAAATGAACCCGTGCCATCCATGTTTTCCAACCAATAAATACCACTAACATTTAAATCATCGTGATGTGTATTTATAACAAGATCATTCAAACCATCTCCGTTAATATCTGCCGTAAAAATACCTATTACTTGCATCCAAGCAGATAGAAGTTGAAACTCAAATATATCTTGCTGTGCACTATAATTTCCTTGTCCATAATTCTCCATCCAAACAATTTTGCTTGGGGAATAACCATCGTCTATACTTGTTATTATATCTTGGAGACCGTCGTTATTCAAATCTGCAAGAGCTAAGTTGAAATTGAAGTAGTTTCCCACAGAAATTAAATGTTCTGCACTAAAATTTCCATTTCCATCCAAATTTTCATACCACACAAATCGCTCGTCAAAAGAGGAATTGTAAAGTATGGCTAGTATATCTAAAGATCCATTACCATTAAAATCAAATAAAGTAAATGTATATATATAGTTATTCGTAGTTACAATCGTTTCTCCTGAAAAATCTCCAAGACCATCGATATTTTTAAGCCAAATGATTTTAGTATTCCCTGATTTATAGACCAAATCTTGCATATTATCACCATCTACATCAAACATTTCTAAAATATTTGGACTGAAAGTAGTTGGAATTATTTGTTCTGGACCAAAATTGCCAAGTCCATCCGTGTTTTTATACCACGCAATTTTTGAATCAAGCGTTGATGCGGAAATAACATCAATAAAACCATCATTATCCACATCAAAAGGAATAGATCTAAATGCACCGTCAGCATTTGTTGATATAATTTGCGGAGGACCAAATTGTGCCTGAACGAATATACATCCAAGTAAACACAAAAAAGTAATTAAATATTTCATCAGATTTAATTTATCATTAGTGATATACTTGATTCATAAATCAATTAATCTTAGAATAAATGTATAAATAAATTTTGGGTTTTTGAAAATATGCTGGAAGTTTCTTTAAAGTTAAATTTTCTTATTTACGAGGAAACCCAGAATAAAGTTACTTTTAACACCTCAATTTTTTAAATAAAATTTAACAATTTGTATTTTAATACTTCACGTAAAATCAATTAAAATAAAGCGTACCTTTGCACGCTCTTAAAGAAGCATTATCATGACTAAGATTAAAAATATTGCAATTATTGCTCACGTTGACCACGGTAAAACTACTCTGGTAGATAAAATTATGTACCATTGCCATTTGTTTCGTACCAACGAAAATGCAGGAGATTTAATTTTAGATAGTAACGATTTAGAGCGTGAAAGAGGAATTACCATTACCTCAAAAAATGTTTCTGTTGTTTACAAAGACACAAAAATAAATATTATTGATACCCCTGGTCACGCCGATTTTGGTGGCGAAGTGGAACGAGTTCTTAATATGGCTGATGGTGTTTTGCTTCTGGTAGATGCCTTTGAAGGGCCAATGCCACAAACGCGATTTGTACTTCAAAAAGCCTTAAACCTTGGTTTAAAACCTTGTGTGGTTATCAATAAAGTAGACAAACCAAACTGTACTCCTGAAGAAGTGCACGAAAAAGTGTTTGACCTTATGTTTGAATTAGGTGCTGAAGAGTGGCAGTTAGATTTCCCTACAGTGTATGGCTCTGCCCTAAACAATTGGATGAGTGAAGACCCTAATGTACAAACCGATAGCATTGAACCATTATTAGACATGGTTTTAAATCATATTCCATCTCCAGTTGTTGGTGTGGGAACCCCACAAATGCTTATTACTTCTTTAGATTTCTCTTCTTTTACCGGTAGAATTGCCATAGGAAGATTACAACGAGGCACCCTTAAAGAAGGAATGCAAGTGGCGTTAGTAAAACGAGACGGAAGCATTAAAAAAACAAAAATAAAAGAACTTTTTACTTTTGAAGGTTTAGGAAAACTAAAAGTAAAAGAAGTTATTGCAGGTGATATCTGTGCTCTTGTGGGACTAGAAGGTTTTGAAATTGGAGATACCGTAGCAGATGCTGAAAATCCGGAAGGATTGAAAACAATTGCTATTGATGAACCCACAATGAGTATGTTGTTTACCATTAATGATTCTCCTTTTTTTGGTCAAGATGGTAAGTTTGTAACTTCTCGTCATATAAAGGATCGTTTAACACGCGAGTTGGAAAAAAACCTTGCATTGCGCATGGAAGAAACCAATAGCGCTGATAAATTTTTAGTATTTGGTCGTGGCATTATGCATCTTTCTGTTTTGATTGAAACCATGAGAAGAGAAGGATATGAACTTCAAATAGGGCAACCACAAGTTATTATTCGTGAAATTAACGGTGTAAAATGTGAGCCAGTGGAAGAGTTAACTATTGATTTACCTGAAAATGTTTCCGGTAAGGCTGTAGAAATGGTAACCATTCGTAAAGGAGAGTTAATAAGTATGGAAGCTAAAGGTGAACGAATGATTATTCAATTTATGATTCCATCACGTGGTATTATAGGTATGCGTAACCAATTGCTTACCGCTACTGCTGGAGAAGCCGTAATGACCCACCGATATAAAGAATACCAACCCTTAAAAGGGGGTATTCCTGAAAGACAAAATGGATCGCTAATTTCTATGGAAAAAGGAAAAGCTATTCCTTATTCTATCGATAAATTGCAAGATAGAGGACGATTTTTTGTGGAGCCGGGCGAGGATATTTATGAAGGGCAGGTAATCGGCGAAAATTCACGTCAAGATGATATTGTGGTCAACATTACAAAAACCAAAAAAATGTCTAATGTACGTTCTTCTGGTAATGATGACAAAGCAAAAATTGTTCCTGCAATTAAATTTTCATTAGAAGAAGCTTTAGAGTTCATTCAAAAAGATGAATATGTAGAGGTAACTCCTCACTTTATTCGCTTGCGTAAAGTATATTTAACGGAAAATGAACGCAAAAGAAACAAAATAATTTAATAAAATTTATAAACTACATTAAACCTCAATTGTTATTCAACTTTTGAGGTTTTTTTTAACTCTTTTATGGAACTTTTTGAAATTTCACTTACTGAGCTAGTAGGGTACTTTGCATCGTTACTGCTGGTTATTTCTTTTTTGATGAGAAATCTAACCAAATTGCGAATCATTAACTCCTTTGGTTGTATTGCCTTTATTATTTATGGTTTTATGTTACAAACATCTTGGCCCATTATTATTACAAATGCTTTTATTGTTGGTGTTAATTTTTATTATCTTTTTTTGAAAAGAAAATGAAACTAGTAATTTAAAATCTAAATAATAATTTTCACCACCCACCACCCACCACTCACAAACTCAAAAACTCACCACTATTATACCGTTGGTTTATTAAATTATCGTTATTTTTACCGCCTATACATAAAATTAAGGTTATGCAATTTTTATATTTTGATCCAGGTTTAGGCGCAATGGTTGCTCAGGCAGCAGTGGCTATTGTAGCAGCAGTAGTCTTATTTTCAAAAACAGCGATGTTTAAAATAAAATCGATGTTAGGCCTTTACAAAGACAATCCTGATTTTTACGATAACATTGATGAGGTGGAAGATAAAGACAAAGACAATGAGAATGACCAACCCCAATCCAATTCTTAATTCACACGAGGCATCTTTTAGAGATCCTTCTGGGTATATTATTCAAGACGAAGGGATTATTAAAAGAATTATCCAACCTATCTATTTTTCGCAGTACGATAAACTTACTTCCTCCGGATTTTTTAACAAGCTGGTAAAAGCAAAATTACTTATTCCACATCAGGAAATTTCTAGAACGGAATCGCAAATCATTCTGCAGCCCGAGCCAATTTCCTTTATTACCAATCCGTATGAATGGAGTTTTGAGCAATACAAGCACGCCGCTTTATTAACGCTAAAAGTGCATCGACTTGCTTTAGCAAATGGTTTTATTTTAAAAGACGCTTCTGCATTTAATATTACTTTCCACAACGGAAATGCTATTTTTATAGATACCCTTTCGTTTGATTTTTATGAGGAAGGAACCCCTTGGCGCGCCTTCAAACAATTTATCACCCATTTTTTCGGCCCTTTACTTTTAGCAAAATACCACGGCACAGAAATGCTGAAATTGTTAAGCACCTATGTGGATGGTGTACCCGTAAAACTTATCGCTTCCTTGCTTCCGTGGAAAACAAAATTAAGTTCAACAATTTACACTAACATACATTTGCTGGCTAAATTAGAAGACAAATACAGCGATGATTATAAAGCAGAAAGTAAGATTGCCACCCTTTCAAAAAAAGCGCAAAATAACATCATAGAAAGTCTGTATGACTATATTAAAAACCTGAAGGTAAATCAACAAACCGAATGGGGTGATTATTACAACAAAACCAACTATACAGACGCTTCTTTTCAACAAAAAGCAACGCTTATAAAAGAATGGACGCAAGAAATAGCTGCTAAAAAAGTAATTGATGTAGGTGGAAATGACGGAACATTTGGTAGAGAATTAATAGAACTAGTAGATGAAATTTTAGTAACCGATATCGATCCGAATGCGGTTGATTTTAATTACCATCACGTTTTAAAAAACAAAGAAACCAAAATGCTTCCTTTTGTTTGTGATGTATTGAATCCCGCTCCTGCCGTTGGGTTTAACAATACCGAACGCAGCTCTTTGTTGCAACGATTAAAAGAATACCACCCTGATGTGACAATGGCGCTTGCATTAATTCACCATATCACACTTTCCGGAAATGTGCCTTTTTATAAATCGGCTCAGTTTTTTGCTTCTTTTTCTGAACATTTAATCCTAGAATTTCCTACTCGCGATGATTCTTGGGTACAATCGCTCTTGGTGAGAAAACGCGAATTTATACATCATTTTGATTTTTATAACGAGCAGAATTTTGAGCAAGGCTATACCCCCTTTTTTGAAATTACAAAAAAAGAAAAAATTATAGATTCTGAAAGAATTCTCTACTTTTTAAAGCGAAAACACGTGTAAAATGACGCTTCCTTTCAAAAAACAAATCCGTAATTTTTTGAGTAAAGATAAGTACTTACCCCTTATTGCAGGACTAGCTTCCGGGTTATACCCTTGGGCATTTTATTACACCAATAACTTCAATTTCGTCAATTCCTGGGATCATTTTTTCTTTTTCCTAACGCGTTTTGTACTTTTTCCTACGGTAGTTTATTATTTGTATTATTTCGTTATGCGAAAAAAACACCTGCATCTTTATACGACCATTGTTCTTCCTTTTTTAAATGCACTAACCTTTTTTACTTTGGTAATGTATGCTTTATACGCGAGTGTAGGATATAAAAAAGTGGCATTGGTTATAGTTTTAGCAGTACTTGTAGCAATTTTAACTCGATTAGTAAAAAATCTATTTTCCAAACTGTTGGTTATTCAATTTTTACTTTTAATTACAACCGCTTATTTGCTTGCCGTAATTGCCAAACAATATCTTTTTTATTCTGAAGATTGGCTGAAACAACCGGATGCTATTGAACAAGTTGTATTTAAAAAAACACCAAATATATATGTCATTCAACCCGATGGTTATACTAACTTTTCAGAATTAGGAAAAGGGTTTTATAATTTTGACAACAGTAAATTTGAGCTTTGGTTGCAAGAAAATAATTTTGTGTTATATCCTGATTTTAGAAGCAATTACAACAGTACGCTACATTCAAACAGTTCGCTTTTTGCTATGAAACACCACCATTACGATGTTTTAGACGAACGAAAAGTAATTTTTGATAAAAATCCGGTAGTTGCTATTTTCAAAAATAATGGATACAAAACCCATTTTCTGGCTGAGGTTCCTTATTTATTAACCAATCGACCTAAAATAAATTTTGATTATACCAATTTTAAACTCAAGGATATACCTTATCTAAGCAAAGGTTTGGACAGCCATAGAGTTATTTTAGAGGATTTTTCGGAAATTGCAAAAGAGGCAACAGGAAAAAATTTCTATTTCTTTGAAAAATTACTTCCAGGGCATATCACCACCTATAAAGACCAAGCAGAATCCAAAGAAGCAGAGCGTGAAAGATATCTTGAAAATTTAGTACATGCTAATGATTGGTTGCAAAAACTAATACAAAATATTACGGAAAACGACCCTGAGGGTCTCATTGTAATTGTTGCAGACCACGGCGGCTTTGTTGGGCTTAAATACTCTTTGCAAAGTAATACCTATACCACAAATAGAGATAACATTTACACTATTTTTTCAGCAGCGTTGGCAATAAAATGGCCTGAAAATTCCCCCCCGGAATTTGATGATTCCTTTAAAAGTTCTGTCAATCTATTTCGTATCTTGTTTGCTTATTTAGGGGAAGACCTTTCTTTGTTGAAAAACCTGCAAGACGATACAAGTTATATTCAAATAAAAGAAGGAGCTCCAAAAGGCGTTTACGGCTATATTGATGGTGATGGAAATATCATTTTAAAAGAAATAAAATAAAATATTTTGCAAAAATTTAGGGTAGAACAATACCAAGAAAAGCATAAAAAACTTTGGGACGAATTTGTCAGCAAAGCAAAAAATGCCACCTTTTTGTTTTATCGCGATTTTATGGAATATCATAGCAATCGTTTTACAGATTTTTCGCTTTTGGTTTTTAAGGAAAACACGATATATGCACTTTTGCCGGCTAATGTTGTTGATACCCTAGTATATTCACACCAAGGTTTAACCTATGGCAGTTTTGTGTTGCAGGAAGATGCTAAATTATTGGATTCCTTTGAGGCGTTTAAGTCTATATTAGAATTTTTACATATACAAGGCATTAAACAATTGGATATGCGGATTATTCCTTCGTTTTATAACACTATTCCTTCCGATGAGGTAGAGTATTTTTTGTATAAAGCCGGAGCAACCATAATAAAGCGAGATATTTTAATGGTTATTGATTATCGAAATAAATTGCGGTTTCAAAAAAATAGGCGTGAAGGCATCAACAAAGCCATTCGAAATGGTTTACATATTCAGGTAGAAGAAAGTTTTGAAGAATTTTGGGATGAAATTTTAATTCCAAATCTTAAAAATAAACACCAAGTGGCTCCCGTGCATAGTTTAGAGGAAATTAATTTATTAGCTACCAGGTTTCCAAAACAAATTAAACAAATTAACGTTTATAAGGACAATAAAATCGTTGCAGGTACAACGGTTTTTTTAACAAAAACAACAATTCATCCGCAATATGTTTCGGGAAATGAAGACAAAAACCAATATGGAAGTTTAGATTTGTTGTATGATTTTATCATAAATAAATTTTGCACAGATAAGGATTACTTTGATTTTAATATATCCAGCGAGCAAAATGGAAACATACTAAATCAAGGACTTATCTTTTGGAAAGAAAGTTGTGGTGCACGTTCCATAATTTCTAATAATTACCTAGTAGATACCGCATCCTATAAAACATTAAAGCTAGAAACAAAATGATTTCTTTTCTTGACCTTCATAAAGTAAATGCCCGTTTTGAAAACGAATTTTTGGAAAGCTTCCAACAGTTTTTAAATTCCGGATTCTATGTACTAGGAAATCAAGTAAGTGCTTTTGAAAAAGAATTTGCAGCCTATTGCGGAACTTCCTATTGCGTTGGTGTGGCAAATGGTTTAGATGCGCTTCGTCTTATTTTAGAAGGCTATAAAGTCTTGGGGAAACTAAAAAACGGCGATGAAGTTTTAGTGGCTTCCAATACCTACATCGCAACAATAATTGCTATCAAACAAGCTGGTTTAACTCCTGTTTTAGTGGAAGCTGAAAACGAAACCTATTCCTTTAATATAGAACAACTAGAAAAAGCAATCACACCAAAAAGCAAAGCCATTATGCCGGTGCATTTGTATGGGCAAATTACCAATATGGATATTATTATGGCAATAGCTCAAGAAAACCAATTATTAATAATGGAAGATGCCGCCCAAGCTCATGGGGCCATTTACAAAGAAAAAAGAGCCGGAAATCTTGGTGATGCCGCTGGATTTAGTTTTTATCCCACAAAAAATCTAGGTGCTTTAGGCGATGGCGGTGCAGTAACTACAAACGACGCTACTCTGGCTGAGGCTATTCAAAAACTTCGCAATTACGGAGGAAATAAAAAATATGTGTATGAATTATTAGGAATCAATTCGCGTTTGGATGAAATTCAAGCCGGATTTCTTCGGGTAAAATTACCTTATTTAGATGCCGATAATGAACGAAGAAGAGCGATTGCCAAAGAATATCTTGCTAAAATTACAAACCCTAAAATAACACTTCCTCAAGTGGAAAATATGGAATCGCACGTATTTCATCTTTTTGTGGTTCGGGTGGCGCATAGAGATCATTTTCAAGCGTATTTAAATACCCACGGTGTAGGTAATTTGATTCATTATCCCATTGCGCCTCACCAGCAAGAGGCCTTTAAAGAATTTTCCCATTTGCTTTTTCCGGTTACTGAAGAAATTCATCAATCCATACTAAGTATTCCTATGAGCCCTGTTTTGTCCAACGCCGATGTGGCAAAAGTTATAGAGGTTGTAAATTCGTATTAAGTGAAACTCCTAAAAAAACTTTTTAACGAAAACATGCTATTGAAGGTCACTTCCATGAACGCTGTAGGTGTTTTGGTAAGAATTGTTGCCGGATTTATCACACAAAAAGCCATTGCTGTTTTTGTTGGCCCCCAGGGAATGGGTGTCGTGGGTAATTTTAGAGATTTTCTCGCTGCCATTCAATCGGTTTCTACCCTGGGAATAACTAACGGCATTGTAAAATATGTGGCAGAATTTAAAAAAGAAACCAACAAACTTTCGCAAGTTTTAAGCACTTCACTGATATTAATTATAGGTGCTTCAAGTGTTAGCGCTGTGGTTATTTTTTTTACGGCTTCTTATTGGAATTCCAGTATTTTTGGTGAAAAGTATGACTTTACTACCATCATTCAAGTTTGTGCCCTTGCCATTCCAATTTATGCTTTAAACTTTCTATTAGTTGCTATCATCAATGGCTATTCAAAATACAAAGAGTTTATCGGTATTAACATTGTAAGTAACATTGCTGGAGTTGTTGTAACGGTGGTATTGATGTGGCAATTTCATCTAGAAGGCGCTATTTATGCTGTACTTGTTGCTCCATTATTAGCCTTTGTAGTTACCATTGGATTTATCTATAAAAAAAGGGGGAAGCTGCAATTATTTTCTTTAGAAAATGGTAAAGTTGATAGTCTGAAAAAATTGAGTTCTTATGCAATTATGGCTTTACTTTCCACACTGGCACTTCCTGTGGTGAGAATTGCCATTCGCGATTATATTGCTGAAATAGAGGATGAAGTAGCAGTGGGATATTGGGAAGCTATGAACCGACTTTCTAATTTTTACTTAATGTTTATCACCACCCTGATGACACTTTATGTGCTTCCTAAACTTTCCGGAATCAATTCTAATAAGGGATTTAGAATAGAAGTAGCTAATTTTTATAAAACCATTTTACCTCTTTTTGCTGCTGGCTTATTACTCGTTTATTTCTTGCGAAATTTTGTGATAAACGTATTGCTAACTACCCAGTTTGCACCTATGGAACCACTGTTTGTTTGGCAACTTTCCGGCGATTTATTTAAGGTGGCTTCCATGGTAATTGCCTATCAGTTTCTGGCAAAAAACATGTTTTGGTATTATGTGATTTCTGAAATTATTTCTTTGGCAATCATTTATGCTTCCAGTATCTTCTTAATTAGTAGATATGGATTTGTGGGGGCTTCTATGGCACATTTATTTAGTTTTGTGCTTTATTTTTTTATGGTTGTCTTTATTCTAAGAAAAAAATTATTTAGTAAAGAAACGTAATTGATTTTTATACATTAGCGTAACCAATTTATGATTTTGTATGCTTTTTAATACCGTTGATTTTGCGATTTTCTTTCCACTGGTATTGCTCTTGTATTGGACGGTATTTAAAAAAAACATCACCCTTCAAAATAGTTTTCTCATTGTAGTTAGTTATTTGTTTTATTCCTTTTGGGATTGGCGTTTTCTTTCCCTCATTTTCATGAGTTCTTTATTAGATTTTATTGTGGGGTATTATCTGGGGAAAACTTCCAATAATCAAAAAAGAAAGCTACTATTAGCGGTAAGTTTGTTTTTTAATTTGGGCGTTTTAGCGGTTTTTAAGTACTTTAATTTTTTTGTAGAACCGTTTATTGAAACTTTTGCACTTTTTGGAAGTAAATTTGAAAGCACTACCTGGAGTATTATTCTTCCTGTTGGCATTAGTTTTTACACGTTTCAAACCTTAAGTTATACCATTGATATTTACCGAGGAAGAATTTTACCTACTAAAAATATAATTTCCTTTTTTGCTTTTGTATCCTTTTTCCCTCAATTAGTCGCTGGACCCATTGAACGAGCTTCCAATTTATTATCGCAGTTTGAATCTAAAAGACACTTTGATTATTCCGAAAGTGTGGACGGTTTACGCCTTATTTTATCCGGATTATTTAAAAAAATGGTCATAGCCGATAATTGTGCGTTATTAGTAAATGCCATTTTTGCAAATTATCAGGAGGCAAGTGGAAGCACTTTACTCCTTGGTGCCGTATTTTTCGGTTTTCAAATTTATGGCGACTTTTCCGGCTATTCAGATATTGCCATAGGCACTTCCCGATTGATGGGGTTTCGTTTAATGAAAAACTTCCATTTTCCCTATTTAGCAGTTAATGTAGCCGATTTTTGGCGAAGGTGGCATATCTCTTTATCCACTTGGTTTCGTGATTATGTCTATATTCCCTTAGGCGGAAACCGAGTTTCTAAAACTAAATTGGTCATTAATATCTTTATCGTGTTTCTCCTCAGCGGACTTTGGCATGGCGCGAACCTTACTTTTGTGTTTTGGGGATTTATTCACGCACTTTTTGTGGTGCCGGTTATTTTTATTGGCACTAATAATGAGTTACAAAAAAGCGGGTATTTACCAAGTTTGAGAACTATTTTTCAAATAGGGATTACTTTTATAATAGTTACTTTAGCATGGGTATTTTTTAGGGCGGAAACCATTACAGATGCATTGCAATACTTAAAAATTATTTTCTCTGAAAGTCTGTTTTCTGTACCTGATGTTCCAAAAAAAATAGTGTTTTTTCTATTTTTATATATGGCTGTGGAATGGCTACAACGAAACAGAGACCATGTTTTAGATATTGCATATATTCCATCTAAAATGCTAAGAATGGCAATTTATTATTTTATTGTGTTTCTCACTTTTTATTTTGCAGGCGATTTACAACCATTTATCTATTTTCAATTTTAAAAAATGAAAAAGTTTTACGTAAAAATAGGGTTGTTTTTAGTTCCGGTTTTACTGGTATGGCTTGCCTTAGAGGTTTTTTACAGAACTGTTGAAACCAATTATACCTATAAAAATAAAGCCTTAGTTGAAAATTACAGCGATATTGAAGTCCTTATTCTTAGCAATTCGCAGGCATTTTATGGTATCAATCCCAATCGCTTTACCCAAAACGCATTTAGCCTTGCAAATATAAGCCAGACGCTTTATTTTGACCAGCTTCTTTTAGAAAAACACATCGATAGTTTACCCAATTTAAAAACTATTATTTTAACAGTGAGCTATTTTACGTTAAGCTTGAAAGACAATACCGGAGAAGATATTTGGCGAAAGTATTTTTACAACCAACAAATGGATATTGAAGTGCCTCATATTTCCTTTTTTGACCCTAGAAAATATAGTCTTTCACTTTCTAGAAAATTAAAAAACTCTGTGGAAACCTTTCATGAATTTAGAAACTTTGGCACCCTAATTTCTTGCGATGTCAAAGGTTTTGGAAAGTATTTAAAACCAAGGGCCAAAACAGATACCGAAGTCATTGGCGCAATGATTGCCAAAAAACATGAAGATTATTCTATGGATTTTGCGCTAAACCAAAACAGATTGCTACAAATTATCGAAAGATGTAAAGCTAAAAACATTAAAGTGTTACTTGTAAATACTCCTGTATCCAAAGCATATTACAAAAATTTAATCCCTGAAAAAGTAGAAAAAATCATCGCTACCTGTAACGCACTTGCTTGGAATAATGCAAATGTAAACTATGTAAATTTCTGGAATGACACTCGTTTTTTTGATGCAGACATGCGCGATGCTGACCATTTAACGGCGGAAGGTGCTGAAAAACTCAGTAAAATATTAAATGAGGTATTACTTTCTGATTAGGGTTGTTTATAGATGGTTTTTTATTTAATTTTTTTTTGCTAAAAAGACAAAAAACAATGTGCAAGAATCAGAAAAAATAAAATACTAGTTCTCAAAAATTAGGTTCTATCCGGATACCTTTTTATACACTTCCAAATACTTTTGTGCTACGCTTATATAATGATGTTCTTTTTTTACAAAAGCACTTGCATTTTTTCCTATTCGTGTTATTTCTGAAGGATTTTCTATCAACCAACTTAATTTTTCTACTAAATAATCTACATCCGGGAGGGCATTAATGCAGACTTCGTTTTCTGTTATGCCATAATGGTCTAAAAATTCTTGCTCAGCACCGGTAAAAACCACTTTTCCCTTTGCCATTGCTTCCAATGCATTGAAACCCTGATCATAAGCATACACCATATCCAGTAATATATGTGCACTGTTATAATGCTGAATATATTGGCTATAAGGCAGATTTCTCGTCACTGTTATTTCAACTTTATCATTGTATTTTTTAGCAATAATTTTCAAAGCGTTTTCAAAATAATGACAGCCTTTTTTTAACTCGGTCATGCTGTTAATCCCTAAAAAAATGTGGGTTTTAGAGGAAAGATTTCCGTTATTTTTAATTAGGGTTTCCGTATGTATGGGATTAGGAATTAGTTGTATAGTTTTCGGATTGTTTTGTAGGGCCAAATAATAATCGATATCAGAAGGTATGATACCATCTATGAAGTTTTCAAAATAGGCATAGTATTTTTTGTAGGTGGGGGTAACATAACTATATTCAAATTTAAAAGTTTCTTTGCTATGTTCACCCAGCAAAACAGGAGTGAGTATGTGATATTTCATCTTGTTTTCTAAAAGATATTCCATAATGGGTGTGTCTGTGCCACAAGCACATAAAAAAAGTTTTTTATTGTGTTTTTTTAAATAATCTAATTGTTTTTTTTGAAGGAATAAAGGGGTTTTTAATGCATTTGAATTAATGAATTGCACCACATCATAATTTTTTAATTTCTTTTGATACCAATAAAACCGAAAAGCACTTTCATACAATGCCAAATCAATTGTGGTAAGTTTATAAAAGGCTACTTTGCATTTTCTGGTAAACCAATTAAAGTGAAGTACCTTGGGTTTTATAGAAATATCTACCGGATAATTTTTAAACAAATCGCCATCGCCTATAATAGTAACGCTATGTCCTAAATGTATTAGACCTTCTTTTAATGAATTATGCAGTCGGCTATACTCTCCTACAAGAAGTATTTTCATTGGTTTTTATTTAGGATAAAGGTACAAAATAGCTATTTATAATGGAAAGACAGTACTTAAATTAGTAAATGGTTCGTTATATATTCTGTTCAAAACGAAAAATTATGTAGGTTTGCTAAGCAATAAAAACGATGCCTAAAATTAATAAAATAGCTCTTGTAGGGTACAAACTAAGTCACGGAGGCGCCGAACGCGTCCTTTCTGATTTGTCTATTTATTTTAAAAAAATGGGTTTGGATGTGCATATTCTTGTTATGATAGATCAAGTTACCTATCCTTATGCCGGAACATTATTGAATTTGGGCAAACTTCGGAATGCATCCAATTCAATTTTTAACAAAGTGAAAAGGTTTATAGCGTTTAGAAACTATGTAAAAACAGAGAAATTTGATGCTATAATCGACTTTAGGTTTCGGGTGCATTGGTTACAAGAAATTTTTATCTATACATTTATTTACAGAGGTATTCGCATTCAAACCATCCACAGTGGTAGGTATTTTTCGTATCTTTTTAAAAATAAAGCACTTTCAAAATATATTTTTAAAAATTTTAATGCCATTGTTTGCGTTTCTGAAGGACAAAAAAATGTGATTAAAAAGGAATTACATTTTCAAAACCTCGTTACTATTAATAATGCTGTGGATATCGAAGGCATTCAAAATAAGCTGCACACAACCATCGATTTAAACTATACATACATCATTGCCGCGGGCAGATTTGCACCTTCAAAACAGTTGAATCGTTTAATAGAAACCTATAGCAGTTCCAAATTGCCCAATTTAGATATACATTTTGTGTTATTAGGGCAAGGGGACGAAAAAGAAGTACAAATAATAAACAATAAAATAGCGCAAGTACAGCTTTCGGATAAAATTCATTTACTAGGATTTAAAGACAATCCATACATATATCTAAAAAATGCCTTATTTTTGGTGCAAAGTAGCCTTTTTGAAGGATTTCCTATGGTTTTGTTGGAAGCCTTAGGGTGTGAAACTCCGGTAATTGCGTTTGATTGTTTTTCAGGACCCAACGAAATTATAGTTCATGAAAAAAATGGATTGCTGGTAGAAGACCAAAATTTTGAGGCTTTACAATTAGCAATGGAGAGAATGGTTGACGATACTCATTTATATGCAGCATGCAAAAAAAATAGCCTTTGCAGTATTCAAAAATTTGATATGAAACACATTGGACAACAGTGGATGAAATTGCTTGAAAATTTAGCGGTAAAAAAATGAATGTAGAACTAGTTACATTGCCAAAAATAAAAGACCCAAGAGGCAATTTGTCTATCCTTGAAAAAGATATTTTGCCCTTTGAATTTAAAAGGGTTTATTATCTATATGATGTGCCAAGTGGCGCGGAAAGGGGAGGTCATTCACACAAAAATTTGCAACAATTTTTAATTGCCATCAGCGGTAGTTTTGATGTGCATTTAAACGACGGCTTTACCCAAAAAACAATCACTTTAAACAAACCCAACGAAGGATTGCTTATTCATCCCGGAATATGGCGGGAACTCAAAAACTTTTCCTCAGGGGCAGTTTGTTTGGTAATTGCATCTAATGTGTTTGAGGAAGAAGATTATATTCGTGATTTTAAAACTTTTGTAAATAGCAAACAAAAGGATGCTCTCTAAAGAAACCACACTTATCTCTATTGGCGATTTTGTTGATGTTTATCAAAAATTGAAACAAAAAGGTCTTGCAAAATTTCTTTCCTTATTTCATCTACAAGCAAGCAAAAGAGTTTCTGGAAAATGGGATAACTATCAAGCAGCATCTGATTTTTGGATTATTCCGGAATTGCAGGCGTATTGGAATCAAAAAATTTCCGGCAATTCGGCGGTGGAATATGAAGAGTATGTAGCAAAAAAATATTTAAGCGAGCCAAAAGGATTAAAAATCCTCTCTATAGGCTGCGGCGAAGGGGTTCATGAGCGAAATTTTGCAAAACACCTTAAAAATTCTGAAATAATAGGAGTGGACCTTTCTGAAAAAAGGATTCAAATAGCTACAGAAAAAGCTAAAGACGAACAGCTTCACATTAGGTATTTTGCTGAAGATTTTCGAAAATTAGATTTGCTAAAAGGTTCGTTTGATGTTGTTTTATTCAGTTCGAGTTTACATCATTTTACTTTTTTAAGTCGGTTTTTAAAGGAAGACATACGCCCACTTTTAAAAAATAAAGGATATGTAGTGGTTTATGAATATTGTGGTCCAAACAGGCTGCAATGGAAAAATAGGCAACTGCAACAAGCAAATGTACTTTTAAAACAATTGCCCAAATCCTATAAAATGCTCCTCGATGGCAGCACTATAAAAAAGAAAGTATATCGTCCCGGACTTTTGCGCATGCTGCTCGTAGATCCATCTGAAGCTCCTGATTCCTCCAATTTAAGAAACGCCATCCATCAAAATTTTGAAATTGTTGAAGAAAAAATGTTGGGGTGGAATATCTTGCATATTCTTTTAAAAGGCATTGCCCATAATTTTTTAGATAGCACAAACCAAACAAAAGAGTGGTTGCACTTTTTAATACAAAGAGAAGAAGAGTTTGTGCTAAAAACCAAAGAAACCGATGCCATTTTTGGGGTCTATCAAAAAATGGAAAGATGAAAAATTTGCTTTACATAACGCCACGTTTGGACGGCTCCGGTGGATTGCCTAAAATGTTTTCTGTAAAGACAAAATATTTAGTGGAACAATTGGGCTATCAAATTACCATTTTAACCACAAATGCGCGTTCCAATTCTTATTTTTTTGATTTTAGCAAAGCAACTATTCGTAACCAACATATTCCCGGCAAAGGACTTTTTTACTTTTACAACTACCTGAAAATTGTTAAACAACAAATCAAAAAACAAAACCCCGATATTATTGTTATTGTTGACAATGGACTTAAGGGTCTTTTGTTGCCCTATTTTTTAAAAAACAAAAAAAACACGCTTATTTTTGAACAACATGGTCACCGTTATTATGCAGATTTTGAAGAAAATAGTTCTTTTCTGAAGAAAATAAAACAAAAGATTTTAAATAGTTTCGTTGACATTTCTATTGCTAAAGTAGATCAATTGGTTGTTTTAACGCCGGAAAGTAAATTGGAATGGAAAACAAAAAAATGTATCGCCATACCAAATCCGGTTTGGTTTGCGCCTTTTTATCATAATGCACTAACCCAAAAAAGAGCAATCGCCGTGGGCAGACAGGTGTATGAAAAAGGATTTGACCTTCTCCTTGCTATTTGGAAACAAGTGGTTGCCGATTATCCGGACTGGATTTTGGATGTTTATGGCGAGAAAGACCAAGAATTAGGATTAGAAAAATTAGCAAAGGAATTGCACCTCGAAAAAAACGTACATTTTCATGCCCCGGTACTTTCTATTTTCGAAAAGTATAAGGAGGCTTCCGTTTTTTTAATGACCTCCAGGCATGAAGGTTTTGGGATGGCATTAATAGAAGCTATGGCTTGCGGGTTGCCTTGCATTGCTTTTGACTGCCCCACAGGTCCAAGAGAAATTATTGAAAATGGAAAAAATGGGTTCCTAATCCCGATGTTCGACCAAAATGAATACGCGATTAAAGTTAAAGAAATTCTTGAAAACAAAGACTTGCGATTGCAAAAGGGAAACCAAGCACTACAAAGTGTAGAGCGATTTAAATTAGATGTGGTTATGCAACAATGGGATGATTTATATACTTCTTTTAAATATAAATATTAAATATTGTCTAGTTAAAATTATAATACTGAAAAGCTATTAACTAAGAGAAATGTAAATTAGTTTATCATTTTTTATGTTTTTTTAAATTTAGCCCCAGCTGGGCTAGGCGTAAACTTAAAGAAATTGTAATAGTCAAATAGGACCCCAGAGGGGTCTAATATGTATAGAAATTATGTTAGTGTCGCTAGTTAAAATCATTATATTGAAAAGCTATTAACTAAGAGAAATGTAAATTAGTTTATCATTTTTTATGCTATTTCAAATTTAGCCCCAGCTGGGCTAGGCGTAAACTTAAAGAAATTGTAATAGTCAAATAGGACCCCAGAGGGGTCTAATATGTATAGAAATTATGTTAGTGTCGCTAGTTAAAATCATTATATTGAAAAGCTATTAACTAAGAGAAATGTAAATTAGTTTATCATTTTTTATGCTATTTCAAATTTAGCCCCAGCTGGGCTAGGCGTAAACTTAAAGAAATTGTAATAGTCAAATAGGACCCCAGAGGGGTCTAATATGTATAGAAATTATGTTAGTGTCGCACGACCCGACCCTGGAGGGGTCGAACCCTATTTCTTGCATACAATTGACATACATAGGAAACCAAACCTAATTAAAAACCAGCGGATATCAGTTGCATCCATGTCATCCCTGCCTACCGGACAGGCAGGTGCGTGCTATTTTACATTAGCAATAACAATTGTATAAATAGAACACAGTTGACGCTGATTAAACAGATCTTCACGGATTTTTTGTCGTGTATTAAAAAAATTTATTATAAACGCTTCTTGATTTTTAAGTAGTAATTTAGTTTTAACACATCAAACAAAAGCAGCGAAGGGTTTCGGGAATTGAGGTTTTTTAAAATCAAAAATTCTAAACCCGTTATTGCAAACCCAAAAACACCACCCAACTTTCTTTTTTGTAATGCTACATACGCTTTTTGAATAGGGCGGTAGTTGTTTGGAATTTTTCGTTCCTTTTCCAGTTTAGATAATGTTTCTAATCCTTTTTTGGTTTTTAGGATAAAGGAGGTATTAGTTTCTAAACCATAATGAATGATTGGATTATCGATATGTAATACCTGTACGTTTAGGTTTTCGAGATTTCTTGAAAAAAGCACATCCATGCCATAGGTGTTTTCAAAAAAAGTATTGGCTTGAAGAAATACCTTTTTTTTAATTAAAAAGCATTGTGAAATAATAGAAAGATAAGGCATTTTTTTGCGAGTAGAAACGGTTTTAGCTTCTCTGGCTCTGCCATATTTCCAACGAAGCATTTTTGATTTTTCGGGTGGATTATTTTCATAGGAAATCCCGCCAAAAACGACATCAGCATGGGTATTTTCTAGGTTAAAAGTTTGGATAAAGGTATTTTTTTTAGGAAGTACATCGGCGTCCATAAACAATAACCATGCATAGTTTGCTTTTTGAGCCAAAAAATTTCTGGTTGCCGTTCTACCTTTATTTTCAAGTAGTTCTATACATGTACAGTGGGGATATTG
>Ga0210013_1000463_pt1 | contig 31370 bp, 26 predicted proteins | sample CryGeymeta201506_FD_185553 | JGI IMG/M metagenome (GOLD analysis project Ga0210013, IMG submission 185553) | Groundwater microbial communities from Crystal Geyser aquifers in Utah, USA - Crystal Geyser metaG 2015-06 (SPAdes) (version 2) | ecosystem: Environmental > Aquatic > Deep subsurface >...
CTTATAATAAATGCCTTAAACGATTCATTTTTATCTCCAGAATGTTATCCGGTTAAAGCAGCAAAACAAAACCCATATTTGTTTTTAGAAATGCCCAAACATGGTGGGCATGTTGGGTTTATCGATAAAAAAAATGTGTATTTTAATGAGCGAAAAGCATTAGATTTTGCATTAAGAAATTCTTAATTGTAAACTAAAGAATGCATGGTTTCTTATTTTTTCTTATTTTTATAGAAAAATCATTTTTTTTATTCATTTAAAATCAAAAACATGCCAATTTATAATTTAAAAATTAACGGAGAAATCCATGCTGTTGAAGCGGATTCAGATACGCCTTTGTTATGGGTTTTAAGAGACCAAATTAATTTGGTAGGCACTAAATATGGTTGTGGTATTGGGCAATGCGGTGCTTGTACCGTTCATGTAAACGGGAATGCTTTGCGTAGTTGTTCCTTATTGGTTTCTCAATTACAAGGAATGGACATTGTAACCATTGAAGGGCTTTCAAAAGAAGGCGATCATCCTGTTCAAAAGGCATGGTTAGAGCATGATGTGCCACAATGTGGGTATTGCCAAAGTGGACAAATTATGACAGCTGCGGCTTTGCTTAAAAACAATCCTAATCCTACCGATACTGATATTGATGCCGCTATGAATGGAAACATTTGCCGATGTGGTACGTATATAAGAATAAAAGAAGCTATTAAAACCGCATCAAAACTTTAAACTCATAAGTCATGACAAAAATAAAAACACAATACAACCGTCGTTCGTTTTTGAAGGTATCTGCGGCAGCAGGTGGCGGAATGCTTATAGGATTTAGCTGGTTAACAGGATGTATTACAGACAAAGAAAGCAAAGAAGTGCTTGCCATTCCAAATGAATGGTATGATATTAATGGTTATATAAAAATAGGTGATACTGGTATGGTCACCATATATTCACCCAACCCTGAAATTGGTCAAAATGTAAGAACATCCATGCCCATGATTGTAGCAGAAGAATTGGATGTAAATTGGGAACATGTGGTGGTTGAGCAAGCCCCTTTAAATACCGGTTTCTATCAAAATCAATTTGCTGGTGGCAGCCTTTCCATAAAATTAAGTTGGAATGCCTTAAGAATGGCTGGTGCTGCAGGTAGAAGAATGTTATTAGAGGCCGCCGCAAAAGAATGGGGACTATCCGTTTCAGATTTAAGTGTTGCAAAAGGTGTGATTAAAGAAACAAATAGCGAACGAAGTATTACATACGGCGACATAGCTTCAAAAGCAGTTGGTATTGAAATTCCTGAAGAAATTGAACTCAAAGAGATTAAAGACTTTCAATTAATAGGAACCAGTGTTAAAAACGTAGATGGTAAAAAAATTGTGACTGGCAAGCCATTGTTTGGATTGGATTTCAAAACGGAAGGCATGCAAATAGCCATGATTCAACATCCACCAGCTTTTGGTATGAAATTAAAAGATTTCAACCAAGAAGAAATTAAAAAGATGCCGGGAGTATCAGATGCTTTTATGATTGATATAACCATTCCAGAACCAAGTTGGTCTGATGAAAAAGGGTTTTTACAGCTCATAGCTATTGTTGGAGACTCTACATGGCCATTAATAAAAGCCAAAAAAGCCATTAAAGCCAATTGGGAACAAGTCAGTGAATTAGAGAGTTCTGAAATTCATATGAAAACTATGGAAACAGCACTCATGTCTGGTAAAGTAGAAAAAAGCAGAAAAGATGGTAATCCAGACGAGGCATTTAAGAAAGCAACTAAGATTATAGAGCGAAGCTATAGTTCGCCTTTCCTAGCTCACAACACGATGGAGCCAATGAATTTCTATGCTAATGTTACCCAAGATTCGGCAGAACTTGTTGGTCCTACTCAAACACCTGAAGCATTGGAAGGTTCGGTTGCCAAATTATTAAATCTCCCCATTGAGAACATAACGGTTAATATGACCAGAATGGGCGGCGGATTTGGTAGAAGACTGTATGTACATTTTGGTTTAGAGGCGGCTGCCATTTCGCAAAAAATAGGCGCTCCGGTTAAGTTAATTTATACAAGAGAAGATGATATGAGTCAAGGAACGTATCGTCCTGCTTACTTATCTCATTATAAAGCGGGTTTAGATGAACATAATAATATCATAGCATTTTCAGTAAAAGGCACAGGATTACCAGAGAGTTCTATATTTCCTGACCGTTTTCCTGCTGGAACCGTTGAAAACTATTCCGCAGAAGAAATTAGTGCAAATACAAATATTACTACAGGCGCATGGCGAGCTCCGAGGTCTCACTTCACCGCTGGTGCAGAACAATCATTTTTAGATGAAGTGGCTGAAGCAGCAGGAAAAGATCCTATAGACTTTCGTTTGGAATTGTTTGACCGTGCCATTAAAAATCCTGTTGGAGAAAAACATGATTATGAAGCGAAGCGTTATGCAGGTGTTTTGAAATTAGTTAAAGAAAAATCCAATTGGGGAGAACAAAAACCCGAAATTTATCGCGGTGTGGCTGCTTACTTTTGTCATGATTCTTATGTAGCAGAAGTTTTGGATATTGCTCTAGAAAATGGTCAACCAAAAGTTAAAAAAGTATGGTGCGCCGTTGATTGTGGTATTGTAGTCAACAGAGATGCTGCAAAAAACATGATTCAAGGTGGCGTTATAGACGGTATTGGACATGCTATGTACAGCGAATTAACATTTAATAATGGTGCTGCTAATGAAATGAATTTTGATAGATACCAATTAATGCGTCACTCCCAAGCACCCGAGGCCATTGAGGTTTTCTTTGTTGAAAATGAAATTGCCCCAACGGGATTAGGAGAACCAGGATTGCCACCAGCGGTTGGAGCATTAGCAAACGCCCTATACCAAGCTACAGGACAACGTTTAACAACACAACCTTTTGCAAATCATATTAAAGCACAAAAGCTACTTGGTTAAAAATATAAGCTAACGGTTTGATCTATGACGCATGAATTCAAAACAATAGTTGAAAGCTATCTTTCTGCAAAAAACCAAGGTTTAAAAGCTGTTTTAGCAACGGTTGTTGACCTAGAAGGTTCGTCTTATAGAAAACCAGGCGTTAGAATGCTTATTCTTGAATCGGGCAACATGATTGGTGCTGTTAGTGGTGGTTGTGTGGAAAAAGATATTCTGCGTCAATCAGAGTCGATTTTTAAATCGGGAACAGCTAAAATGATGACCTATGATGGTAGATATCGATTGGGATGCGAAGGTATTCTCTATATTTTGATTGAGCCCTTCCATCCAGATGCAAAGTTTTTAGAACAATTCCAAAAAGTGTTGAAGCATAGAAAATCCTTTCAAGTAACCTGTTTTTTTACAAGAGTGCTTGCTGAAAGTAATGCCATAGGTTCTGTAGTTAATTTTAATGGGGAAAATTACCCAGTATCAAAAAAAATAGAAGAAAACAATCAAGGGTTGGTTTTTAAACAAACCTTAAAACCTTGTTTTAAGCTCATGATTTTTGGCGCTGAACATGATGCTGTTCAGTTATGTAAATTAGCACATTATAACGGTTGGGAAGTCACTGTAATATCGGGTCCTTTAGAATCAAAAACCCTGTCTGATTTTCCTGGAGCAAGCGCATTTTTTTCTGTATCTCCTGATGCTCTAGAATTACAATCTATTGATGACCAAACAGCTATGGTGCTTATGACTCATAACTTCTCAAATGACTTAAAGTATTTAATAGAGTTAAAAGATAAAAAACCAGCTTATTTAGGCATGCTTGGACCATCAAAACGGCGTGAAAAAATACTGTCTCAATTTTTGGAATATTGTCCCGAAGTGGATGACGCTTTAATGGATAGCATTTATGCGCCTGCCGGATTAAATCTTGGATCCGAAACGCCTCAAGAAATTGCCATTTCTATTGTCTCTGAAATTTTATCAGTCATTAGAAGCCAAGTACCCATGTCTTTAAAAGAGAAATCAGGACGCATTCATATTTAAATCATTTAAATTCATTTGGCAAAACTAGCAGTATTAATACTTGCCGCAGGAAACTCTTCAAGAATGAGTGTTCCAAAGCAATTGCTCAAATGGAAAGAATCCAATTTGTTGCAACACACTATTAATACCGTTAATGAACTTAATACTGAGAATATACTGGTTTTAGGAGCGCATTTTAATAAAATAAAACCCAGCATTCATTCGGGTAATATGGTGGTTTTGTTTAATGAATCTTGGGAAAAAGGCCTAAGCCACTCCATAGTTATAGGCGTTAACCACATAAAAGAATCGCTTCCAAATATGGATGGCATTCTTATCATGCTGGCAGATCAGCCACTTATTGACTCAAACTATTTGAACGAGATGATAAACCTTCATCACCAAAACCCAAATAAAATCATTTGCACTATGTATCAGAATGGTAAGCGAGGCGTTCCTGCTATTTTCAACAAAACTTATTTTGAAGATTTGTTGCAATTAAATGATGACAAAGGCGCCAAGGAATTGCTAATTAAACATTCAAAAAATTTGATACTTCTCAATGGAATTAAGCATACTACGGATATTGATACCATGAATGATTATGAAATGTTATACAAGTTGCATCATTAACAGATTATGTTTTATTAAATTTAATTTTTTAAAATACTTTTCTTACATTTAAGCAGTAAACAATTTTTATGCTTAAAAAAGTATTTGGAAGTGCTGTTTTTGGGGTAGAAGCTACCACCATAACCGTTGAAGTAAATGTCGATGCTGGCGTAGGGTATCATTTGGTTGGATTACCTGATAACGCCATTAAAGAAAGTAATTATAGAATAGCAGCCGCGCTTCAAAACAATGGCTATAAAATTCCCGGAAAAAAAATCACTATCAACATGGCACCAGCCGATTTGCGTAAAGAAGGCTCAGCCTATGATTTAACGTTAGCTGTTGGGATTTTAGCAGCATCAAAACAAATTCAAGCAGAAAGTTTGGAGCAATACATCATTATGGGTGAATTATCATTAGATGGTACGTTGCAGCCCATAAAAGGAGCGTTACCTATTGCAATTAAGGCTAAAGAGGAAGGATTTAAAGGTTTTATTTTGCCAAGTCAAAACGCTAAAGAAGCTGCTATAGTTGAAGGGATAAAGGTGTATAGTGTAGATAATATCATGGAAGTAATACAGTTTTTCAATAGTAATATTCCGTTGTATCAAGAAATAGTGGATGTCAAAAAAGAGTTCGAGAAAAATTTAGAATTTCCCGAGCACGATTTTAGTGATGTAAAAGGACAAGAAGGCATTAAACGTTGTATGGAAATTGCTGCTGCAGGAGGCCATAATATTATTTTAATAGGGCCGCCAGGCGCAGGAAAAACCATGTTGGCCAAACGTTTGCCCAGTATTTTACCACCTATGACCTTACATGAAGCCTTGGAAACCACCAAAATACATTCTGTGGTTGGTAGAGTAAAAGATACAGGACTCATGGCACAACGCCCTTTTAGAAGTCCGCATCATACCATTAGCGACGTCGCCTTAGTTGGTGGTGGCACCTTTCCTCAACCTGGAGAAATATCCTTATCGCATAATGGGGTTTTATTTTTAGATGAATTACCAGAATTTAAACGTGGCGTGTTAGAAGTGTTGCGTCAGCCGTTAGAAGATAGAGAAGTCACCATTTCCAGAGCGAAGTTTACGGTTACGTATCCATCGTCGTTTATGTTGGTAGCGAGCATGAATCCGAGTCCTGGTGGCTATTTTAACGATCCAGATGCGCCAGTAACCTCAAGTCCTGCAGAAATGCAACGCTATTTAAGTAAAATTTCAGGACCTTTATTGGATAGAATAGACATTCATATTGAAGTCACACCAGTGCCTTTTGAAAAATTATCTGAAGACCGAAAAAGTGAAACCTCGGTTGAGATACGAAAACGTGTTACCAAAGCCAGAGACATTCAAACCGAACGCTTTAAAGACTCAGAGGTGGTGCATTACAATGCCCAAATGAATACCAAACAAATCAGGAAATACTGCGTGTTGGACGACGCTTCTAAACAATTATTAAAAACCGCTATGGAACGATTAAATTTATCAGCTCGTGCTTACGACCGCATTTTAAAAGTTTCGAGAACCATAGCCGATTTAGAAGGTGTTGAAGATGTTAATGGGGCTCATATTAGTGAAGCCATTCAATATCGGAGTTTGGATAGAGAAGGGTGGTTGGGTTGATACTTCCTGCGGATGGCGGAATCTCGTTCACTAGTGTATGGGCATTTGTTGTAAACGAGCGCTAGCAAGGGTTAACACCAAAGCTATTTTTTTGAACTTACACAGTTTTTTAAATCGTGATTATTTCATCGAAAACGGTTGTCCCGTACTCTGTAAAACACCAAACCAAAACCCGCCTTCCATATTTATTTTTTTTCGTTTTTTGGTAACATCGGTAATGGGTAAGTAAACAAACCTATTATTGACACTTCCCACAACAAAATTTGTTTTTCCTGCCATGGCGCCGTGCACCGCATGATAAGATAACTGGTTGCAAAATAGGCTATCGTTGGCATTTGCAGGCGCACTTCTAATAATATAACTCGGGTCGATATATTTTATGGTTGTTTTCATGTTTATGCTATCAAAAAAGTCTTTGATTTTTTGCTGCAGTAGCAAACCAATATCTTTATGCTGAATATTACCTGAAGCATCCACAACGTTATTACTTTTAGTTTCAAACAAATGCTGACCTGCGCCTTCGGCCACAACAATTACCGCATGTTTTTTAGATTGCAATCTTTTTTTAAGGGTTTCAAGGAATCCGTTCTCTCCCTCTAAATCAAAATCCATTTCCGGCACCAAAACAAAATTTACAACGGGCATGGAAAGGGCTGTTGAGGCTGCAATAAAACCACTATCTCTTCCCATTAATTTCACGATAGCCATACCGTTGTATGCGCCAGTTGCTTCGTTATGTGCGTCTCTAACGATAGGGCAAGCCACATCAAAGGAGGTTTCAAAACCAAACGATTTGTCAATGATATCTATATCATTATCTATGGTTTTTGGGATTCCGGCAACCGCAATTTTTAAACCTCTATTAATAATTTCAGTACCTATCGCATTGGCGCCTTTTAGGGTGCCATCACCACCAATGGTAAATAATATATCTATGTTGTTCGATACCAAAGTATCAACCATGACCGATACATCTTGCCCACCTCTTGAAGAGCCTAATATAGTACCTCCAAACTCATGGATATTCTTTACGTAATCTGGAGTAAGTTCAACCAAATCGTGACCCAATTCAGGATTTAACCCCTCAAAGCCATAAGGAATGCCAACAACTCGCTTTACATTATAAAAGTAATGCAGCGTCATCACTAAACTTCGAATCACGTTATTGATGCCAGGGCAAAGTCCGCCACAGGTTACAATAGCAGCCGTGGTATGCTTACCTTCAAAAAATATTCTTTCACGAGGTCCAGAACGCTCATAAGAATCGGGTTGCACAGCGTTTTGTAAAGAAGCGGTAAAATGGTTCAATTGTACATCGGCTAAAATTCGGTTATTATCATCAATGAAATTAAAAATATTATCGCCTTTAATTTTGCTTAAATGTATAGGCGACTTTTTCGTAGGTTCTCCCAAATTAGATATTCTAAAATTAGTATTGTTTTTCATGCACGTTTTTATTGATGTAAAAAAGCTATAAAAGTAATATAAAATAAAGAAACTTGGTAGTGCTGGATTTACAATTGAAAATTTAGTAGCATCCAACAGGACGTTTGTGTAAAATTTCGTTTATTTATAATATTTAATCCTAAATTTTTTAAATGAAAAAACACATCATCATTTCACTAACTATTTTAGCCCTCAGCTGCAACACCTCAAAAAAAGAAAACAAAGACGCCATAGAAATCCCAAAACCTGAAATGGTAGAAACACCAATCCTCAATTTAGAACAAGCCAACCGTTTGGCGCAATTGCCCTTGCATTGTATGGAGATAGAATATCCAAACCGTTTGGGGCAGACTTTAGGCAGTGATGCTGATTTGTTATCGCCTAAAACCTTGCATCCGGCTTTTTATGGGTGTTTTGACTGGCATTCATCGGTTCATGGGCATTGGAGTTTGGTGCGTTTGTTGAAAACATTTCCAGAAATTGAGCATGTTAAGGCTATTAAAGAAAGGCTCCTTAAAAGCATCTCTAAAGAAAACATTCTAACCGAAGTTGCTTTTTTTGAAGGCGAACAAAACAAATCCTTTGAGCGAACATATGGTTGGGCTTGGTTATTAAAGTTAGCCCAAGAATTACATACTTGGGATGCGCCAGTTGCCAGAACCTTAGAAACTAATTTGCAACCTTTAACCGATTTAATCAGCAATAAATACGTAGAATTTTTACCCAAACTAAATTACCCGTTACGCGTTGGAACACATGCTAATACAGCCTTCGGCTTATCGTTTGCTTATGATTATGCTGAAACGGTGCAAAACGACGTTTTAAAAACAGCCATCATAACCAGAGCCAATGATTTCTTTTTAAATGATAAAGATTGCCCCATGTCTTGGGAACCGAGTGGAAGCGATTTTTTATCACCGTGCTTAGAAGAAGCGGCTTTAATGAAACGCTTATTGCCTAAAGAAGAATTTAAAACATGGCTAGACGCATTTTTACCTCAATTAAAAAATGATAAGTTCACGCTTGAGGTTGGTTTGGTTTCTGATAGAACCGATGGACAATTGGTGCATTTAGATGGTGTTAATTTTTCAAGAGCTTGGTGTTTAAACAACATTGCTGAAGGGCTTCCAGAGTACAAGCATTTAAAAAATATTGCCAATCAACATATTAATTACTCGTTGCCTAGTATTGTAGGCGATAGTTATGAAGGCGGACATTGGTTAGGAAGTTTTGCTATTTATGCGTTATCTTCTGTGAAAAATGAATAAAATGAGATTTATGTTTTGTTAAAAACTAAATAAATTAAGGTTTAACAACATAAAAAAATTATTTTTAGAAATCTAACTATAATACTATGAATATATTTCCAAAATTATCCATGCTTGCCTTATTGTTAAGCCCATTTTGCATGGCTCAAACACCATTAATTAACAGTCCTTCCATCAGTCCGGACGGAAAACAGATAGCTTTTAATTTTCAAGGCGATATTTGGACCTCTACCATAGATGGTCAGAACCCGAGGCGAATCACGGTTCATGAAGCGTATGATACCAATCCTATTTGGAGTTATGATGGTCGTTCCATTGCTTTTGAAAGTGATCGATATGGCAACAGCGATGTTTACGTCATTCCTGCTCAAGGCGGTTTGCCAAAGCGTATCACGTTTCATTCTGCTTCAGATTTTATAACAGATTACACAAAAGATGGCAACATTATATTTTCAACACGAAGAGATTTTGCTCAAGTAGAACGAGAATACGAAACACATATGGTAAGTGACCAAGGTGGAACACCAACACGATTTATGTCAACCGTTGGTTTTGATTCGAAAGTATCACCTAACGGAAAATTTATTGTTTTTGTAAAAGGTTCTTGCAGAATTTCCAGAGAGGCGTATCGTGGACCAGCCAATAGAGATATATGGTTGTACAACATAGCTTCAAACACGTACCTAAAATTAACAACCTTTGATGGGAACGATTTTTATCCGCAATGGGGAGACGATTCTACCATTTATTTTCAATCGTCTAGGTCTGGCAAATACAATGTTCATAAACTAAGCATTAATGAGCAAGGACAAAAAACAGGTGCCGTTGAGTCCGTTACTTCTTTTACAGATATGGGAATTTTTTCATTCAATGTAAGTGCCAATGGTAAAGATATGGCTATGGTTCAGGGCGATAAATTGTTTGTTCTAAATACAAGCTCTAAGGCTTTAAAAGAAGTAAAACTAACCATTGGTTCAGATTATAGATTTGACCCCATTGAGCATAAAACATTTTCTAATCAAATTGAAGACCTAGCGTTATCTCCTAACGCCAAGCATACAGCCTTAGTTATTAGAGGTGAATTATTTATTAGGTCAACCGATAAGGATAATAAAAAGACAGTCAATGTCTCCAAGTCGGCTTATAGAGATAGAATGCCAACCTGGTTGAATGATAGCACCTTGGTTTTTGTTTCGGACAGAGATGGACAAAACGATTTATATCTGTTAAAATCCGATGATTCTAAAAAATCAGATTTACTGGAAACATTAAAATATAAGGTTGTTAGATTAACCAATACAAAAGAAGGTGAAACAGATCCAATCATATCACCTGATGGGAAATCAATGGTGTTTAAAAGAGGAAGAGGACAATTAATAGTTTCTAATATAGATGCCCAAGGAAAGTTATCAAACGAAACCATCTTATTAGATGGTTGGGATACAGCAAGTGATGTGTCTTGGTCTCCAGACTCAAAATGGTTAGCCTACAGTTTAAGTGATTTAGATTTTAATGAGGAAATTTACATTCATAAAGCAGATAACACCAAGCAACCTGTAAATATTTCCATGCATCCTAAACAAGATGGAGGTCCTATTTGGAGTGCAGATGGGAAGAAACTTGTTTTTTCTTCCAATAGGAATAATGGCGATTACGACGTTTGGTTTACTTGGTTAAATAAGTCTGATTGGGAAAAAACAGCCCAAGATTGGGAAGAAGAAGAAACCAAAGACGATAAAAAAGATAAAAAGAAAGACGCCGATAAAGATAGAAAAGAGGATAAATCAAAAGAGACAGTTAAAGATATTACCATAGATTTTGACAATATTTATGAAAGACAAGTACAAGTCACGTCTTTTGTTGGTGGCGAGTTTGGCAGGTATATATCCAACGATGGAAAGACCATTTATTACACCACTGGCAATGGCAGTAGAGGCGATGCTGAAGTTGAAACGGATTTATATAAAATATCTTGGAAAGGGAAGGACAAGAAAGAAATTACTTCAAAAAACACCAAACCATCCAATATTTTAGCAGATAAAAAGGGAACTATTTTCATCATGACCACAGGCACAGGAAATTTAACAAGTCTAAATCTGACAACAGACAAATCAGAGGCTTTAGCGATTAGTGCAAAAATGGATGTAGATTATTTTGAAGAATCCAATCAAATTTTTGAAGAAGGCTGGAAAGCCATTAACGATGGTTTTTACGACCCAAATTTTCATGGTCAAAATTGGGATTCATTAAAGAAAAAATACAAGCCATTAGCTATGAAAGCTTCAACAAGAACCGATTTTCAAAATATTTTCAATTTGATGTTGGGTCAAATCAATGCAAGTCATATGGGTTTTGGTGTTGGCAAAGATCGAGAAACATTACAAAAAGAAACAACCGGATTGCTTGGGTTAGAGGTCAAACCTAACCTTAACGGAAGTTTAAACGTTACCTCTGTAGTGGCAAACATGCCAGCAGACAAAAGTGTTAGTAGCATTAGAGTAGGTGATGTTGTAACGTCTGTTAATGGGACTAAACTCACTAAGAATCTAAATTTTTATAGTTTATTGGAAGGCACTTCTAATGAGAAAATTTATTTAGAAATTAAGAGAGGCGATGCAGAGCAAGAAATGGTAATCAGACCTACTTCTAGTAACCGAAAAGAAAATTATGATGCCTGGGTAAAGGAGCGAAAGCGCTTAACCGATAAATATTCTAATGGAAAGCTGGGTTATATTCATATTCAAGGGATGAATTGGCAAAGTTTTGAAACATTTGAAAGAGAATTAACCGCAGCTGGTTTAGGGAAACAAGGTTTGGTCATTGATGTGCGTTACAATGGTGGCGGATGGACAACCGATTATTTAATGGCGGTTCTTAGCGTAAAACAGCATGCTTACACAGTTCCAAGAGGCGCAGCAAATAATTTAGAAAAGGAGCACACTAAATTTATTGATCATTATCCATTTAGTGAGCGTTTACCCTTAGCATCGTGGACAAAGCCATCTGTTGCGCTTTGCAATCATACAAGCTATTCAAATGCTGAAATATTTTCTCATGCCTATAAAGCTTTAGGTATTGGAACCTTGGTTGGAGAGCCAACTTTTGGTGCTGTAATATCTACAGGAGCTGCCCGACTCATGGATGGATCTTATGTAAGGATGCCGTTTAGGGGTTGGTATGTTAAAGCAACACAGTCTAATATGGAGTTAGGGCCAGCCGTACCAGATATTTTGGTGACTAACAATCCAGATGATAAATCAAAAGGAGAGGATACTCAGCTAAAAGTTGCTGTAGAAACGTTATTAAAACAAGGTTAATATGTATTAAATAATTAGTTTAATAATAATAAACTAGATGGTTTATTTACAAAGGTTTATAAAATTTACCATGTTTTAAGCTTTGTTTGTCTTTATAATGGTTGGAGTTTCTTAGCTGTTATAAATGCTAACTGCAAATAAAATTTTAATCTAAATCTATTATGGTGCAGAAAACAAGGATTGATATCAATGTAGATGTTGGAGAAGGTATGCATAACGAGTCTCAATTAATGCCTTATATTTCATCCTGCAATATTGCTTGTGGCGGTCATGCAGGCGATTTAGAAACCATGAGACAGGTTGTGAGATTAGCCAAGCTATATCAAGTTAAAATTGGTGCTCATCCATCATTTCCTGATAAAGAAAATTTTGGACGTAAGCCCTTAGAGATGACTTGTGCAGCTTTATATACCTCAATAAAAGAGCAGATAGAAGCTTTAGTGATTGTTTTAAAAGAGGAGCAAGCCAGATTGAACCATATAAAACTTCATGGCGCTTTATATAATCTCGCTGCTGTTGATACTAAAATTGCAGAGGTTATTATCGAAGTCATGAAAAGTTTTATATTACCCATTAAGCTATATGTGCCGTATAATTCTGTAATTGAAACGTTGGCAATTAAAAATAATATACCAATTATGCGTGAAGCTTTTGCAGACAGAAATTATAATGCGGATGGGGCTTTAGTTTCAAGAACTAAAAATAATGCACTCATTAACAATTCTATTCAAGTGTTTGAACATGTGTATAGAATGATAGTTTTTAAAAAAGTTAGAACCATTTCAGGTAAGGAGATAGTTATGATGGCTGACACTTTTTGTATTCATGGCGATCATCCAAATGCTGTAGTTTTAATAAAAGATTTAAAAGCTAGACTCGCTAAAAAAGGTATTCAAATACGCTAGAAAATGAGTTTTCAACTAACCTTTAAACCTTACGGCAATCGGTCTATTTTAATAGAATGGCCTTCCATAATTAGTGAAACTATTTTAGAGGACATCATTCATTTTAAACGAGCTATTTCAGAAAAAAAGATTAAATCTATTGTTGAATTGAAAACAGCATATAACTCGTTATTAATAAGTTATAATACGGTTTGTAGGAATTTTGAAAATGAAGTTGATTTATTAAAAAGTATCTATAATTCATCCAGATTTCATAATGACAGCTTGTCAGTTTTGTGGAAAATACCGGTATGTTATGACGATTCTTTTGGGATTGATTTGAAGGATATTTCAAATTCTATCGGTTTATCAAAAAGTGACATTATTAAGCTTCATTCTAATGGTATTTATACCGTTTATTTTATCGGGTTTTTACCAGGTTTTTTATACTTGGGTGGTCTAGTTCAATCGCTTTATGTGCCTAGAAAATCTACGCCAAGGTTAAATGTTGAAAAAGGTTCTGTAGCCATTGGTGGAAATCAAGCAGGTATTTATCCTAATGAAAGTCCTGGTGGATGGCATATTATTGGCAACTCTCCAATTTCCTTTTTTGATGTCACGAAGAAGATTCCTTGTTTTGCAAATTCTGGAGACAAGATAGTTTTTGTTCCAGTATCATTTAAAGAGCATCAAAATATCAAAATTTCAGTTGAAGCTGGTGTTTATAATATAGAAAGCGAGGCGATGGATGGTTGAGGTTCTTAAAGAAGGATTTTACGATTCCATTCAAGATTTAGGACGCTTTGGTTATCAACAATATGGAGTTCCTGTTTCTGGGGTTATGGATACCTATGCAGCAACATTTGCCAATAGTTTATTGGGCAATGAGGTGAAGGAAGCCGTTATGGAAATCACTATGACTGGACCTAAACTTAAATTTCATTGTCATACAACTTTCTGCATTTCTGGCGCTAATTTATCTCCTTGTTTAAATAATATGCCCATTAAAATGAATCAAATAGTGAGAGTTACAGATGGAGACATGTTGTCTTTTGGAAAGCATATGGATGGGCTCAGAAGTTATTTGGCAGTTTTTGGGGGTTTCCAAACTGAAATAATATACCAAAGTAAAAGCATGTATCAAGGGATAACAAATCACTTTAAAATAAATAAAAATGATTTGCTGTCAATTTCTGAAAACACGGCGTTTTTTAATAAAAAGCATGCATCCATTAAACGAAATGATTCTTATTTGAATACTAAAGTTATAAGTGTTTTTAAAGGACCTGAATTTGATCAACTTTCAGAAAATCAAATCAAGGCATTGTTTTCAAAAGAGTTTTCTATTTCTAAACATCATAACAGAATGGCTTATCAACTTGAGCAGCCACTTGAAAACCATTTAGAACCCATAATAACCTCTTTGGTAATGCCGGGAACTGTTCAATTAACCCCCGATGGAAAACTCATCGTTTTAATGCGTGATTGTCAAACAACGGGTGGTTACCCTAGAATATTTCAATTAGAAGAATCATCTATGAATGTACTTTCACAAAAATTCACTGGGCAAACGATTCGTTTTAAGTGGGTACAACCATAATTAATGGTTACATACAAAAGAACATCAGCAATTTAATTTTTATGTCTTTTTAATGTATTATGTTTTAAAGATGCAATTAAAAAAAATCAAGCCAGTTCTAAGGCAATTTCAATCATGTCTTTAAAGGTGGTTTCTCTATCGCTACTACTGGTGCGCTCACCTGTAACCAAAGAATCTGAAATGGTTAAAATACTCAAAGCACACACGTTGTGTTTGGCTGCAATGGTATACAAACCGGCAGTTTCCATTTCAACACATAATACACCAAACTTGGACCATTTTTTGTAAGATTCAAAATCGTCTGCATAAAACTCATCGGAAGTAAATATGTTACCCGCTTTGATTGTTATTTGTTTGGATTTTGCAGCAGCCACTGCTTTTTCAAACAATTCAAAATTGGCTGTAGGAGCAAAGTCGGCGCCACCAAACCTTAGTTCGTTGATTCCGGAATTTGAAGAAGCTGCCATAGCCAAAACAATGTCTCTAATTTTAATGTGTGCTTGATAGGAACCAGCACTACCTACACGGATGAGGTTTTTAACCCCATAATCTGTAATCAGTTCATGAGCGTAAATGGATATGCTGGGAACACCCATGCCTGTACCCATTACAGACACACTTTTTCCTTGATAGACTCCAGTATATCCCAGCATGCCTCTTATTTTATTAAAACAAACTGGGTTTTCTAAAAAAGTTTCTGCTATCCATTTAGCTCTTAAAGGATCTCCTGGAAGTAAAATAGTTTCTGCAATATCGCCTTTTTCAGCTTCTATATGTACACTCATTTTTGTTGGAAATTTAATTTTGATTTAGTGATTTGAATCGGATGTTTCGCCATTAACAATGGCAATTCCAGAAGAAGTTCCCAGTCTTTGCACACCAAGATTAATATATTTAAGAGCTGTTTCTGCATCTTTTATGCCACCGGAAGCTTTTATTTTTGTGGTTTCTTTTGCCACTTGCTTCATGAGTTTAATATCCTCAAAAGAAGCACCTCTTGTTCCAAAACCAGTGGAAGTTTTTATATAGTCAGCACCTCCATCAATAGCAAGTTCACTAGCTTTTAAAATCTCATCAGGTTCAAGATAACAGGTTTCTAAAATAACTTTAAGGGTTTGGTTGGGCATGATGTGTTTAACCGCTTCAATATCCTTTAAAACAGCATCATAGTCTTTGTTTTTTAAAAACCCAACATTCATAACCATATCAATTTCATCAGCGCCATCTTGTATGGCTTTTTCGGTTTCACAAACCTTAGACTGTGTAGACATGGTTCCTAATGGAAAACCTATAACACTACAAATTTTAACTGGGGTATTTTTTAATTGTTCTTTGGCCAAACTTACATAACAACTATTAATACAAACAGAAAAAAAATCATGTCTTATGGCTTCTTTGCAAAGGGTAATAATGTCTTTTTGGGTTGCCGTAGCTTTTAAAAGCGTGTGGTCAATAAATTTATTTAAAGATTTCATTTGGATTATTTAATAGGTTAAAGTTAAGATTATTTTATTTGAATATAAACAGTTTTGAAGACATAATTTAAGGAGCATAGTATGCAAAAATAATTTTACTTATTACATGACTTTTGTTAGGTTTTTAAGAAAAATTAAAAAATATGGTTGCAACAAATTTTAAAAAATTATAAAATGAGAAAAACAATTTTTACTGCTTTAATGCTATGTTTAACGTTTGGTTTTGTTAATGCTCAAGAAAGTGAGCCTAAATCTAATCAGGATTTCAGTAAATGGCAAGTTCGATTAAGAGGTTTGGCAGTTATACCAAATGAATCTGCAAGTATTCAAGCCATTGGAGGCGATGTTCAAATCTCCACTGCTTATGTACCTGAACTTGATTTTACTTATTTTTTTACTAAAAACATCGCTGCTGAATTGATTTTAGCAACTACAAACCATGATGTTAAAGCTGTTTCTACCAGTGCTGGCGATATTAACCTTGGAGATGTTTGGTTATTGCCGCCAACCTTAACCTTACAGTATCATTTTAATGGTGAAGTTTTACGACCTTATGTAGGCGCAGGGGTAAATTATACTATTTTTTACAATGCAGATGAAGGCCCTGTTGCAGATAAGGTTGATTATGATAATAGTTTAGGAATTGATTTTCAGCTAGGGTTTGACTACTTTTTAAACGATAAATGGTTTATCAACGTAGATGCTAAATACCTGTTATTGAATACCACGGCTACTGTGAATGCTACAACAGCACTTGGTGCTACCGTAGATGCAGATGTGGATATTAATCCTTTAATTCTAGGCGTTGGATTTGGAATGAAGTTTTGATAAATTTAAGTATCATTTAAAAAATCGATACGGATTTATCCATTAAAATAATGATTTTAAACAGTATCAAAATTGTTTTTTTGGTACTGTTTTTTTTAAGGAATAGATTATAAAATTTCTTTTACCAAGGACGGTTTGGTTGCTTTTAATTCTTGAGTCGCTCCAATTCTGTGAACTCCTAATTGGATATACTTAGCAGCCGTTTCAAAATCGTTAATGCCACCAGAGGCCACTATTTTTATATCATCTTTTACGGTTTTCTTTATGATTTTTATGGCTGTAAATGTGGCACCTCCATGGGCAAACCCAGTGGAAGTTTTTATATAGTTTGCATTGGCATCCAAACAAATTTCACAGGCTTTTATAATTTCATTTTTAGAAAGTTCGCCTATTTCAATAATCACTTTTAGTGGTTTGTGATTGATGGCCATTTTAACATCATAAATATCTTTTAAAAGGCCTATGTAGTTTTTACTTTTAAGTAAACCTAAATTAATAACCATTTCAATTTCATCAGCACCATTTTCAATAGCTTTTTGAGCCTCAAAGGCTTTTGCTTTTGTGGACATAGCTCCTAACGGAAACCCAACGACGCTACAAATTTTAACAGGCGTTTTGTTTAGCAATTGTTTTGCCAGAGGTACATAACAGCTGTTAATGCAGACAGCGTAATAATTATTGTTTAATGCCTTGTGGCATAAATTAACGATATCACGTTCTGTAGCGGTTGAATTTAAGAGAGTATAATCTATGAAAGCATTGATGTCCATTATAAGTAGGTTTTTTTTGTTAATGTGTTTTAAAATAAATTTGGAGAGGGAAATGTTGATTTAAATCTTCGATGAAAGGGGTTATTTAATCGACAAAACAAATTTACTAAATTAATCTATATAGTAAATGAAAAAAATGATTTTTTATTGTTTTAAAAATGATTTTTAAGAGAAAATTTAACAGAAAAAGCAATGCGCATCGTCTATATTTTTTTCTATAGAATTGATTTACATTGCTTTTAAACTAACCAACCAATAATAAGACTGTTTTATTTATCCTTTGTTACAAATAAATAATTTTTTTGCATTAAATCTCATTTGAAATTAAATCACCTTGATTCCTAAACACCAGTTTATCGTTAAAAGCATCTAAAAGGATAATGCTGTCTGTGGTTACTTTTCCAGATAAAATTTCTTTGCTTAAAGAATTTAAAACGTCTTTTTGTATGACACGTTTTACGGGTCGAGCACCATATTCTGGGTTATATCCTTTAGTTGCTAAATAGCTGATGGCTTCTGGTGTTGCGTCAAAAGTTATACCTTGTTTAGCAATCATTTTAGTGATGTTTTTAATTTGTAACCCTACAATATCCATAATGTTTTCCTTTGATAAAGGCGTGAACATGATGATATCATCAATTCTATTTAAAAACTCGGGTCTTATGGTTTGTTTTAACAATCCTAATACATCTACTTTTGCAGCTTCAATGGCAGAATCTATGTCTTTTGTAGATTCAAATCGCTCTTGAATTAAATGGCTTCCCAAATTTGAAGTCATGATAATAATGGTGTTTTTAAAATCGGCTACTCTGCCTTTGTTATCTGTTAATCGGCCTTCATCTAAAACTTGCAGTAAAATATTAAAGGTATCTGGATGTGCTTTTTCAATCTCATCCAAAAGAATGACTGAATACGGTTTTCTTCTAACAGATTCTGTTAATTGTCCACCTTCATCATATCCTACATATCCTGGAGGCGCACCTACTAATCGACTAACCGCATGACGTTCTTGATATTCACTCATGTCAATTCTGGTCATGGCATTATCATCGTCAAAGAGATATTCAGCCAATGCTTTGGCTAATTCTGTTTTCCCAACACCTGTTGTCCCTAAAAACAAAAAGGTTCCTATTGGTTTTTGTGGGTTTTGCAAACCTGCTCTGCTTCGTCTTACAGCATCACTCACGGCGATGATGGCTTCTTCTTGTCCAACAACGCGTTTGTGCAATTCATCTTCTAATTTTAAAAGTTTTTCACGTTCGCTTTGAAGCATTTTAACCACAGGGATGCCTGTCCATTTTGCCACCACTTCAGCAATATCATCATAGGTAACTTCTTCTTTTATAAGAGAACTACCTGATTGATTTTCTAACAATGTTTTTTGAAGCTTTTCTAATTGTTCCTGGGCTTCTTTAATTTTTCCATAGCGAAGTTCAGCCACTTTACCATAATCGCCATCACGTTCGGCACGTTCAGCTTCTAATTTGTAATTTTCAATGTTGAGCTTTGTGGTTTGAATGCTGTCAACCACTTCTTTTTCGCTTTTCCATTTAGCAAAAACCTCGTTTCTATCTTCTTTTACATTGGCCAATTCAGAACTCAATGCTTTTAACTTAACCTCGTCTTTTTCTCTTTTTATAGCTTCAATTTCAATTTCTAATTGCATAACTTTTCTATCCAAAACATCTAATTCTTCTGGTTTAGAATTGATTTCCATACGCAATTTTGAAGCCGCTTCGTCCATAAGGTCAATAGCTTTATCTGGTAAAAACCTGTTGGAAATGTATCGTTGTGATAATTCTACTGCACCAATGATAGCTTCATCTTTAATACGGACTTTATGATGGGTTTCATATTTTTCTTTAATGCCTCTAAGGATGGAGATGGCACTTTCTGTATCGGGTTCAAAAACCATGACTTTTTGAAAACGACGCTCTAAAGCTTTATCTTTCTCAAAATATTTTTGATATTCATCTAAGGTCGTTGCACCAATAGCTCTCAGTTCACCTCTTGCTAAAGCAGGTTTTAAAATATTGGCAGCATCCATAGCACCTTGTCCGCCGCCAGCACCTACTAATGTGTGTATTTCATCAATAAATAGCACGATATCTCCTTCACTATTAGTGACTTCTTTGATGACGGCTTTTAATCGCTCTTCAAACTCTCCTTTATATTTGGCTCCTGCTATTAAAGCACCCATATCTAAAGCAAAAATTTGCTTGTCTTTTAAATTTTCAGGCACATCGCCATCCACAATTCTATGGGCCAATCCTTCAGCAATGGCTGTTTTTCCGGTTCCTGGTTCTCCAACTAAGATGGGGTTGTTTTTGGTTCGGCGAGATAAGATTTGTAAAATTCTTCTAATCTCTTCATCTCTACCAATGACAGGATCCAATTTGCTGTCTTTTGCAAGCTGATTTAAGTTTTTTGCATATTTGTTCAGTGCATTGTAGGTTTCTTCCTGGCTTTGTGACGTTACTTTTTCGCCTTTTCTAATCTCATCTATAGCGGCTTGTAAAGCTTTTTCAGTGACTCCTTGGTCTTTAAGCATTTGTGCTATCTTACTGTTTGATTTAAACACCGCTAAAATTAAATGTTCAATAGACACAAAGTCATCCTTCATTTTTTTAGCAATAATGGAGGCTTCATTTAAAGTTTTACTAGCTTCTCGAGATAACATGATTTCGCCACCAGAAACTTTCGAAAAATTTTCCAGTTGTTTATCAAGGGCTTGTTGTAAGATGCTAATATTAACATTCAATTTTTTTAAAATGAATGGAAGCACGTTTTCATCAACCTCAAAAATAGCTTTTAAAATATGTTCATTTTCTATCTGTTGATGACCAAAACTTTGAGCAAGTTGTTGCGCTTGCTGAATGGCTTCTTGCGATTTTATTGTAAAATTATTTAAGTTCATGATGTTATTTGTATTTCTTTGCAAATTGAATACTTCAACAATCTTACCATTACAGGTAAGGAGACAAAAAGTCAGTTAAAGTCAATAAAGACAAGACTTTAAGTCAGTTGTAAGCTTCAAGAGAGTTCAACGACTTATCACCTTTAAGATACAAACTATGGGATTATTTAACAAGCTATTTAACACTTCATCTGAAAGTAAAGACCAAATAGTATTACCTTGGATACCACTAACTTCTTTAGATCAATTAAACGATTTAAATGAAAAATCGGTTGCCAAAACACAAATCATATTTAAGCATTCAACGCGTTGTGGCATTAGTAGAATGGTGCTGAAACAATTTGAAAAAGATTACGGTTTTTCTGAAAATAATGTTGATTTGTATTACCTTGATTTAATAGGTTACCGAGATGTTTCAAATGCTATAGCTTCAAAATTTGATGTGTACCATGAATCACCACAATTGTTGGTTGTTAAAAATGGAATCGTTGTAGCTCATGCTTCCCATGGTGCTATAAACGATTTAGATTTAAATCGTTTTATTTAAGCTTATTTTTAATGAATTCAGAATATTTATTTGTTTACGGCACGTTGCTAAAGGATTTTAATAGTGATATGGCTCATTTTTTAGCAACACATTCTGAGTTTGTTGGAACGGGCTATTTTAATGGAAGACTGTATGAAGTGGATTGGTATCCAGGTGCTATAACAAGCGAAAATCCATCAGAAAAAGTGTATGGACATATTTTTAAAATCTTTGATACCAAAATGATCTTTGAAGTTTTAGACACTTATGAAGGTATTGGAGAGACTTCAGAATATCCAAATGAGTATACAAGAACCTTAATTAAGGCGACTCTTGAAACGGGTGAATGTTTAAAAACGTGGGTTTATATGTATAACCAACCCTTTCAGCATTTAAAAAGAATAGACTCTGGTGATTTTTTTAGCTTAGAAGAGAATGCGTAATCTACTCAAATTAATACTGTATTGATTTGGTTATGAGAGATTTATTATTTATTTTTGAATTATACAAACATTGATTTATATTATTATGAGAAGAAAAGTTTTATTTGTTTTAATGAGTCTTGTTGTATTAATTTCATGTAACAAAGAAGAAGAATCTACTAATAACTTGGTTAATATTGAAAAATCAGGGGTTTTAGCAAAAGAATTTTTAGGTAGCAAAGTTGGCTACGAAAAAAATGGTGAGTTTGTATTAACAGTAAACGCCAAAGAATTAGTCCATTCTTTTAACAACTTTTCATCAAATTTCAAATTAGGTTATAGAGCAGTTTCTCATCATATAGAAGAGATAGATGGGAATAACTATCTTAGATTCTTTAATGAAGATGGTTCAATTTCAACTATTGCTTTATTAAAAGAAAAAAATAATAATTCAAATTCCAAAAAATCAACAGAGGCATCATTAGTATATGCTGGTAATACAGTATGTACTACTGAAGCTTGTGCAAACTGTTGTGGTTGTGTTCCAGATGGAGATTATTGTTCTGCTTGTCAGTTAGATGGGACAGATTGTGTTAGAACAACTTCTGGCTAAAAAAATTATCAATTTTAATAAAAAAAACTCCCAAAGGATTTTTGGGAGTTTTTTTGTTTTTTAGTCTACGGAAATTATTTCCCCATGATTCTAAACATTCCAGTACCACAAGTAGGACATTTACCTTTCATAGCTTTTCTGCCATTTTTCATGGTAGTTTCTGCTGCGTCTTTCATTTCTTTTTTAGACTTACACTTTACACAATATGCTTCCATTTTTAAATTTTTATGATTAGTTGTTGATAAAAATAAGTTTTATACTGTTAACTCACAAACATATTTAACAATTTTATGCTTAAGTTCTAATTCTAAACTTATTTATAATGTTTTTTAGCTTCCTTTTTAAGTCTTCTCCGGTATCATAGACCATTTGTTCATTGGATGGAAAAGGCACGCGTCTGTTGTTTAATAAGCGTAAATCATCCTTAGTTAAGGCTCTTTTATCACCTCTAAAAGCTGCGAATATATTTTGAAACAAAAATTCACTTTCAAGCGTAAAAGTGTCTACCATTTGACGAGTTTTTAAATCAACATACACCACATCGCCAATAATTTGAGTGGATTTTATTTGATTGAATTGCGAAAACTGCGCTTTTACCTTGATAATCTTGTCAACTTTAATATCGTTACCTAAGCTGTCTTTCTTTACATTGCCATTTCTGTCAAGTTTATATTCCCAGCCATCAACCATCTCACGTTCTCTTACCAATTGCGTTTCTTTAACTTGTTCTGGTGAAATGTTAATACGCTTAATCTGTAAAGTCATGGCATAATCATAGGTTAGATTGGTGTCTTGATAAGCATGATAAACCGTCCAAAACTGATTGAGTCCATAAGTATCAAAATTCAGCAAATCGTCTTCCAGTCTTTTTGGAACCACTTGATTGGACTGATTTTCAATATTCACAATTACGTAATCAATTCCTCTGGCATGAGCCTCATCCATAAACGCTCTTGTTTTCTCATAATTAGGGTTTATAGATTCTATATAATTATACACATTATAAGCCTCTCGAATGTTAGGTTTAGAGTCTGAATCTAATAAATCGAGTCCTTTTTCATAAAGATAATCGGAAGTATTATCTCTGGCTTGCAACATATCATTACTGTAATCATTAAATCTAAACGGAATGGTTTTGTTATTAATTTGCAAAGGCATGATGGGTTTTATGGCTTCTTGACGAGCATTTAGTTTCACGTAGGTTTCATAAATGGCCTGATAATTTTCAGGATTGTTGTCTTTTTTAAGAAATTTAATGGTGTTTAAATCTCGGTCTACCGCTTTTATATAGGCATCATGAAGCATAAGCACATAATCTTCCTTGCTTTTTTTACTTTTATTGGTTTTAAGCTTATCTAGGGCATCGGCAATAGCCAGTTCATAATTGCCAGTATTAATAGCTTTTTCAACCTGTTTTCTGGTGCTACATGATAGGATAAAACCAGCTAAACATGTAAGGAGTAATAGTTTTTTCATAAGGTTGTATTTTAGGGGTTTCTTATAGAAAATCAATTGTAATGCCAAACTAAAAAATAACCCTCAAATGGTTTATTTGAGGGTTTATAATTCTAAAGCAAAATTAGTTTATTTCTTTTGAAAAACAGGCAATAATTTGGTGGAAACTTCACCAAAACCTATTCTGGTGCCGTCTTTTTCACAATGGCCACGCATAATAACGGTATCGTTGTCATTAATAAATTTACGTTCAGAACCATCTTTCATGGTTATGGGTTTTTCACCGCGCCAGGTTAGTTCAAGCATGGAACCGTAAGAGTCTGGGGTTGGACCAGAAATGGTGCCGCTTCCCATTAAATCTCCTGAATTTACAGGACAACCATTAATGGTATGATGTGCCAGTTGTTGCGACATATTCCAGTACATGTATTTGAAATTAGATTTTGAAACTACCGTTTCTTTAGCGCCTTGCGGCTGAATGGCAACTTCCAATTGAATATCAAAACTCTTTTTTCCTTTACACTGTAAATAAGGTAAAAGTGTTTTTAAAGGTTTAGGACCTTCAACACGATAAGGTTCTAAGGCATCTAAGGTCACAATCCATGGCGAAATAGACGATGCGAAGTTTTTAGATAGAAAAGGTCCTAAAGGCACGTATTCCCATTTTTGGATGTCTCTGGCGCTCCAATCATTAAACAAAACCAAACCAAAAATATATTCTTCGGCTTCATTAACAGGAATGGGTTCTCCTAAATCGTTGGCATCGGTTGTAATAAAAGCCATTTCCAGTTCAAAATCCAATAATTTTGAAGGTCCAAAAATGGGTGTTTCAGCACCATCTGGGAAGGTTTGTCCTTGAGGTCTGTGTATAGGAATTCCTGATGGAATGATAGAAGAACTTCTTCCATGATAACCCACAGGAATGTGCAGCCAGTTTGGCAACAAGGCATGATCCGGATCTCTAAACATACTGCCTACATTGGTGGCATGTTCAATACTGGAATAAAAATCGGTATAATCGCCTATCTGAACAGGTAATTGCATTTCAATTTCATCCAACCTGAACAATACAATTTCTTTATGGCTTTTATTTTGTTTTAGTATGGGGTTATTGCTGTCAAAAATTTCTGCAATTCGGTTTCTTACCAAACGCCACGTTTTTCTGCCATCTGCAATAAAATCGTTTAAAGTATCTTGCAGAAAAATATCATCGGTTAGCGGAATGCCTTCAAAATATCCCAATTGATGCAAGGCCCCTAAATCAATGGCGGTATCTCCAATACGAGTACCAATGGTAATAATATCATCTCTGGTTAAGAAAACTCCAAAAGGGATATTCTGAATGGGAAAATCGGAATTCTTATCCACGTGCAACCACGATTTTCTATCTGGATTGTTAGCTGATATTGGCATAACTTATGTCTTTATTTTTTATTATAATCTATTCAAACCTACACAATTTTTTCATTTTAATGGAATAAAACACTTAAAATTTAGGTTTATTTTAATCGTTAATAAATCCGTTAAAAACTTAAGAGTAAATATATGTTTTTTGGCGTATTTAACTAATCTATTTGTTATTTTTGCTGCAATATTTAACTACAACTCAAATTTATGCAACGCGACGAACAAATTTTTGAACTCATACAAGCTGAAAAAGAACGACAATTACATGGTATTGAACTCATTGCTTCAGAGAATTTTGTAAGCAATCAGGTTATGGAAGCTGCTGGCTCCGTATTGACCAATAAATATGCTGAAGGCTATCCAGGAAAACGCTATTATGGTGGTTGTGAAGTGGTTGATGAAGTTGAGCAAATAGCCATTGATAGAGCTAAAACCTTGTTTGGAGCCGAGTATGTGAATGTACAACCGCATTCTGGAAGTCAGGCCAATACCGCTGTATATCATGCGTGCTTAACTCCTGGCGATAAAATTTTAGGATTCGATTTATCGCATGGTGGCCATTTAACCCATGGTTCTCCGGTAAATTTTTCTGGTAAACTTTACAATCCGGTATTTTATGGCGTAGAGCAGGAGACAGGTGTTTTAAACTACGATAAAATCCAGGAGATTGCCACTAAAGAACAACCTAAATTAATCATTGCTGGCGCATCAGCCTACTCAAGAGATATCGATTTTAAACGATTTAGAGATATTGCCGATAGCATTGGCGCTATTTTAATGGCCGATATTTCGCATCCGGCTGGATTGATAGCCAAAGGTATTTTAAACGACCCATTACCACATTGCCATATTGTAACCACCACAACGCATAAAACCTTAAGAGGTCCTCGTGGCGGTATGATTATGATGGGACAAGATTTTGATAACCCATTCGGACAAACCTTAAAAAACGGTAGTCTTAAAAAAATGTCCGCTTTGTTGGATTCTGCGGTGTTTCCGGGAAATCAAGGTGGCCCATTAGAACATATTATTGCGGCAAAAGCCACTGCCTTTGGCGAAGCCTTAACCGATGAGTTTTTACACTACATATTACAAGTCAAAAAAAATGCCGAGGCCATGGCAAAAGCTTTGGTAGGTAAAGGCTATCATATCATTTCTGGAGGCACCGATAACCATATGATGTTGATAGATTTACGCAACAAAAACATCTCTGGTAAAGATGCCGAGCAAGCCTTGGTAAAAGCCGATATTACCGTAAATAAAAATATGGTGCCGTTTGATGATAAATCGCCTTTTGTAACCTCAGGCATTCGTGTAGGAACGGCAGCGGTAACCACCAGAGGTTTAAAAGAAACCGATATGGCTGGCATTGTGGATTTAATAGATGAAGTGCTTATGAATTTTGAAGACAAAGCAGTTTTAGAAGCTGTAAAAACCAAAGTAAATGCGATGATGCAAGGAAAACCCTTATTTGCATAGTCTGTAAATTAGTATGTATAAAAAATCCTACCTTGTGTGGGATTTTTTGTTTTTTGGGCGTTACCTCATTTTTCCAAAATTAGGTCGGGCTTTACGCGTTACATGGTAACTGGCTTCAATCCCTAACGCAAAAAGGAGTTTCGTTTAACGGTTTGGCTATGATTCCGTTGCGAGAAAATCTATAGGATTTTCGGAGTAGGATTCGTGGCGAGTTAAAGATAGCATTTTTTGGTTTAACATTTGGCGAGCAATTTTTTATACACGTTGTGCCTGTTGCACAAGACTAAGATATTGATAAATTTCTTATATATAATTATGCAAGGCAAAAAAGAGTATCAAGAGAAACTATTCGCACATTTTCAGCTTAGTGAACGTGTTCCCGAGACGAATTTTTATCTCAGATTAGGTGGAGTTTTAAATTTAGATTATCTCTATAAATTAACACGACCGTACTATGGCGAGAGCGGACAAAAGAGCATAGACCCTATAGTATTTTTTAAACTGTGCTTGGTTGGTTATTTGGAAAATATTATCAGTGATAGGGATTTAATTCAACATAGCAGTATGCGTTTGGATATTCTCTATTTCTTGGGTTATGATATTGATGAGCCCTTACCATGGCATTCCACAATAAGTAGAACTAGACAATTATATCCAGAAACAGTATTTGAAGAAGTTTTTACACAGATATTAGGTATTTGTATAGACAAAGGTATGGTTAGTGGTCATACACAAGCGATAGACTCAGCACCCATAAAAGCGAACGCCTCCATGGACAGTTTAGAGCTTAAAGTACCCAAAGAAGACTTAGACACGCATTTAAGAAGTATTCGTCATATCAGTTCGATGGATAAAACGGGTAATCCCTTACGCCAATCAAAAAAGAATAAGGCATCCAAACAAGAGAAGGAAATTACGGCAAGCGAGGGAGAATTACAGGCCATAAAAAGCAGGAACAAGAAATGGAGCAAAGACCAGGATCAGCGCCCTGGGGCTGGGAACAAAGGGTCAAAATACACCTCCAACAAAACGCATTACAGCCCTACGGACCCCGATGCAAGAATCAGTGTAAAACCAGGCAAGGCAAGGAAACTCAATTACATGAGCCAACTTAGTGTTGATACCGCTCATCATGTCATTACAGATATCAGGGCTTACCATGCCGATAAGAAGGACAATCAGTATTTAGAAGATATCACCAACCGATTAAAATCAAGATTGCACAAACAGGGTTTGCTATGGCATACCTTAGTGGCAGACACAGGCTATAGCAGTGGCGAGAACTATGCCTTTTTAGAACAAGAGGGCTTGCAGAGTTTTATACCGCCCCACGGGACTTACAAAGGCGGTCCAGAGGGTTTTAACTATAATGAAGAACACGACTATTATGTGTGCCCAGAAGGCAAGATTATTCCATTTAAAAAGGTGTTTTATGAGACAAAGAATAACACAAAGAAGAAGGAATACAGAGCATCCAAATCCTTATGCATCCACTGCCCGATACGGTTGGAATGTTTAGGAAAAAGCACGCAAGAGAAGAAATTTACGGTAACGTATTACCGCGAACAATGAGCGCAATAATGCTAGAGTAAACAGTCCCCAAGGCCGCTATATGAAAGCCAAGCGTCAAAGCACGGTTGAACCAGTGTTTGGAACACTCACTCAATTTATGGGACTTCGAAAAATCAACACGATAGGAATCAGGCAAGCCAATAAAGTGATGCATCTCTCTACGATGGCCTATAACTTAAAGAAATACTTGAAATTCATAAGTAAAACCGTAGAAAGCAATGCTAAAGCCATACGGGATTCATTTTTTGTTCTAAAAGCTATATTTAGACCTGAAATAAGACTGTTAGAGTCCTTTAAAATTTGAAACATCACCGCATTATTAAATATGAAAAGCCCCTTAAAAAAGAGCCTATTCATATTTTTTGAGATTTTTTATAGGCTTGTGCAACGACTACTGGTGTTGGCAGCAGTCTTCATATTTTCATATTTATTCCAAAGATAATTTGCCTAAATCCACCCCCAAATATCCCTGATGTGGCACGGTTCAATCGAGAAGCTCGGTAAACTTCATTGGTTATGTTTTTACCGTTGAGAAACACGGTCGTATTTAGTTTTTTACCCAAAACAAAATCATAATTCACAAAGGCATCAATAGAATAATAGGAAGGTAATTTTCCGATTGCTCCATCGGCAGATTCGTTGTTGAAATTGTGAAACTCTGTAAACTGCTCACTCACAAAATGTCCGCTCGCACCAATGGATAGTTTTTTAAAGTCATAATTCAAACCTACACTTGTATTCCATCTTGGCGTATAAGGTGCTTCCGCATCCGAAATTCCATCATCTCCAAATCGGATTACACTTTTAGTGACATTTTGAAAATCAGAGGGGTCAATGGTCTCATCAGTGAGCAGTACTTCGCCTCCCGAGCCATCTGAAACATATACATCAAATGCATTTCGGTTGGTGTTTACCTTATCAATGTACTCGTTTTGGGTGGCAGTACTATGGATGACCTGTGAGAAAAGGTCTCTATCAACCAATCTACCTTCCAATACTCTGGATTGTATTACATTGATGTTTCCAAAAAGACTTAGTCTGTGCTGATTTATGTTGAAGAGTTCCGCACCAATAGCAACCTCCAATCCTTATACATTGATTTTCCCTAATTCTTCAAACACTTCATTTCGTCCACCTGCATAAAAATTCCGACTGGTATTGTTAAAGTAGGTCAGTTGTCCGTCAATTCGATTACTCCACAAATTTCCTCGCCACCCGATTTCCCTGTTCCACGCCAACTCCGGCTCTATGTTTATGCTTTGCCCTGCAAGTGGGTTGGTAACTATACCGTCTTGTTCTACTAAAAAACCGAATACTTTTGATGGTGCTATCATTCCCTGATAAATACTTCCATAAAATTCGCCATTTCGGATGCGATAATCCATCGTAATGCCCGGTAAGAACTGCGTGTAAACATTCGGCTCTCTTCCTTCTTCCGTACTATTGATGTTCGGGTTTTGGGCAAGTGCTAATAAATTTTGGCGGTACATATCCACGTGCTCCAATCGAAGGATAGGTGTTATACCCATTTCCCGATATTAAATTCATTTCGGATAAATCCATTGACCGACCATAGGCGATACCACAAATCAGCAGTCGTAGCTCCATTTCTTGCCCACCGACTGCTGTCAGCAACCAAAAACCTATCTTTAAAAGTTTCTCGGTGAAAATTGATAGCTGCTTCTAAGTGATGCTCCCCTCCGAAGGCTTGCCAATCATAATTCATTGCTTCTTTGAATCCCGAAACGGTGTATGTCCAACGACTATCCGTTGTACTTTCCCGACCGTTAACACCCTGCCAACAATAACGTAATCCTCCTCTCCAAATATCTTTCCGTCCAAATAGCTGTAACGGTCGTTGAAAATCTCATCTCCAATGTAACTCTTTACCTCTGATGCCTTCACCTTTGCCGTGACCTGCTTCCACCAATCCCGCTCAAAATCGGTTGCATAAATTTTTGAAGTGAAACTCAGATTACTATTCGGCAACCATTTGTGGATAATATCCACTCCATAACGCCTCATTGTAAATTGGTCGGCATCCAAAGGGTTTTGCGTAGGGTCGTTATCAAAAGTAAAGGGTGTCTGTGAGCTTAAGGAAGCCTGATTGTCTTCAAACTGTCCGCTTACTTTAAAATACAAGGACTGGTTATCAGAAAGCTTGGCAAATATTTTGGCATTCAAATTCAATACTTCTACCGAAGAATTATCAGTAAAGCCATCAAATTTTTTGTAAACACCTTCCACCAATGCCCCGAGGTTATTCCAAGTGCCACCATAAGAAAGTAAGCCCGTTTGATAATTTCGCTGACCGCCGATGAGCTTGACTCGCAATTCTGGCTTTTGAGGAGGCATTGCCGTGATATAATTGATTGCACCATACATATTGTTCGGACCAAAGCGTAGCATATCCGCACCCTTGTACACCTCTATTGCAGTCAAACGGTCACTCACAGGATTGTAATAGGCGCCTGGGGCAATGTAAGGTGCAGGTGCTGAAGGAGTTCCATCTTCCATCAATAATACCTTTTGTGAACGCCTGCCCCAAGAACCCCTGATACTTATGTTCGGACGGTTGGAAAGCCCCATATCTCCTACAATATTCACCCCTGGTACGGTACGTAGGACTTCTTCTGTACTCAACGGATTGATGTTTTTTAATGCAATGGGATTAATGCGGAAATTGCTGCCTTTGAACCCACCCTTGTAATTATTGGGCGATGCACTTACAATTACTTCATCAAGTGTGGTATTGGCAAGTTGCAATTCAATCCGTCCTAAATCTGATGTTTGGGCAGTGACTTCAATAATTATTTCGTCATAACCCAAATATTTAATGATGATTTTGTCATTACCGTTGGCATTTGTTAATTCAAAATTCCCTTGCTCATCCGTAACCGTTCCGTTTCCACTTGACTGTAGTTGAACCAATGCGCCTATCAATGGCTGTAGGTCGGTTTGGTCAATGACTTTTCCTGTTATATTTTCTTGTGAAAAAACCCAATTGCTTATGGCTAAAAAACTGATAAGAATTATTGTGATTTTTTTATTCATTTTTTGATTTTTTCAACTTCTGACTAACGTTTTTGTAATAGGTTGAAAATTATCAAGTTGAAAGCCCAAGATCTTTATTAGTCAAAGCGAATTTATCGATTTGTTTTTTAATTCTTTTAACCAATCCGAGTTTTCTTTTTTGAT
>Ga0210013_1000476_pt1 | contig 30860 bp, 36 predicted proteins | sample CryGeymeta201506_FD_185553 | JGI IMG/M metagenome (GOLD analysis project Ga0210013, IMG submission 185553) | Groundwater microbial communities from Crystal Geyser aquifers in Utah, USA - Crystal Geyser metaG 2015-06 (SPAdes) (version 2) | ecosystem: Environmental > Aquatic > Deep subsurface >...
ATCGTTGCAGGTTCGACCAGCAAGATTGGGTCATCAGGGTAGCTGCCCGATTGGACAACCACCATTTGCTCAAAAAATTGTTGACTGCCATCTGGCAGGTTAGCCTGGAGTGAAAGCGGGTAGGGGCCTGGTTCGAGCATGGCGTGAATGCCTTGCAAGGCAACGGCGTGGGTTTCGTCCAGCGTGGCAAAATGAAGCGGCTTGTCTACCAGCATTCCGGTCAAAATTACGCCCGGCTGGGTGGTGATGTCGATCTTGACGGTGCGTCCTTGGGTAAGCGGGAGCGCGTCAATTTCGACGCTGGCAAAGGTGGGCGGCATTCCGTTGGCATCGGATGCGCCCTGGGCGGCTGAACCGGGGGTGTAGTACACGTCTCCGGGCATTACTGCCCAGGCGCCCGTCAGGTTGTTGAGCGCTGTCAGGGTGTAGGGGTCGCTCCCGACCAACATGGCGCTCTCCATCAGGCTCTGACCTGCTGGGACTTCTACGCGGCGGCTGAGCGGCTGGGCGTTTTCTGCTTGAGGCACGATCAGGCTGATTCCGGCGTACATTTCGGAGGGACTGGTGATGTGGTTGATTTTCTGTAACAGGTTGACGGGAATCTGGTAGCGGCGGCTGATGTTTTGGATGGTTTCGCCATATTTAAGGGTGGCAGTTGCCAGGATGCCGTTAATTCCTTGCAGGCCGGGGATAATCAGTTTTTGCCCGGCGGCAATGTTGTTGGCGTCGGCGATGCTGTTGGCGTTCATCAGGTCGGCCAGAGAAATATTGAACCGCGCGGCGATGCCGGAGAGGCTGTCACCCAGTTGGATAATGTAGACCGGGCCGTTGGGCGGAGTCGCGTTTTGCGCCAGCGCGGGTTGCGCGGGTAAAAACGTCAGTAGCAGGGCTGCCATCAACAGGATGATTTTTTTATTCATGCGTGAAACTCACTGGGTCGCCGATTTGAAAATCTTCCAAGCGCGATGGGAAAATTTCGAGGGTGTATTGCGCGGGCCGTTTGGGCGCGTAAAAGGGCCGCCATGATTTTGCCAGGGCCTTATCCACGACGCGAAAATCGGCGTCCAACCAGAAGACGGCCAGGTCGCTCCACACAAAGAGCATATGAATGGCGCTATCCACCCGGGTTTCGCGCGACTCCACCAGAACGAGGCCTTCGTCAAGTGCCAGGGTTTTGCGAAAAGTGAAGCCGCGCAACCGGCTAAAAAAGGTATCACACCAACGCACGCGCAAGAGCGTAAGCGCCAGATTTGACGGGCAGGAGACGGAAAAGATTTTTTGGCTCATCTGTTTTTTTTATGAAAAACACGAAGAACACGGGCGTAAGTTTTGTCGTGATCTTCGTGTGGGGGCGCGCTGATGAAATTTAATGAAAGCGGCAGGCTGGGGCTATTTTTTGCCTTTGAACACTTTTTCCACGCTGGCAAGTAACTCGCTGGGGCTAAAAGGTTTTGCCACGTAATCATCTACTTTGGCGATGTGCAGGCCGAGAACTTTGTCTATGTTCTGGGCTTTTGCCGTAACAACGATCACCGGGATGTTGCGTGTCTTTTCTTCGGCTTTCATTTGCTGGTATACTTCCCAGCCGTCCATATCTGGCATCATCAAATCCAACAAAACCAAGTCGGGGAGCCATTCGCGTACTTTACGAATGCCTTCCTGCCCGCCGGCAGCGCCCTGAATTTCATATCCACGCCGTTGCAGGATAATTCGAATTAAGTCAATCATATCGGGCTCATCTTCGATACACAAAATGCGTTTTTGTTCGTTATCCATAAAAAGTCCTTTGAAACGACAAAATAAGTTTACCACAAAGCCAAAGCCATGAAAATTATCACCTGGAATGTTAATGGGATTCGCGCCGCGCTTGGAAAGGGCCTCAAAGACTGGATGCTTTCTCAGTCGCCGGATGTTTTTTGCCTGCAAGAGATTAAAGCTCGCCCGGAGCAGTTAACGCCTGAACAACAAGATTTTCCTGGCTATACGGCGTTGTGGAACCCGGCAGAGCGCCCCGGTTACAGCGGCGTGGCAACTTTCCACAACGGCGGGGCGCTGCCGCAGGCATTTGGCCTGGACGAGGCGCGGTTCGATATCGAGGGGCGCGTCATCCGCACCCGGCATCCCGGTTTTCTTCTCTATAATATATATTTTCCAAACGGCCAGCGCGGGCAGGAGCGGGTGGAATACAAGCTGGATTTTTATGCCCGTTTGCTGGAGCAGTGCCGCGTATTGCTGGCGCAGGGTGAAAATATCATCATCACTGGCGATTTTAATACGGCGCACCGGCCAATGGATTTGAAAAACCCGAACGAAAATGAAACAACCTCCGGCTTCTTGCCCGAAGAACGCGCCTGGGTACAAAAATTTTTAGAGAACGGCTTTGTGGATGCTTTTCGCTATCTGTATCCGGAACGGGTTCAATATACCTGGTGGACGTATCGCATGGCGGCGCGCCAGCGGAATATCGGCTGGCGGATTGACTATTTCCTTGTTTCGGAGAAGTTGGTTGAACGGGTGCGCGACGTGCTGATTCATGATGACGTTACTGGTTCAGACCATTGCCCGGTGACGCTGGTTTTGGAGTAAAAAAAAACCGGCATCCGGCGTTGAATTTTGAATTACTCCCCCAACTTGGATGTTTTTTGGCAGGAGTTTATTAGAAAATCATATAAGTATTTCAGCCGGGGCGCGTCTCTGTTCTGCCGGTTGGTATAATCTCTTCTGACCGTACAGGAGGTCTTTGTGAATAATACTCGTAACCAATCTCTTATCATTTACGCCTTACTGTTTATTGCGATTGTGACAATGGTGTATTTTCAAGTCAATCAGCAGCCGACCAGCCAGGAAGGTTTGACCATCAATCAACTGGCGGCGGATATTAACGCTGGCAAAGTTGGCCGCCTGATTATCGAATCGGATAATCGGGTGCGGGTGGTGTATAAGGCAAACGCCAGCGTGGAGCAAGCTGTGCGCAAGGAAGATGGCACACCGTTTGTTCAACAATTGATTTTACTTGGCGTTACCCCCGAAAGCCTGTCTGCCGATAAATTGCAGATTGATATTCGCCCGCCTAGCTCGTGGCTAACTGCCGCTGGTGTGCTGGGATATGTTTTTCCATTCATTCTGATGGCCGGGCTATTTTGGTGGATTTTTCGCCAGGCGCAAGGCTCCAACAATCAGGCCATGTCGTTTGGCAAAAGCCGCGCGCGCATGTTTAATGGCGACCATCCCACAGTGACGTTTGACGATGTAGCCGGCGCGGACGAGTCGAAGGAAGAATTGCGTGAAGTGGTGGAGTTTTTGCGCGAGCCGCAAAAATTCATTCAACTGGGAGCGCGTATTCCCAAGGGCGTTCTGCTGGTTGGACCTCCCGGAACCGGCAAAACGTTGCTGGCGAAGGCAGTCTCTGGCGAGGCGGGCGTGCCGTTTTTCTCCATCTCCGGCTCTGAGTTTGTGGAAATGTTTGTGGGCGTCGGCGCTAGCCGGGTGCGCGACTTGTTCGACCAGGCCAAGCGCCATGCGCCCTGCATTATTTTTGTGGATGAAATTGACGCTGTTGGCCGTCAGCGCGGCGCGGGATTGGGCGGTTCGCATGATGAACGCGAACAAACCCTTAATCAGATGTTGGTGGAAATGGATGGTTTCGATACCGATACCAACGTCATCATCATCGCTGCCACCAACCGCCCCGATATTTTGGACCCGGCTCTGATGCGCCCTGGCCGTTTCGACCGGCGCGTGACGCTTGACCGCCCGGATGTCAAGGGGCGCGAAGCCATTTTACGAGTTCATGCCAAAGGCAAGCCGCTCGACCCGCAGGTGGACCTGGCCTCGTTGGGGCGTGGCACCCCCGGCTTTGTCGGCGCCGATTTGGAAAACATGGTCAATGAAGCCGCGATTTTGGCTGCCCGCCGCAATAAGAAATCCATCTGTCAGTCTGATCTGGAGGAAGCCATTGAACGCGTTGTCATGGGTCCAGAACGTAAGAGCCGCCTGATCAGTGACGAAGAAAAGCGCATTATTGCCTACCACGAAGCCGGTCACGCGGTGGTGGCAAATGCCATTCCCGAGGCCGACCCGGTGCAAAAAGTGACCATTGTTGGGCGCGGGCAGGCGGGTGGCGTGACGTGGTTCCGCCCAGAAGAAGACCGAATTTTGATGAGCCGCAAGAAAATGATGGCGACTTTGGCGTATGCCATGGGCGGTCGCGCCGCTGAAGCAGAAGTTTTCGACGACATCACTTCGGGCGCGGCCAATGACATTGAACAGGTGACGCGCATGGCGCGCTCCATGGTGACCCGCATGGGCATGAGCGACACGCTCGGCAATCGGACGTATGGGCAGAAGGAAGAGATGATTTTCCTTGGCCGTGAGATTTCGGAACAGCGCGATTACTCAGATTCGGTGGCGGAAGAAATTGACCGCGAAGTTCGCAAGTTGGTGGACGAAGCCTACCGGATGGCTGGTGCTCTATTGAAGGAGTACCGCCAAAAACTGGATGAAGTGGCGCAGGCCTTGCTGGAAAAGGAAAACCTTACCCGTGAGGAATTTGAAGCCATCTTCCCGCCCCCCGCGCCGAAGAAAAGTGGCACTCCGCAAGTGGCGTAGAAAATGATAATGCAGAATAAAAAAAGAGTCTCCTTGTGGAGGCTCTTTTTTTATTCTCATCTTCTTCTCTTCTTTCCTACTTGCTTCCACTGCCCTCTTTGTGCTGGCGCACCAACTCGCGGCGCAGGATTTTGCCGACGGTGGTCTTGGGCAATTCAGTGCGAAATTCGACGTGGGTGGGAACTTTGAAGGGCGCCAGTTTTTCCTTGGCGAAGGCGCGAATTTCTTCTTCGGTGGCGGTTTCGCCCGGCTTTAACACGATCCACGCTTTGACGGTTTCGCCGCGATATGGGTCGGGGATACCAGCGACGCCGACTTCCATCACCTTCGGGTGGGTAATCAGCACCTCTTCCACTTCGCGCGGCCAAACTTGATAGCCGCCCGGTTTGATCAGTTCCTTCTTGCGGTCAACAATGTAGAAGTAGCCGTCTTCGTCCATGCGGGCGATGTCACCAGTGAAGAGCCAGGGTTTGCCGCCATCGCCCAAGTCGCGCAGGGTGTTGGTGGTTTCGGTGGGCATGTTGTGGTAGCCTTTCATCACTTGCGGCCCGCGGATGACGATTTCGCCTATTTCGCCGGGCGCCATTTCGGTAACGCCATCATCCAGGCTGACGATTTTGCACTCGACATCTGGCAGGGGCATGCCCACTGAGCCGGTTTTGTTGATGCCCTGAATGGGGTTGCAGTGTGTGGCGGTAGGCGCTTCCGAAAGGCCGAAGCCCTCAAACACCACGCCGCCGGTCAGGGCTTCAAATTTTTCCTTGGTTTCGCGCAGGAGTGGGGCAGAACCAGAAATGCAGGCTTTGATGGATTTCAGGTCATACTTTCCGGCGGCTACGTCGGGGTGATTGTTGATGGCGTTGTAGAGGGTGGGAACGCCCGGGAAGACGGTGGGTTTGTATTTGTCAATGGTTTCCAGCACATCTTTCAGGTCGCGCGGGTTGGGAACCATGATCAGGCTGGCGCCACAGGCGAAGCCGAAGTTCATGCCTGCCACCATGCCGTAGACGTGAAAGAGTGGAATCGCCATCAGGACGATTTCCTCACCGTCGTTTGCTGAGACGAACCAGCGCCGAATTTGCAGGGCGTTGGCGATGATGTTGCGGTGCAAGGCGACGGCGGCTTTAGAGACACCAGTTGTGCCGCCAGAATACTGGAACAGGCAGGTATCATCAGGACCAATCGCCAGTTTTGGACGGTCGGCGGGCGTATATTTTTTAAGCAATTCCTGGAACCAGACATCGCCGCTTTGCAGACCGCCCTCAATGCGAAAACCGCCTTTTTTCTCTTTTGCCAGTGTAAACAGCAGGCGCAGAACGGGCGGCAGGGTTTCTTTCAGATTGGTGACAATCAGCGTCTTGAGTTTGGTCTTGGGCTGGGCGGTCTTCATCGTCTTGTAGTAGTTCGACATGACGAACATGATTTCGATGCCCGCGTCATTGACCTGATGCTCAATTTCTGACGGCGTGTAGAGCGGATTGGTGGCAACGACCACGCCCCCGGCTTTGAGAATGCCGTAGTAGGCCATCACAAATTGTGGGGTGTTGGGCATGAAAACGCCCACCCGGTCACCTTTTTTGACGCCCATGGCCGCCAGCGCCCCCGCAACCTGGTCGGTGATGGCGTTCATTTCCCGGTAGGTAATAACTGCGCCTTTGAAAACAGTGCAGGCGCGTTCCGGGTATTTCCGCGCTGCTTCTTCCAGCAGGTAGAAAAGCGGTTCTTGCGGGTAGTCAATGTGTTGCGGAACGCCCTTGTCGTAATGCTCCAGCCAGGGTTGTTGGGTCATGATGTCTCCTCCTCCAGAATATGTTTTGACTTACGTAGGCTACTCAATAGTATAGGATTAAGCTGGATAAAAGTCAATTATTTTGGCGCGCGCCATTGCAATTCGGGATAATCGGGCGAAGGGCCGGTGAGAAGTGGGGATGCGCTGCCTTTGAGTGTTTGGTCGAAGAAGGCGACCAGATAAGTGTTGATGATTTTTTGCACGCGCGCGCCGTTGAGCGGGCCTTTTAACCCCATCGCGGCGGCCAGCGGGCTGAAGGCGGGCAGATCGCTGAAGTCGTAGTGAGCGGTTCCCATCAAAACGGCGACGTGATTTTCGAGTGGAACATGGCTGTAATACTGGTCAAAAAGTTCGATGTTGCGCGCAAACGGCCAGGCCTCACTGAAGAGATAAAAGAAAGGTTGGGTCGTTCCGTTTTCGAGTGTGGCGATTGCCAGCGGGCGCACGAAGGCGTCCTCGGTGAAACCGGCTTTGCAGTGTGGGTCAGTGGCGCAGAATTGAATCGTCGCGCCGCCGCCGGTGGAGTGACCAAATGCGCCGACTTTTTCCAAGTTAAGCGCCTGGTAGAACGGGCTGTTTGCATCGGCGTTTTGCGCGGCAAAATAATCAAGCGTATAGCCAATATCATCTGACCACTGGGCAACTAATTTGCGGGCGGCGATTTCGTACTGGTCAGGCGGAACGTCTTTGGGCAGGGCGGCGGGGTTGTTGTAAGCCACATCGCCGTTGGGGTAGCGGGTGACAAGTGCTCCGTAGGCGTAATCGGGGGCGAGAACGATGTAGCCGCGTGAGGCAAGTTCTTCCATTTGATAGGTGGATTGCTGGCGGAAGCCGTCCCAGCCGTGTGAGAAGACCAGCACCGGGTAGCGGCCGCCGGACAAAACGGGTAGGTCGTTGTAACTGTGCGTTTTTGCCAGCGCAACGTGGCTGAAGAAGAAGTTGGGTAGGTTGAAGAAGCCAGACAGGAGCGGAGCGTTGGCAGCGGCTTCGGGCAGCCAGGGCGCGGGCGCACTGTTGAGCGGTGGTGGAACGGCCGGGTACCAGACCTGTACCATGATGCGGCGCGGTTGGCCGGGGATGCTGGCGTAAATCTCTTCGCGCGAGGTGTCAATCAGCTCGTAGGCGCGCGTGCCGATGGCGTAGGGGCCGCCCGGCGTTGGCAGGCTGGGAACTGGCAGCAGGATGGGTAACGCTGTCGCAACGGCGAGCAAGCCCAAACTGGCGATGGTTATTCCCACACTGGGGCGATTCACTGCCAGGGTAGTTTCTCCTGGTTTGGCGGCGCGCAGGTAGGTGGGCAGGCTCATCAAAAAAAGGATGCCGGTGATGGCGTAAAGCGGGTACATTTGCCAGCGCATACCCTCAACGCGGGCGTGGGTGATGACAATCAGCAGGGCGAAGGTGGGCAGCAGGCCGAGAATTTCGCGTCGTCCAAATTGGGCGAGCGGCCAGAGCAGGGTAAAGGCTGAAACGATGGGAAGCAAAATTTCGAGCGGGCGCATAAATCTCCTAAATAAATTTGAGTCGGAAGGCGGCGAAGATGACCATGCGTATTAGCAAAAGGCCGTGCCGCCAGCGGTCTATGTTGGTGGAGCCGTAGGTGCGTTCTTGGTAGCGGATGGGCAAATCAATGATTTTTAGGTTTTGTTTGGCCGCGCCGAAGATCAGGTCATAGTCGCCGAAGGGGTCGAACTCGCCAAAGTAGGCGCGGTTGGCGGCGATGCGCTGATAGTCGCGCTTGTAGAGAACTTTGGTGCCGCACAGGGTGTCTTTGAGTGACTGGCCGAGTATCCATGAGAAGGCCAGGCTGAAAAATTTATTACCAAGCAGGTTAAGGAAGCGCATGGCCTGTTCTTGCATGGGGTAGACCAGGCGCACGCCGTTGATGAATTCGCCTGCGCCGCTGGCGATGACGTGATAGAAGCGCGGCAAATCTTCGGGGCGAACGGTTAGGTCGGCGTCAAGAATCATCAGCACGTCGCCGCTGGCCTGGTCAAAACCCAGGCGCACGGCGTCGGCCTTGCCTTTGCCGTTTTGTTTATGCAGCTGACATTTCCATTCGGGGTGGGCGGCGATGGCTTTTTCAATCGTTTCGTAGGTATTGTCGCGCGAGTGGCCTTCAACGAAGACGATTTCGGTTTCGGCGCCCATGCGCGGCAGGCGGCGGAAGACGTTTTCGATATTTCCGGCTTCGTTGCGGGCGGGGATGATGACTGATACGCGCGGGGCTGTGGCGGCGGGTTGCGCCTGCGGGCGGGCGGTGAGCAAGTTGATCCACGCCAGGCTGTCGAAGGGTGGCAGCTTGACCAAAAATTTATTGCAGAAATCGTTGATGAGCGGAATCGGCGCTGGCAGCAGCATTTCTCGCTGGCGGCGGATGACTTCAAACCCGGCCAGGTGTAACAGATTTTCCAGATCTTCGGGGGTTAGCCAGTTTTGCGGTAAGACGTTTTGCGCCAGACCAACTTTCCCGGCCAGGCTGATTGCTGGTTGGTGCAGCCGGCTGTGCAGGCTGACAATCAGGCGGGTGTGCGGCTGGCAAAGTGGGCGCAACTGTTCGAGCGCGGTTTGTACATCCCACAGGTCGTTGACCAAATCGGAGAGCAGGATGACGTCAAAGGTTTCGTTGACGGGCAGGCTGTGCGCTTCCGCCAGAAGAAAATTTAGGCCGGGGTGACGGTTGCGGGCGGCGGCAAGCATCAGGGGCGAAAAATCTACGCCGAGGCCGTAGGATGGCTGCAACGCGGCCAGCAAGTCGCCGCGCCCGCAGCCGATTTCCAGCACGCGCTGGCCCGGAGAGACAATCTGACGGTGGAGTTCCGTCAGGCGGTGGTGATATTCAGCGCTGAAGGGTGAACGCGAGTCGCCGCGTCGGGCGAGCATCTCCCAATTTTGTTGGCGCTGAGAGGTATATTCGGCTTGATTTTTAGGCTGGAAAAAATTATTGGGTAATGGGGCCATGGGAAATCCTAAGTGGGTTTGTTTGTTGGCAATTATACAGGCGATACACTTATATGCACTATAATTGAAGCATGGAAGAACGCATACAGAAAATACTTGCTCAGGCTGGCATTGCCTCGCGGCGCGCCAGCGAAGAACTCATTTTAGCCGGGCGCGTGCGCGTCAACGGCAAAATTGCCGAAATTGGTCAAAAGGCCGATGCGACTCAAGACCGTATTGACGTGGATGGACGGGTGATTAAACCGCCCGAAGCCAAAGTTTACATTGTCTTGCACAAGCCGCGTTTTATGTTGACAACGGTGGAGCCAGAGCGGGGCGATTCGCGCCCGACCGTGTTGGATGCTGTTCCCGTGCCGGAGCGGATTTTTCCGGTCGGACGGTTGGATTTTGAGAGCGAAGGGTTGGTGTTATTGACGAATGACGGCGATCTGGCGCAACAACTCTCACATCCGCGCTACGGGCACGAAAAAGAATATCGCGTTTTGTTTGCGCGTCACCCCGATGCTGAGCAGTTGGAAACCTGGCGGCGTGGCGTGGTCTTGGAAGAAGGCTACAAAACTCAACCCGCTGACGTGCGCATTGAGACGTTGGTGGGAAAGGGCGCCTGGGTGCGGATTGTGATGAAGGAAGGCCGCAAGCGCCAGATTCGTGAGATTGGGGCCTTGTTGGCTCTGCCGGTTGTGCGAATTGTGCGTGTGCGGATTGGCTCGCTGGTACTGGGCAGTCTCAAGCCGAAGGAGTGGCGTTACTTGACCTCGGCAGAGGTGGATGCCCTGCGCCACCGCGACACGCCGCGCGCGAAACCGTGGGTCAAGAAACGCGCCGAAGGTGATGCAGGCGCAGATGACGAGAAGAAAAAACCATTAAATCGTGATCATAGCCCGCGTCCAGAGCGCAATGTGACTCAATCTGGTGCGCCGCGCAAACGTAACCCCTACGGTAAGGGTGGCGGTTCACGCTCAACGCCATCTGGCGCGGAACACAAGAAGTATTCATCTGCTGATTCTAGCGCAGGCGACGAGAAGAAAAAACCCTTCAGCCGCGGTCATAGCCCGCGCCCAGAGCGCGATACAACTGAATCGGGTGCGCCGCGCAAAAGGAGCTCCTACGGCAAGGGGCGTAATTCGCGCTCAACGCTGCCCGGCGCAGGCAGTAAAAAACGTTCGCCGCAGAGACGTCGTGGGCAAACTGAAAAATAAATTGCATGAACGCCGGTTAAAAGACCGGCGTTCATGGTTTAGCGGCTCAAAGTCACGCGTAAAACGGTATGTTTCGCTTTTTGCATTTTCCCCATCAGCGCAAACAGGTGAAACGCCAGACCGTATTTCTTTGACAGCAGGCCACGAACATGCTTTTGAACTTCCAGCGTATCATCGCGGATGGCGTTGGCGGGTTGCCATTCGCCTAACAACGTGCCATCTACCATGCGTCTTTTTTTTATTCCCCATAGCGTTCTACGATGTTCTTGAAAATTTCGGCCTCGTGTGGCGCAATTTTGACTATTTCAAAACCGACGTTGTTAACATTCGGCTCCAGCTGGTCAGGCGCGCTCCATTTGCAACGCGCAAGGAAGACCATATAGAGTTGATCTGAGACCTCGCTGGTTAGTTCCATTCGCAGTCGGTAGCCTTTGCCAATAGGGATGGCCTTGCGGCTGTCAATACGAAAGCCAAGTGGATTGATGTCGGTCAACTGCCCCAAAATTTCATCAGTTTCATCATCGGTGACGCACATGTAATATGAAAACTTGCGCCGTGGAGTGGAACGCTTGTCGGATGGTTTTTGGTTTTTGGGCTTCAGAAAGTTGAACATGGCTTTATTATACAATACAGCAGAGCTGCGCAACGCACAGATTACAAGTTTTAGTTTGCACTCGCTATCCGTTGGCTGATTTTTCGCCCCAGTGAATGGCAATCGTCCCAAACATGACGCGCTTGTAGCCAATTTTTTCAAACCCGGCGGCGGCCATGCGCGTTGCCAAATCTTCAGCGGTCAGGAAGGCTTCGGTGGAATCCGGCAGGTAGGTGTAGGCGTCGCTCTGGCCGGAGAGCAAAGTTCCCAGCGCGGGGATGATGACGTGCATGTGAATCCAAATGAAGGGTGAGAGCAGGTTGCGGCGCGGGCGGGTGGTATCCAAAATGACGATGCGCCCGCCGGGAACCAGCACGCGGAATTGTTCGCGCAGGGCGGCCATTGAGTCGACGACGTTGCGCATCAGAAAACCGGAGACAACCGCGTCAAATTGCGCCTCGCCAAACGGCAGCGTCAGCGCGTCGGAGACTGCCCAGCCGAAACGGTCGCTTGGTTTGCGCCCGGCCTGCATCATCGCCAGGGTGAAGTCGGCGGCGGTGATGACCGCCTTCGGCTGCTGGGTTTGCGCCTCGCGCGCCAGGTCGCCGGTGCCCGCGCCCAGGTCGAGCAGGCGCGCTTGGGGGCGCAGCCCGGCGCGGCGGATGACTTCCTTGCGCCAGACGACATCCTGCCCGGCGGTCATCAGCCGGTTCATCAGGTCGTAACGGCGCGCGATGCGGGTGAATAAGCCCTGGACATAGTGTGATTTTTCGGTACCGCTCAAGTGGGTCATGGAATCTCCGGGAAAAGAGAAGAAAGGGAAATATCTGCCGCCGCGTGCTGAATGCCTGCCAGGCTGATTTTTCCCAGCAGTTGCCAAATGGTTTCGCCCAACAGCGGGTGAACCAGGTCGGGGGCCAGGTCGGCCAGGGGCAGCAGGACAAAGCCGCGCTCGTGCAGACGCGGGTGCGGAATCGTCAGCGGCGGGGTGTCGAGAATCAGGTCGTCGTAAAACAGGAGGTCGAGGTCAATCAGGCGCGGGCCGTTTTGAAAGGTGGGGACGCGCCCCAGGCGGATTTCCAGCGCCTTGAGAAAGGTCAGCAGCGCCTGCGGGCTGAGTTCGGTTTCGACGCGCGCCGCCAGGTTGAGAAAATGCGGCTGGTCGGTGTAGCCCCAGGGCGCGGTTTCGTAAACGTGGGAAACATCCTTCAGCAAAATGGCGGGGGGCAGGGCGTACAACGCGGCGCGCAGGTTTTCCAGCCGGTTGCCCAGGTTGCTGCCGAGCGCCAGGTAGGCGGTGGGCATGTCAGTTGCGCTCCAGCAGCAGAAAGGCTCCGTCAACGGCGGCCAGGCCCCAGCGGGTGTGGTCGCGTTGCAGGGCGGTCAAAAGTTCATAAACCGCCAGTGCGCCCGAAGGGCCGGAAAGGCGCGCGGCCAGGTCCTCTTCCGAAATTTCGGCTTTGGCGAGGGCGCGCGGCAGGCCGTCAAAACTCCAGGCCGAAAGTTGCGCCAACGGGTCGAGGTTGCGCGCGCCGATGATTTCGGGCGCGGCCAGCAAAAAAGCGGCGTAATCGCCGGGCAGGCCGCCCGCCGTCAGAATCAGGCTGGCTTGCGCGTTTTCCAGGGTTTGGGCGGCGTAGGCCAGCGCGCGCAGGCTGGAGTTGAGCGTGACGCTGGGGCAGGGCAGGGCGGGCAGGGAGTCTGCTGCGGCGGGCGAGTCGAAGCCGAAGAGCGCGTCTTGCGGGGCGGTGGTCAGCGCTTGGGCGCAGGCTGCCGCCAGGCTGGTGGCGCGGGCGGCGGAGAGCAGGAAGGCGGCGCTCATCAAAGCTTTGCGATGTTGAGCCAGTCGGCCAGCAGGCCGTAGGCGGTGGTTTGCGGGCCGGGGTTGGCTTCCAGCACGGTCAGGTCGCCGAGCACGTCGGTCTGAAATTCGATGACGGAGGAGGTGCCTTCCAGCCCGTAAAACGGCGAGGTGACGGGGACCAGTTCGGGGGCGAGGCTGGCTTCCAGGCGTTCTCCGATTCGGCGGGCGGCGCAGACCAGTTTGTAGCGTTTGCCCTGGGCTTTGGCTTCAGCCACCATCTGCGGGGTGATGGCGCGAATGCCCTGGCGGCGCACATCCTGCGGGCGCAGCGGGCTGTCCATCAGCACGGTTGCCAGCGCCGAGATTTTGATGGCCGCGTCCCAGCCGTCAATATCGCCGGAGGGGTCGGTTTCGGCGATGCCGATTTCCTGGGCGTAGCGCACGGCCTCGTCGAAGGAGTCGCCGTCTTCCATGCGCGTCAAAATCAGGTTGGTGGTCGAGTTCAGCACGCCGCGAAAACCTTTCAGGGTGGCGCCGGGCAGCGCCTCGCGGAAGAGCGAGAAAATTGGCGCGCCGTCCATCACGGTCGATTCAAAATAAAATTTGCGTCCCCGCGCGGCGGCCAGGTCGCGCAGTTCGCGGTAGGCGTGGACGATGGTGCCTTTGTTGGCGGTGGCGACGTGCATTCCGTTTTCGAGCGCCAGGCGCACATGGTCAATGGCGGGCTGGCCGTTTTCATAATTAACGGGCGTATTTTCAAACAGTACGTCTGCGCCGCATTTGCGGATGAAGTCGAGCGAGTCGCTGACCAGGCTGTTGGTGAGCAGGGTCAGCGGGCGGCCCGTCCGCAGCAGGTCGAGCGCGCCGGTCAGGTCGAGGCCGTTGGGGTTGGCGACCATGCCATGCCGGGCAGTGGCGATGCCAGTCACGCTGAAGGTGATGCCGCGCTCATCGCGCAGTTCGGCGCGTTTGCGCAGTAGCAACTCCGCTAGCGCGCGGCCTACGTTGCCAAATCCCAAGAAGGCCAATTTGTAGTGGGTCATGGGGTTTTCCAGTTCTCCGGTTGTTCAGTTATCCAGTTTTCCGGTTGTTTTTTCATTCATTATTCATCATTCGTAACTGCTCAGGCATTTGCCTTGCATTCATACACCGGCGGGATAAATTCCTGCCTCAGTTCATGGAAGTCGGCTGAAGCCGACTCGGTCTTATAGCCCGAAGGGCTTTTTTGTACTGAGGAAGGGCTTCCATCTCGCCGCAAGGTGGCGGAAAAATATATGCCTGAGCAGTTACCATCATTCTTCCTTTACAACGGTGGATAAGGAAAGGCGCGCCGGTCGGCGGGAGGCGGGGGGAAGGTTTTTTCGGCCAACAGGCGTTGAGCGCGCGCTGGCAGGGCAGAAAACTCATCCGGCTGAAGCCATTCGGCCAGTTCGGCGGGCGGGTTCTGACTGACGGCTTGCAGGCCGGGCAGCAACTCGGCGGGAAGCGGTTCTCCGGCAAAATCCCAAATGACGGTCCGCAGTTTGTCTTCGGCGTGAAAACAGAGGCCGTGGTCAATGGCGTACAGGTGGCGGGTACGTTTTTGAAAGAAAACGTGGCTGCCCTTGCGGTCGGCGTTGTTGATGAGCAGGTCAAACAGCGCCACCGGGCGCAACCGCTCTTTATCGGCGGGCTTGAAGTTGAAGTAATGGTAATTCGGGTTGTATTCGATGTACTGTTGCAGCGAACCGGGGCCAAACGGCCCCTCGGCGCGAAAAACAGTCAGCGGCACCAAGTTCCAGCCGAGAAATTCGCTCAGGCGGTAGGCGGCCACTTCGCGCCCGGCCAGGCTGTTGGCGGGGAAATCCCACAGGGGCTGTTCGCCCTTTTGGGGTTTGTAGACGCCCCGGCAAGTTTCACCTTCCAGCGCCGCTTCCACCAAAAAGGTGTAATTCGAGCCGAGTGTAAACTGTCCTTGCAGCGTCAGCGTGCCGCACGCGAGAATTTCAGTGAACGAAGGCATGGGGAAGGAGAGTATGAGAATAGCGGATGGGGAGATGATGAGATTTTTTCTCTCCTTCTCTCCGCATCTCCTCACTCATCATCTTTCTTCTTCTCTGCCTCTACCGGTGTCCGTTCTTTTTGGGGCAAAAATGACCGGCGGGGTCAATTGGCTGGCCGCACTGCGTGCAAATCGGGCGTCCGCGTTGAACGACGACGCTGCTCCAGCGCGCCAGCGCCAGCGCCTGATTGCGGCTGCACCAAAAGCGCACGACTGCCGCTTCTTCGGGGTCATCGCCTTCCGCCAAAATCTCGTGAGTGATGATGACCACCAGGTCGCGCGCCGGGTCGTAGCCCAGGCCGATTTCGCCGACGCGGAAAACAGGTTCCAGCGGCGGACTGATGCGCATTTTCGCTTCGCTGTATTCGGCAGAAATCTCGTCCAGCTCCGGGCGTTCGGTGACCAACTGCGCCAGAAATTGTTCCATGCTGACGGCCAGGGATTGCAGCTGAATTTTTTCCAAAATCACCGTCACCGCGCGGGCGGCCTGCCAGGCGTGCAAATAAAACACACGCTGGCCGGGCTGGCCGATGGCGTCGGCGGTGATATGGTCGCAAGGGTCTACATCAACTTCAAAACGAGGCATAAGGACTTCCTGAAGAGAATTTGGGCGAGTATACCAGAAATTAGATTGTAAGGTTTTTGTTATCGCACGCTGGCGAAAAATAAATGATAATAGCCAACCTGTCTGGGGCATTTTTTATGAGCAAAACCGAGTCTTATGTTCCCGTTTCTGATTTATGGCAACAACTGAATGCCAACAACCGCTTACGCTGTTGGCTTGGTGTTATTTTGGCGTTTGTAGCGCTAAAATTGCACGGCTTTACCACGGATTTGATTTTGGCGTTGTTCCCAATTGTGGTATTGATGCTGAGCGCCTGGGGCTTTGAAAAACTGTATCGGCGTTTTAAACCCGATTTAACCCATAAGAGTAAAGGGCTGCTTCATGCTGGGCTGACTCAATCGGCGTTGGACCTGGTTTTGCTGACGGTTTCGATGCATTCCACGGGTGGAGCGATCAGCCCGGTGGCGGCGTTTTTTATTATTTACATGGGAGTCATTGCGACGCTTTTCCCGCCGCGTTTTTTGAGTATGTTGATTGGGCTGTCGGTGATTTTATATCTGAGTGCAGTGTTAGTGTACATTTATAGTTGGCTGATTCCGTCAGCGCTTTTGGTGAATGTCGGATTGCAGGCGACGGATTCGGCGCGCTGGAATATCGCCTTGATTGCTGCTGCGGCCATGCTGGTCAACGGTGTTTTTGTTTCTGTCCAATCCCGGCACGCTTATCTGCGCTGGAAACAGGCTGATTCGCAGGGCTTTTTTCTGGAACGAATGCAAAAAATTACCACCATCGGTCTGGAAAATACGGAAAGCGGCGATATGTACGCTTTGCTTGCCAATCTGATACGCGAGGCGCTTGATGCCGATTGCATTTATCTGACGCGCGTGGACGAAGAAAGTGGCGATGTTTTCTCGCTAGCCGCTTCGGGCAATAGCCATTCCCGTTATTTGGCGCTACCTCCCAATACGCGCAACGAGACCACCTTTACTGCCAGCGTTATGCGGCTTGGACGCCCGGTCGTAGCTGAAAATTCCTTGCTTTCGCCCTATGTCTCGGCGCGAGTGGCGCTCAATTTCCCTGAACGTTCTGCCCTGGCGCTGCCGTTAGTTGGGCTTCCCAGCCGTCATTTTTTTGGGGCGCTTCTGGTCACTTTCAGTCATCATCCACACTATTTCTCACCAGAATATATCGAACGCGCCCACCAGGTTGCCGATTTGACCGCACTTTTGATTTCACGCTTGCGTCTACACAACGAAGCCGTGCGCCGCGCAGACTTGTTGGAGAAATTTGCCGCTCAGGTCACTGCGCTTACCTCTAATTTGCAACAAACGACCTTGCTGCCCGCTATCGTTGAATCGGCGCGCTCATTGCTGGGTGCGCAACGAGCCGCCTTGCACTTACTTGAAGCCGAAACCCATCAACTCACCTGTCAGTATTCCACCGGTCTTTCCAGTAATTATTTGGTGCAAATGACTCACCGTTTCAATCAGACCTTGCTTGCGCGTACGCTGGAGACTCAGGGCGTGGTGCTCATCCCCGACGTGAATCAGGATAGCCGCACCGGCCCGATTCAAGACCTGATCGCCTTGGAAAAATTCCGCGCCTATGGCGTTTTCTCCCTGCAAGGCCAGCAAGGCCAAATTGGCGCACTTTCACTCTACTGGGACAAACCTCACGCCATTTCTGCCGAAGAAGTGGCGGTGGCGCGACTTTTCGCCCAGCGCGCCGTGGGACTGTTGCACCATGCCCAACTTTACGCTCGCGCCACGGAGGCCTCGCTCACCGATTCTCTTACCGGCCTCGCCAATCGCCGCGACCTCGATTTGCGTTTGGAAGAAGAATGCCTGCGCGTGGGTCAACGCATCTTTAGCCTGTTGATGATTGACCTGGATGGCTTCAAAGCGGTGAATGATAACTTTGGTCATGCTATCGGCGATAGTGTTCTACAGCAAGTAGCGATTGCTCTGCAAGGCGCCATTCGCTCCGCCGATAGCGTTTTCCGCTATGGCGGCGATGAATTTTCCGTCATCTTGCCAGATACCGACTTGTTACAGGCTGTTCATGTTGCCCAAAAGATTAACGTTGCTTTGGCTTCTACCGGGTTACACCTGCCCAACGAAACCCAGCGTTATCTGACCTCATGTATTGGTGTTGCGTCCTTTCCCGCTGATGCGCAAGACCCCCGCGCCCTGCTCGAAAAAGCTGACCTGCGTATGTACCGCGCCAAACGCCAAGGCGGCGCGGCCATCGTCTCCAGCGATTGAGGCGATAAAAGCACCTCCTTGAGCGTTTTTGTGGTGTGACCCCGCCTCACGGAAAATCCGGGAGAGCCGATTGTTCCACCAGCCAGAGTAAATTGCCGCTGGTGGGCTGAATGCGCGCCTGTATATCCATAAAATGCCCATTGCCAGCACTTGGCAATGGGCATTTCCAAAAGTGACGCTTCTACTTGATAAAAACGCCCAAATGATTGGCGACTTCACGCTCCTGGCCGGGGGTGTTGTTGTCAATTGGCCGATTCAGCGCGCGCGGTAAGCCATCTACACCGCGAATGACGAGCGTCGAAGATCCGCCGCCATCCATGTTGATGCCCTGGTACGCGCCAAATGAGAGCAACATTTCTACCAGTTCGTACCGGTCTACGCCCTCGCTGTAACCGGGTTGACGGCCATCCACGACCAGCAAGATGATTCCCGTTCCATTTTTATTGATGCCTACGGCTGTCTACTGGTCTAACTACCCGGGTTGCAAGGTAGAAAAAACTGGCTGCGTTTATGTCGAGCGCCAGCAAATTTCCAGCGCCTCGATGCGCAGGCGCTGGTGCGCGGCGGCCTCCTTGGGTTTTTGCAGGGGCTTGCTGGCGGATTCCAGCAGAACGAGGGCGCGTTCGAATTGCGCGCGCCTCGCTGTGAGCAAAAACACCGCGTGCCGCTTCACCGGCGCGCAACACTTCGACTGTACTTCTCGATCGCGCAGCGTCCCTTTAGGGAAGCGCCCCTGTGGGGAGTGAGAGTGAAGTTGTACCACACGTAGCCAGTCATATAAACGTTTCCGCCCTTGACGGTGATACCGTGGCCAGAATCATTTCCTTCCCCGCCCAGGAAGGCGTTCCAGTCCAAATGGCCGGACGAATTTAGTTTGGCGGCATAGGCATCCACGCCGCCAACGTAAGCAGACACGGTACAGTTGAACGCATCCATGCAATCCCAGTCGCCAGTGCTTTCACCTGTTACGTAGACGCCCCCGCTTCCGTCCACGGTGATGGCCCTGCCGTCATCTTCCGCGCTTCCGCCCAGAAAGGTATTCCGGGTCAGGGATGGATCAATCATCAGGGCATGGCGCGGATCATACTTGCCCAGTGTGAATGCCACTTGTTGCCCATCTACACGGAAAGAAACATTTACGGATGTGCGCCTGCCGTCAATCTCCTGCCAGGCAATCGGCGCGGATTCGGCCATCTCGAACGCGAGGCGCAGGTTGCCCGCCTCATCCACACGCAACGGGGTGTTATAGAGCGCAGGCGGATATTTTTCGCGTCCGCGCCGGGCGCCAGCGTGTAAGTAGTGGTGTAGATGCTTCCGGCGCTGGCGGCGTATTCGAGGCTGACTTTCTCCCACAGGCCCGCGTAGGTGACGCGGGCCAGGGTGGCGGACTGGCTGTCCGTGCTGGCAGATGCCTCCGCTTGCGGTTGGATGCTGTTCGCGTTCACAAAGTCCACGCGCAGGGCGTGACTGCCGGTGGCGGCGACCATGCCTTGCGGCGTGAAGCCGAGGGCGTGTCTGCCCGAGGTGAATTGCAGTAATGACGGCGCTTCAGCCGCGTGCGTGGAGGTGGCCTCCGATGACGCTAAAGGTCAGCGCCAGCCTTGCGTCGCTTACATTTCAAAGGCACATTTCATTGGCAGTCTCCTGTTCCTTTGGACAATTTGGGTTTGAACCTGACCCACTACTTTGATTTTAGCGTGCTTCGAACGAGTTGAAAAGACCGGGCAGGTTTCGGAAACACTTCAGCAGTGCTTCGCCTGTCAGGTCTGGGGCTTGGGCTACCGCATGATCAGTGGCAGGTGGAGCCTGCCGCCCGGCAACTGACCGCACCAATAGCCCAGGCAGGCGCCATAGTTTGTGCTGGCGGATGCGCCGATGGCGGTTTGGCCAATGGTGACGTACGCTTTGTAGTTGGTGGAGATCATCTCGCTCCCGCCGCTGCCGGTCAACGGCACAAACCAATCCAGCTTATAGCTGGAAGAAGACATCGCCAGCGCGCTGCCGGTCGAGAGCAGGAAGATGATGAGCAGGGCCAGGAGTATCGTCTTTCGTTTCATCGTGTGCCTCCTGGGTTAGGGTGTATGGTCCAGCGTCAAGCGCACCCCGCCGATCTGGATGTAATCGGTATCGTTGGCGAAGGCCAATGTCAGGTAGACGCCCAGGACGCCTTGACTGCTGGACAGCATGTTGTTGGCTGTGAGGGTCAATGTGTAACTCGTGGCTGTGTTACTGATGCGGTCTGTACCATCGCCAATGATGCTGTCGTATAAATCAGCCGCCGTCTGTTTGGTTAGCGAGGTGCCCGCGATATAGTTGTTCGCGCCGTTCTGGCACTTGTAGTAAATCGTGATGCTCTTCACGGTCACGGCCTGTCCATACAGGACTCCTGGTAAGGTGATGGGGATGAAGATGTACTTGGCTCCTGCTGTAGCGCCTCTATACACTCGGGTTGCGCCATTAACCTGCATGTCCCAACGCGTCGTATCGGTGTCAGTGTTTTTGACAAACGCGCTGCCGGGCACGAAGAGATACGAGTCGGCGCCCTTGATGACTGCGCCGCGCTTGAGATTGAAGGCATAGGGTACTCCCTGGATCGGTTGGCGCGGGGTCATCTCCGGGTCATCTCCCACCTTCACGCCCAAGTACATTTGGTCGCCTTCGAAGGCATCCACGAGATCGCAGAGATCCAGCGTGCTGTTGAACAAACCATTGGTCACCTCCACTGAGGCATCCAGGTTCCCGCACAAGGGATTTCCACCAGCAGCGGCATCGTAGACGAAGAAGGTGACGGTGTAGGTGCCGTTGAGAGGAATACCGTTCGCGTCGGTCAGCCGCCCCTGAATGGGGATCTGATCTGTTAGGGCGGCTGCGGCCGGGAGGTTCTGTTGCGGCATCGGCGCCTGGCCTTTCGCCTGCGCCTGGCTGAGTTGCACACCAACAGAGAGCGCCAACACCAGCGCCAGCAAGACATTGAAAATTCGTTCGGTTTTCATTTTATACTCCTTGCGTGTGAATGGTTGATTGGACAGATTGAAGCAACGGTCGTGCGTTCATGCCTATTCTCTGTGTTGGATGGGTTGGGTTGGTTTCGCTCAATATTACGCGTTCATGGCGGGCCTACGTTTATCTGGTTTGGGCAAACTCCGAAATTCGTCCTGCGTTCTAGCGTCGTATTAGCGGCAGGTAAACATAAACCCAAGCGACCGCTGGCGACTGCCACTCGTACGCGCCAATGTCATACGCGCCGCCTTGCGGTCGTGAGACGCCGACGTAATCCAGCTCGATACCGGTGTTGACGCCGGCATCAATCGCCGGACTCCCGGCCTGAAGACGAAAATCCGCGGACGCCATGTTCACAAACAACGGGTCTGCGTTGATGCAACCTGTATCCCAGGCGGGGCAGGCGCCGGCATTGTAGACCAGGTTATTGTTGGCGGCATTGAACACTGAAGAATCTACGCCCGGCTCAAACAGATAGTAGGTTTGTCCGGATGCTGCGTACAGAATGTTGTTCTGCAAAGTGATTAGACCGGTACCGGCTCGCTGAATGTAAATTTGCGCATTACCATCAAACCCCGGTGTACCATTGTTGTAGAGTACGTTATTCTGGATGATTACCGTTCCCTGCGGATCGTCAACGCGTAGTCCCGGGTTGCCAGCGCCCACGATGATGTTGTTGTACACATAGACTGTGCCAAGCACTTCAGTGCTACCATCAGTGCCGCCCAAAACGATGTTGTTCAACTCGGAACCGGAGATGAGGTTGTCGTGGATGCGAATGTTGTCCATGAAATCGCCGTCCAAGTGACCAAAAAGCTGGATGCCTCGTCCACCGTTCTGGTCTTGTATCTGGTTCCATCCAACCTCAATCCCCTGGTTGATTCCAAAGCCGCCAATGTACACACCGTGGTGGAACTTGACATCGGGAGTGCCATTGTTGCGCAGTAGATTACCCAGGATCTTGATCTGACTGCTGTTTCCATTGACACCGATCGTGCCGCTGTCGTCAAACGCGCCGTCGTACAAGTAGTTGCCAACCACACGGTGTCCGTTTCCGGTCACAGGCAGTGGACTCCAAGATTGGGTAAATGTCAAGTTGGCAAGGATGTAATACTCGCGCGGCTGTCCTGACGTGTCCAAAAGAATCCCGCGCCGCGCCGCTGGATTGGCAAAAACAGGGCTCTCCCCCGGATATCCTATATAGGCGATGGGTCGGTCAATTGTGCCGTTAGCTGCCGTGTCTGCATCGAGAATCAGAATTGTATCCCAGCCTGGATTGTTGGGATCCATCTCGCTAAAGGTGCCGCCTTTGATATAAACGATGTCGCCGGATTGCATGACCTGCCGCGGATGATAAATGGTTTTGAATGGCTCGGTATATGTGCCGGGATTCGTGTCCGCCGCATTCTCGGCGCCGGGAATGACAAAATAGATTTGTCCGCTGCGAATGGTGAACGGCAGTGGATTGCTCGCCAGCCCATTGACGGTGACAATAATGTTGCCGGTCGTCACGGTTGAACCGGGTTGCACGACGATCATATCCAGATTGCGTGCAATTCCATTGTCTTGCCCCCAGATTACATATTTCGCCACTTCTACGCCGCCGATAGTGACCGTTGAGTTACCGCGACTCGCGCCAAACCCTTCACCGTAAATTGTGACGAACGCGCCAAGATTGTCCTGTCCGCCCGTGTTCGGCCCTGATTCTATATCGGTGAAGAACAGGCGTGGATTGGCGCTGCCGGTGGGCGCGGCGGGTTGATTCGGCAGCGCAGTCGCGGGCGTAGATGCGGCGATAGCGGTTGAAGTTGCGGCTTGGAATGCAGTGTTGTCGCCGCCGCAAGTGACGAACGGCAAGAGCAAACAAGCCAGAGATAAAAGCCCTTTTGGAAAAATTAAAATGGAAAGGTGTGACATCGTGTCTCCTTACTGGGCAAATCCAAATGGAGGCGCCCGGCTTACTTTATGTGGCTCGCCGCCGACAGCAGGTTCACGTCGCCGGCCTGCTCACGCAGAAAAGCGACGAGCGTCCCCGGGTCGTCCAGGGCGCGGCACTCGCCGTTTTGGATGTGAACGATTTCGCCTTGCCACGGTGTTATCGCTTCGCTCTCCGCGGAGGGCTCGTGCCACAGACGGATGAGGAAGGATGCATATTCAACGGGGGGTGGCACTGGAAGCGCTTTTGGCATGGTCGCCTCAAAAAAAACTGCTGTCCGAATTTGACAGCAGTTTGGCAGGTGGGTGGCTACAAAATGGCTACAACAAGCGCTCCAGCAACGCTTGCACGCTGGCCTGATCGCGTTTCTGCCCCAACTCCTCGGCGATGGCGTGCGCGCGCTGCGCGGCCTCACGCGCCTGCGTGAGCTTGCCATCCAGCGCGTACGTCTCCGCCAGCCCGGCGTACAGCCAACTCTGTTCGGCGCGCGAGCCAACCGACTGGGCGACGTTCAACGCGGCGCTGAAATGCTGGCGCGCTTCGTCGCTTCGTTTCAGCCGCAGACATAACCATCCCAACTGCCCCAGGCAAAAAATCTCCTGGGTGCGATCTGCAATCTGTTGCGCGATGGAAAGGCTTTCGGTGAGATAGGCGCGCGCCTGCTGTGCGTGACCCCTCTCGGCTTCCAGCGCGCCCAAATCGCCCAGGGGCAATCGGCGATGGTACGGCAGTTGCTCCTGGGCGCATAAGGCCAGGGCTTGCCGCGCGGTGCGCTCGGCCTGGTCGTAGCGCTTCTCGTACAGGTGCAAAGTGGATAAATGACTGAGCAAATGCGCCTGCGCGACAGGCAACGCCTGTGTGGAAAAATACTTCCAGGCGCGTTCGAGACCCCGACGGGCGCGGGGGAAATCCCCAATCGCCCGCGCCGCCAGGGCCAGGGTCCAAACGCACTCCATCTCCGTCTCAAGATCGCTGACTGCGCGGCTGAGGGCGATGCCTTCTTTCGCGGCGCGCGCCACCTGGTCATAGCGGCAGAACCACAGCGCGGCGTATGCCTGACGCCAACAGGCGCGCGCTTGCAGCTTGTGGTCGCCAAGCCCGCGCGCCAGCTGTGCCGCCTCGTCCAGGTCGCGCGCGTAGGCGTCCATCTCACCCAGCAGGCGCAGCGTCCAGCCGCGTCCATCCAGCGCTTCGATGCGCAGGCGCTGGTGCGCGGCGGCCTCCTTGGGCTTTTGCAGGGGCTTGCTGGCGGATTCCAGCAGAACGAGGGCGCGTTCGAATTGCGTGCGCGCCTCGCTGTGAGCAAAAACACCGCGCGCCGCTTCACCGGCGCGCAAGGCGTACCTGGCAGCGCGCGTCCAATCCTGCGCCTGCTCGAAATGATGCGCCAGCGCGGTGACGGCGCGCGGATCCAAAACGGATAACGCCTCCCCCACGCGGCGATGCAGCAAACGCCGCCGCGCCGAGGATAATTCGCAGTAAGCCTCTTCTTGTAATTTGTCGTGTGTAAAGATATAGGCGGGGGTGCCGGTTTCGCGGATAATCTGGCGCGCCGCCAGTTCATCCAAAGCGTCCGCCAGGTTTTCTTCCGAGAGTCCGCTGGCGCGCTGTATGAGCGCGGGATCGAATTCCATTCCAATGATTGCGGCGATGTCTGCCGCCTGGCGCGCCGCCGGCGACAGGGCGCGCAAACGCGAGCGCAGTAAAGCGCGGACGCTTTCCGGCAGCGGCAACTCACGATAGTCGCGGGTCGCCTGATCCCAGTCCGTTTCCCAACCATTGGATACCGGGCGCAACACAGCCTGGGTGAACAAGGCGCGCAGAGTCTCCAGCAGAAAAAATGGATTGCCGTCGGTCTCGCGGTGCAAGCGTTGGCTGAAGAGAACGGCGCCATCTGTTTGCCCCGCCAGTTGTCGGATCAGTTCCGTCACCTCTTGAACCGAAAAACGATTGAGCGCCACGTCGCACGCCAGCCCCAGGCGGCTGACCGCTTCGCGCAAGGCAAGCAAATCCGGCGTCATGGCGTCGCTGCGGTAGGCCAGAAGCAACAGGACGCGTTCGTTCACGATGCGCCGCGCCAAAGTTCCAAGCCATGCCAGCGTCGTGTCATCCGCCCAGTGCAAATCGTCCAGGAACAAAAGCAGCGGGGCCTGCGGACTGACCGCCAGGACCAGGCGCGTGAGCGCTTCGAACAATTGGGCGCGCGAAGTGCGCGGCTCCGTGACCGGCGGCGGACGCAAATCACGCCGCCGAACGCGAAGTTCGGGCAGCGCCCGCGCGCACTCCGCCAGCCAGGCAGGCTCAAGCCGCGCCGACAGGGCGTCCCAGTCCGCCGCGCCCAGGGACGAACGCAGCGCGGCGAGCAGCGGAAAGTAGGGAGTTTGGCTCTCGCTCGCCAACGCGCCCCCCGTCAGCATCTTCACCCCGCTGAGAGAGGCGGCAAACTCACGCGCCAGGCGCGTCTTGCCAATGCCGGCTTCGCCGGTCAAAAACACGATGCGCCCCTGGCCGTTTTCGACAGCGCCGCGCGCCGCGTCTAAAAGCGCGAGGGCATCCGCGCGTCCGAGCAGGGGCGCTTCCAGCAAAGGAGTGGGCGGTGAGACCGCGGAGGAGCGGGCGGGGACGGATGCCGCGCCGCGCTGGGCGGCCTGGTAGGCGGCCTGTGTTTCGGGCAGGGGATTCACGCCGAGTTCACGTTCGAGGACGGCGACGCATGTTTCGTATTGGCGCAGGGCGGCGGCGCGATCACCTGCCGCCGCATACAATTCGATCAGGCGGCGATGTATCTCCTCGGCCAGGTCATCCACAGCCAGATAGTGTTGAGCGCAGTCCAGGGCGCGCGCCAACTCGTCTGAGGCCGTGTACTCGCGCACGAGCCGCGCCAGCGCGTTCAAATATGCGCGCCGCCAGCGTTCGCGTTCCATGGTCGCCCACAGATCGAATTCGGCGCTATCCGGCTGCGAAAAGCCTGCCAGGAATTCGCCGCCGTAAAGCGCGACAGCGTCTTCCAGGCGCGCCCGGGTTTCTGGGGCCAGGCGATCTGATTCCACTGTGGTGCGCGGCGGCAAGCGCTGTTCAAAGGCGCGCACATCCACCCACACCCGCGCCGGAAGCAGACTCAACAGGTCATCCTGACTGGTGAGCCAATCGCCTTCAGGGAGGGCACGTTGGAGATGCGTGAGCAGATGGGTGAGATTGCGCCTGGCAAAAGCCTCGGAATGATCGGGCCAGAAGAGGTCGCACAGGTGTTCGCGTGGAATTGGCCTGGCAGAGGCCGCCAGATAGCAGAGCAAGGCGCGCACTTTGCGGCGCGGCAGGGCAAGCGGCGCGCGGTCAAGTTCGAATACAGGCGGGCCGAAGAGTCGAATGCGTAATTGGCTCTCCTTCGTTTTCATTGTCATCTCCTGGACTCATGCGCGGCTACAACTCATTATTGGTGCAATTCACCGTTTAATGGATGGGGCGCCGAAGCAGTCCACAGCCAACCCCGGCGCCTGGCCTGGGGCTTTATTTACCGCATCACCAGCGGCAGATATAGCAGGAAGACTTGGGCTTCATACGAACCGATGTCGCAATGCGCGCCCTGCGGACGGGTGAGTCCATTCTGCGAAGTATTGCTTACCGGCGCGGCCGCGCAGACGGCATCGTCGCCTGCGTCAATGGCCGGGGAGCCAGCATTGAGCGGGAAGTAAGCCGGGGAGCCGGTCAGACTGCCCAGGTTTGGGTCGCTGGTGATGGTGGCGATGCTGTTACAACTGGAAGTCGTCTCGATGATGTTGTTGCCGCCGATCAGGATGGCAGAGCCAGCATCGTTATTCCAGCAATCTTCGCCAGCACCGCTATTGGCGAGAATCGTGTTGCGGATGGTGGTCGTAGGCGCTATACGGCCATTCCACGTTGACACCCCGCCGCCCAACACATTGGCGCTATTGCCAGAGAAGGTGCTGTTGAGGAGGGTGGCTGTGCCACTGTTGTTTGCCAGCCCGCCGCCGTAGTTGGCGCTATTGTTCAAGAACGTGCTGTTGGCAATGATCAGTGTGCCTAAAACATTCTCCACCCCGCCGCCCTCGGTGGCGGCGCTATTGTTCGAGAAGGCGCTGTCGGTAATGGTCATTGTGCCGTTGTTGTTGTTCACCCCACCGCCATTGTGGGTGGCACTATTGTTCGAAAACGTGCTGTGGATGATGGTCACCGTGCCCCAGTAATACAGCCCGCCACCGTCAGCAGCGCTGCCATGCGTCACGCTGATATTTTTCAAGGTGAGCGTCGCCCACCCGCGCAGCACCTGTACGCTGTCATTGCCACTGAGGGTGATGCGGTTGTCGCCGTCAATCGTCAAGCCGGCATCGTCAGTGATGTCGGGTAATGTCAAAGCGAGCGTGATGGTCGCCGTGCCGAGACTGGGGGCGAAGGTAATGGTGTCTGCGCTGGCGGCGGCATTGGCATCCAGGATCGCCTGGCGCAACGATCCTGCGCCGCTGTCATTCAGGTTTGTAACCGTGAATGTTGCCGCGTGCACAGGGGTGACGCCGATGGCGCTGAAGGCCAACGCCAGAACGGACAGGAAGACCGTCCATGATTTTGTGAGTGAACGTTTCATTTTCATTTCTCCTTTGGCAAAAATTAGTAGAGCGGATATGCTTTGGGATATCACGCTTGGGTTGCCTGCCTGTCGGCAGACAGGCGGAATGAATTCCGCATTACGTTCCAAGTCGTCATTTCATCGGAGGCCTCCTTTCCTTTTGGAACATTTTGGAGTGAACATGGCTCAACGCTTTGAGTCTAGCACTCTTCGACCGGGTTGGCGAAAGGTGACAGTCACTTCGCTCCTTACAGGGCGCTCCACGAAAGTGACTGTCGCCTGAGAGCGCTTTCCAACTCAGCAGGTTCATGTCATTGGCGATACGGATCAAATCGCGCTCCAGGCTGCCCTGACCGAGATTATGTCGGGCATATGTGTCCAATCGATCAGGGCGTCCGAGAAGGCGTAGAAAACGCCCCAGGTCTCGCGGACGCCATCGGCGTCCGCGCTGATACTGGTCAGGACATATCGATTCAAATACGTGTTGTCGGTGATGCTTTCATTAAAAAAGAGCGGACTGCTGTCTTGAGTTTTTGCTATATTTTGAATGTATGTGCTACACTATACTCTAAACGGTTGAGATTTTAACATTTTTGAAAGACTGAAAGTTCCAGGTCAACAAAGATTCCAGGTCGTCTCTGTGTTTCGCATGGGCATTTTGGTGGATACAACCATCAATATCTTGTTTGAAACCATCAAACTTCGGGTAGTATTTGGAATACAAACACTCTTTGCGCACGTAACGCCAGAGACGCTCGATCAAATTCAGATGAGGCGAGTAAGACGGCAAGTACAACAACTCAATGCCCAGTGTGGCGGCACATTGCGACACTAATTCGCATTTTTGATAACGGGCATTATCCAGCACAATCGTAATCACCTCACCAACATACTTGGCGGCGATTTTCTTTAGCAAGAGACAGACACTCTCGGCATTGATGTATGTTTCGTTTGTAACTGTGAAGATTTCTTTCGTCACGGCATCCACTGCGCCAAGCACATTGAAACGTTGGCGTTTGGCAGGAGACGCAATAAATAAACGCTCAAAGCACCAGACCATTGAAAGGTAGTCTCCCAATACGAAGTGAGCAGCATCCATGAACAGAACCCTGCGTTTTCCAGCCTTGGCTTCCGCTGACCGCCCCCTCAAAGTCTTCCTCTGCCATATCATCCCCTTGTGGGACGCACACGCGGACCGTGACGCCGTCCGCGCACTCTACTCCCGCCTGACACAAGACGGCGTGGACCGCTACGCGTGGTTCGATAAAGCCAAACCTTGTGGTGAGCAACGTCGAACCATCCTCCCAGGCTAGGATTGGGAATTGGAGATCCGCAAGGCTGTGCGCGAGATATTTGGCGTATAATTTTGTCAAGGATATTCCAATGCCAGAAATCAGCTGCTTCTTTGGGATTATCATTCGCATGTATTTCAATGACCATGTTCCGCCGCACTTTCACGCGGACTATGGTGAGCATTCCATTGAGATCACCATCGAAACGCTCGAAGTTTTGAAAGGCAAAATGCCGAACCGCGTGCTTGGATTGGTCTTGGAGTGGGCGTCTCTTCATCGTGACGAACTGCGGTCTGACTGGGAACGGGCGCGTAATGGGGAAACGCTTGAACCTATTCAGCCATTGGAGTAAGAATGGACAAAGTTATTTCTGTAAACGTGCTGGAAAACTATTTACTTGAAATTGAGTTTTCCGACGGCTTTCGCAAAGTAATTGACATTCATCCCTTCATCGGCAAGGGAATTTCTGCCGTGCTCAAAGATGAAGCCTTTTTTCGGCAAGTGACGCTCGAAGATGGCGGCGGAATCGCCTGGCCAAATGGCTACGATTTCTGTCCCAACTTCCTGCGCGATGATGTGCCTGCTGTAAATTTGCAAACGGCGTAGAAGAAACTCGCGGGGAATTTTATGACCACTGAAAAACGCCCTCTCAAAGTCTTCCTCTGCCATATCATCCCCTTGTGGGACGCCCACGCGGACCGTGACCCCGTGCGCACACTCTACGCCCGCCGGACCAAAGACATCGTTGATTGAGCGTTATAATAGCGGTATTGCTAGGAGACTTGACCATGAAATACAAAATCCGACTTGAAGAAACAGATGAAGGGTTTGCCATTTGGTGCCCTGGCCTGCCTGGGTGCTGGTCGCAGGGAGAGACAGAGGCGGAAGCGTTGGAAAATATTAAGGACGCCATCAAGACCTATCTTGAAACGGTTGAAATCCTGCTCAAGGATAAACAGACTCGAATGGTGGATGTTCCAGTTTAATCATGCCCAAATTGGCGGGAATTCAACACCAGCGAGCAATCAAAGCCTTTGAGAAGGCAAGCTTTCGCGTCATCCGCGAAGGGAAACATATCTCAATGGCGAAAGATGACCGAATTATCATCATCCCGCGTAACAACCCGATTAACGCATTTACGATGGCGGGAATTATCAAGGATGCGGGATTAACCATCGAAGAATTCAAAAAGTTATTGTGAACATGCCCGCGGATAAACGCCCCCTCAAAGTATTCCTCTGCCGCGCCCACGCGGACCGTGACCCCGTGCGCGGACTTTACACCCGCCTGACCCAAGTCTCCAACGGACACTGTCGCGGACTCGCGGACAAAAGCGGACTCATCAACCCTCGTATGTATAATTGTCATACGCAAGCCAAAGTCCGTTTAAATCCGTGAATCCGTTATGAAGTCCGTTGACAACAAACGTCCCCTCAAAGTCTTCCTCTGCCACGCCCACGCGGACCGTGACCCCGTGCGCGGACTCTATACCCGCCTGGCCAAAGACGGCGTGGACGCGTGGCTCGACAAAGCCAAACTCCTCCCAGGTCAGGATTGGGAATTGGAGATTCGCAAGGCTGTATAATTGCCATTGTTCAGGAGACATACAATGACCGTTTATCCAACTTTATACACGAAAAAAATTTCCCAGGAAATCGAAAAAACGCCAGATGAATATTTGCCTGCCTTGTTGGAAATGATACGTCTGTTCCGCGAGACCGTGACGCTTAAGCCCGCTGACGAAAGTTTCGCGCAGGGTTGGAAAGAGGCGATGAACAACGAATTACTCCCGCTTGATCAACTTTGGGAAGGCATCCATGCCGCATAAGCCGACAGTTGAGATTGCTTTTACTCCAGAGTTCAAACGCAATCTGCGCGGACTGGCGAAGAAGTACCCTCATATTCGTTCGGATGTTCAGCCAATTATTGAGCAAATTCAACATGGGGAATTTATCGGCGACCAAGTGCAGGGCACGGGTTATACAATCTTCAAGGTTCGTATCCGCAACAGTGACGTTTCGCGCGGCAAGAGCGGCGGTTATCGTGTAATTTACTATCTGAAAACAGCAACGGCTGTAATACTCGTAACAATTTACTCAAGACTCCACTGCAAAAAGGGTAGCCACCCCTCCTCAAATTGGCAAAAATTTAATATAATCAGGGCATGTTCAGAAAAAACACCAAACACCAACAACCCGCATTGATCAGCGCCGCCAGCGAACTGCCA
>Ga0210013_1000500_pt1 | contig 29594 bp, 36 predicted proteins | sample CryGeymeta201506_FD_185553 | JGI IMG/M metagenome (GOLD analysis project Ga0210013, IMG submission 185553) | Groundwater microbial communities from Crystal Geyser aquifers in Utah, USA - Crystal Geyser metaG 2015-06 (SPAdes) (version 2) | ecosystem: Environmental > Aquatic > Deep subsurface >...
TTGGAGAAAGTGTCTCTCGGCATCATTGAGTGCAAATCTGTGTAGGTCATTTTTGTCATCTACCCTTTTTTGGGCACCAGACCAATGGTCGATTTGCAAAAGTACAAAAAGTCATGGGCACAGAGTGGGCACAAATTGGGCACAGAATGGGCACAGAAAGCAAAACGCCCACTTGGTGTGGGCGTTTTTTCAAGCTAAGTACCTGATTTTATTGGTTGCGCGAGAAGGATTTGAACCTCCGACCTTTGGGTTATGAGCCCAACGAGCTACCAGACTGCTCCATCGCGCGGTACGGGGTTTAGTATAACCTATTGCGCTGTTGTCTCGACAGCAGGCTCAGTGGCGACAGGTCGATCAACCAGTTCGACCAAGGCCATTGGCGCATTGTCACCAACGCGAAATCCCATTTTCAAGATGCGTGTGTAGCCGCCAGGACGGGTCTTGAAGCGGGGACCAAGTTCATTGAACAACTTGGTGACGCTATCGCGATCACGCAGCCGGTCAAACGCCAGACGACGGTTGGCGAGGCTGGCCTCCTTGGCCAAGGTGATCATGGGTTCGATAACGCTGCGCAGCTCTTTGGCTTTGGGCAGCGTAGTCTTGATGACTTCATGCTCAATGAGTGAATTCATCATATTGCGCAACATCGCCAAGCGATGAGACGATGTGCGGTTGAGTTTACGTAGTCCTAGTCCGTGACGCATGGTAATTTCCTTTGTTTAGTGCAGGCAGCCGTATCAGGTACTGCCCGGGGCGCGCTAGATTAACGCTTCTCGAGCGCAGCTGGTGGCCAGCTTTCGAGTTTCATACCAAGAGTGAGCCCGCGTGAAGCAAGCACTTCCTTGATTTCGTTGAGAGACTTTCGGCCGAGGTTCGGCGTCTTTAGCAGTTCATTTTCGGTACGCTGAATCAGATCACCGATGTAGTAAATATTTTCCGCCTTAAGACAGTTGGCCGAGCGGACGGTGAGTTCGAGCTCATCGACTGGACGCAGCAACACCGGATCGAACTGGGCGCTACCGCGGGCAGCTGTGGAAACAATGGCGTCGACGTCGCCACCTTCAAGCTGTGCAAACACAGCCAGCTGTTCCACCAGAATTTTGGCCGAGGCGCGCACCGCGTCTTCCGCAGAGATGGCACCATTGGTCTCGATATCAAGAATCAGCTTATCCAAATCGGTACGTTGCTCAACACGTGCACTTTCAACGATGTAGCTGACCCGACGCACAGGCGAAAAAGACGCATCGAGGACGATCCGGCCGATGGACTTGGTGGGCTCATCGCCATGACGGCGCATCGTTCCCGGCACATAACCACGGCCTTTTTCGACCTTGATCTGCATGTCGAGCTTGCCGCCGAACGACAAATTGGCGATGACGTGATCCGGATTGATAATCTCCACGTCATGCGGCGTCTGGATGTCTGCTGCACTGACAACGCCTTCGGTGTCTTTGCGCAAGCTCAGGGTCACTTCGTCTCTGTTGTGCAGCTTGAAGACCACACCTTTGAGGTTAAGCAAGATGTTGACAACGTCTTCATGCACTCCATCAATGGATGAGTACTCGTGCAACACACCAGCAATCGTAACCTCAGTTGGGGCGTAACCTGGCATGGACGACAACAGGACGCGACGCAGGGCATTGCCCAGTGTGTGACCGTAACCGCGCTCGAACGGCTCCAGCACAACCTTGGCGCGGTGCGCGGAAAGTTGCTCGACCTGAACTGCTTTTGGCTTTAACAAACTACTTTGCATGAAATTTCCTCTCAATACCCCCGACTCGTTACATCGGTAAGGCTGACGACACAACCAAAAGCCAACGCTGGCGTTTGGTTCGGGCACGAAACAAATTCAGGTTAACGTGAATACAACTCGACGATCAGGGATTCGTTGACATCTGCAGCGAACTGATCGCGATCAGGCACAGCCTTTAGCACACCTTCAGCCTTGTCGGCATTGACCTCAACCCAGGCGGGCATCCCTACTTGCTGAGCCAATTGCAAAGCTTCAACAACGCGGTTCTGCTTGGCCGATTTTTCGCGCACTGCAACCACATCACCCACCTTGACCATGAACGAAGGTATGTTCACCGGCTTGCCGTTAACGGTGATGGCCTTGTGCGACACCAACTGCCGTGCCTCAGCACGGGTTGAACCAAAACCCATGCGATAGACAACGTTGTCCAGACGCGTTTCCAGCAACGACAACAAATTGGCACCCGTATTGCCCTTGCGGCGATCGGCTTCCTCAAAATAGCGGCGGAATTGCTTTTCGAGCACGCCATACATCCGCTTGACTTTTTGTTTCTCGCGCAGTTGCAAGCCGTAGTCAGACGTACGTGCACCAGAGGTGCGGCCGTGCTGGCCAGGTTTGGAATCGAATTTGACCTTGTCTGCAATGGAGCGACGAGCGCTTTTGAGGAACAGGTCTGTGCCTTCACGGCGGGAGAGTTTGGCCTTGGGGCCGAGGTAACGTGCCACTTGAAAATCCTTTTAATCAACTACCGCGAAACGCGGGAGCCACAGTGGTCATACCGTGGCGGTGGGCTTGGTTTAAAAAATCAGATGCGACGGCGCTTTTGCGGGCGGCAACCGTTGTGTGGCACCGGTGTCACGTCAGCAATCATGTTGACGCGAATCCCGAGAGCAGCCAGTGCACGCACCGACGACTCGCGACCAGGGCCCGGTCCTTTGATTTCAACGTCAAGGTTCTTGATACCTTGCTCGATTGCCGCACGACCAGCAACTTCTGACGCCACCTGAGCTGCAAACGGTGTCGACTTGCGAGAACCTTTAAAGCCTTGGCCGCCAGAAGACGCCCAGGCTAGCGAGTTCCCCTGACGGTCAGTGATCGTGATGATGGTGTTGTTGAACGAAGCATGAACGTGCGCAATACCGTCAGCGACATTCTTGCGGACTTTTTTGCGGACGCGTTGCGCTGCGTTATTGGCGGGAGCTTTTGCCATGGTTATCCTTCAAAATTTTATTTTTTAAGCGAAGCGGCAGCCTTACGTGGACCCTTGCGGGTGCGGGCGTTGGTGCGCGTGCGCTGACCGCGCACCGGCAAGCCACGACGATGTCGGAAGCCGCGGTAGCAGCCAATGTCCATCAGTCGCTTGATGTTCATCGTGGTTTCACGACGCAAATCACCCTCGATAGTGAACTTACCAACTTCATCACGAAGTTTTTCTAGTTCAGCATCTGTCAAGTCCTTGATTTTCTTGGTGTAGTCAACGCCACAGGCTTCGCAAATTTTGCGAGCGCGACTACGACCGACACCAAAAATGGCAGTCAAGCCAATTTCAGAATGCTTTTGCGGCGGAATATTAATACCAGCGATACGTGCCATTTTGATCCTCTATAACTCTTGCAATTAACCCTGACGCTGTTTGTGACGTGGATCGGTACAGATCACACGAACCACGCCCTTGCGACGGATGATTTTGCAGTTACGGCAAATTTTCTTAACCGAAGCCGAAACCTTCATTTCACTCTCCTAAACAATTCATTAAAAAACAACTCACTTGGCCCGGAAGACGATCCGTGCACGTGACAAATCGTAGGGTGTCAACTCCACCGTCACCTTGTCGCCTGGAAGAATGCGTATGTAGTGCATACGCATCTTTCCAGAGATGTGCCCCAGAACCACATGGCCATTTTCTAGCTTGACCCGGAACGTCGCGTTGGGTAGATTCTCAACAATCTCGCCCTGCATTTGAATGACATCATCTTTAGCCATAAATCATCATCTCAAGAGGCCTTGAAATTCGCCTTTTTCAACAAGGATTCATACTGCTGCGACATCAGGTAGTTTTGAACCTGGGCCATAAAGTCCATCGTCACAACAACAATAATCAGCAATGATGTACCACCAAAATAGAATGGGACGTTGTACTTCAAAATCAGGAACTCAGGTAATAGACAGACCAGCGTGATATAAATGGCACCGATAAAGGTCAGCCGAAGCAGTATCTTGTCGATGTACTTGGCAGTGTTGTCACCAGGGCGGATACCAGGAACAAACGCACCACTCTTCTTCAGGTTTTCGGCCGTTTCCTTACTGTTGAACACCAGAGCGGTATAGAAAAAGCAAAAGAAGATGATCGCTGCGGCGTACAGCATGACGTAAATCGGCTGTCCCGGTGTCAATGAACCAGCGATATCTTTTAACCAACGCATTGAATCGCCCGCGGTAAACCAACCCACCACTGTCGCCGGCAACAAAATGATCGACGAAGCGAAAATGGGGGGGATCACACCCGCCATATTCAGCTTCAACGGCAAATGGGAAGACTGGCCACCATACACCTTGTTACCAACTTGGCGACGGGCGTAATTCACCAAAATCTTTCGCTGACCACGCTCGACAAACACAACAAAGTAGGTCACCAAACCGACCAGGACAATGATGAACAGCGAAACGATGATACTCATCGCACCAGTTCTCACCAGCTCAAGCAGTCCACCAATCGCGTTGGGCAAGCCCGCAGCAATACCAGCAAAGATCAAGATAGAAATGCCATTGCCCAAGCCGCGCTCGGTGATCTGCTCGCCAAGCCACATCAAAAACAAGGTTCCAGCAGTCAGGGTAACCACCGCAGTCATACGAAAACCAAAACCTGGTGAGACCACCAAGCCAGCTGAGCTTTCAAGCGCAACCGCAATGCCAAGTGACTGAAACAGTGCCAATCCCAGTGTGCCGTACCGGGTGTACTGGGTAATCTTGCGACGCCCTGCTTCACCTTCTTTTTTGAGCTGCTCAAAAGCCGGCAGTACGTAACCCATCAACTGCATGATGATCGACGCCGAGATGTACGGCATGATGCCCAAAGCGAAAATGGTGAACCGGGACAAGGCCCCGCCTGAGAACATGTTGAACATGCCCAAAATACCGCCTTGCTGGCCCTTGAAAAATTGCTGCAACTGGGCCGCATCGATACCAGGCACAGGAATATGCGCACCAACACGGTACACCACCAGTGCCAAAAGCAAAAACACCAGCCGACGACGCAGGTCGCCGTACTTGTCGGTTTTTGCAGCAGATGCAGAGAGAGTGGCCACTTATAACGATCCGATCAGATACTTCAAGCCAGAGAACCACCAGCGGCTTCGATTGCCAGCTTGGCTGCTGCAGTAGCGCCGATACCGGTCAGCTTGAAAGCCTTGGTCAACTCGCCGGTCTTGATGACCTTGACCACCTTGGCCAGCTCGCCCACCAAGCCCGATCGCTTGAGCACCAACAGGTCTACATCAGCTACATCGAGCTGATTGAGCGCACCCAAGGTAACTTCGGCGTTGAACTTCAGCAAAGCTGATTTGAATCCACGCTTGGGCAAACGACGTTGCATCGGCATTTGTCCGCCTTCAAAGCCCACCTTGTGGTAGCCGCCAGCGCGCGACTTCTGACCCTTGTGTCCACGCCCAGCGGTCTTACCAAGACCAGAGCCGATACCGCGACCAACGCGCCGCTTGGCGTGCTTTGCACCGTTAGCGGGTTTAATGCCATTCAATTCCATCATGAACCTCTTAGAGCACCTTGACCAGATAACTGATCTTGTTAATCATGCCGCGCACCTCAGGTGTGTCGACGAGTTCGGAGGTACTGCGAATCTTGCGCAGCCCCAAGCCTCGAACGGTTGCCCGGTGCGATTGAGCGCAACCGATCGGGCTACGCACTAACTGTACGGTTACTTTTTTTGCGGTGGTCATTGCGTGTACTCCGTTCAAGCAAACAGTTCTTCAACTGTTTTGCCGCGCTTGGCAGCCACAACCGACGGCGTTGTCGCATGCGACAACGCATTGAGGGTGGCACGAACCATGTTGTAGGGATTGCTGGAGCCGTGACTCTTGGCAACGATATCGGTGATGCCCAGCACTTCGAAAACGGCGCGCATAGGACCACCAGCAATAATGCCAGTACCTTTGGGTGCGGGCGCCATCATGACTGACGCGGCACCGTGGTGGCCAACTACCGTGTGGTGCAGGGTACCGTTTTTAAGCGCCATCTTGCTCATGTTACGGCGGGCTTCTTCCATGGCCTTCTGGACAGCGGCAGGAACTTCCTTGGATTTACCCTTGCCCATGCCCACAGTGCCATCACCATCGCCAACCACCGTCAGCGCTGCAAAGCCGAGGATGCGACCACCCTTGACCACCTTGGTCACGCGGTTGATCGCGATCATCTTCTCGCGCAAACCGTCCTCGGGACCGTCTGCCTTACCTTGCATTTTTGCCTGTACTTTAGCCATCTTTTTTTCCGATCTGCTTAAAACTGCAAGCCGGCTTCACGAGCCGACTCAGCCAATGCCTTAACGCGACCGTGGAATGCAAACCCAGCACGGTCGAATGCCACTTTTTCAACACCAGCAGCCTTGGCCTTTTCAGCGACTCGCTTACCAATGATTTGCGCTGCAGCAACATTACCACCCTTGCCAGAGCCACCCAAGACCTGGCGCACCTCTGCCTCAGCCGTCGAAGCAGTCACCAAAACCTTTGCTCCGTCGCCAGAAATGACGCTGGCATAAATGTGCAAATTGGTGCGATGGACGGTCAAGCGCGCGACGCCTTGATTGGCAATGCGAATACGCGTTTGGCGAGCTCGACGAAGACGCTGTTCTTTTTTGTTCAACATGATGCGGCTCCTTACTTCTTCTTGGTTTCTTTGATCGCAACTTTTTCGTCCGCGTAGCGAATGCCCTTGCCTTTGTAAGGTTCTGGCGGACGAATGGCACGAATTTCAGCGGCAACCTGGCCAACGCGCTGGCGGTCGGCTCCTTTAATGACGATCTCAGTGGGCGTCGGGGTTGCAACCGAAACACCCTCAGGCATTTCCTTGTCAACGGGATGCGAATAACCAACCACCAGGTTGAGCTTCTTGCCTTGCGCTTGCGCTTTGTAGCCCACACCGATGAGAGTGAGTTTTTTCTCAAAACCTTTGCTGACGCCAACAACCATGTTATTGACCAACTGGCGCAATGTGCCCGACATGGCATCTGCTTCACGCGAATCGTTGGCCGCCTTGAAGCTGACCTCTCCGCCTTCGCTGATGATATTCACCAGGCTGTTCTGCGCGACAGTCAAGGCACCACCGGTGCCTTTGACGCTGACTTGATGTTCACCAAGTACCACCTCAACACCAGCAGGAATGACAACGGGCATTTTTCCAATACGAGACATGTTCTATTACTCCTCAGTGTCATGCATCAGGCGACGTAGCACAGTACTTCACCACCAACCCCGGTGGCGCGTGCCTTGCGGTCAGTCATGACACCCTTGGGGGTTGTCACAATGGCAACACCCAAACCATTTTGAACTTGCGGAATCGCGCCGCTTCCGCGGTAAACACGCAAACCAGGACGGCTGACACGCTCAATGCGCTCAATTACTGGGCGCCCAGCGTAATATTTCAGTGCAATTTCAAGCTCTTGCTTGCCGTCAACGTTATTGACCTTGAATGCATCAATGTAACCTTCGTCTTTCAGGACTTGGGTAATCGCCACCTTCACCTTGGAAGAAGGAACGCGAACGGAAGTTTTGGCCACCATCTGCGCATTACGAATGCGCGTCAACAGGTCGGCGATCGGATCACTCATGCTCATATCTTGTCTCCTGCCGCTTACCAGCTAGCCTTGACAATGCCGGGGATCTCGCCAGCAAATGCCATTTCACGAATCTTTGCGCGCGCCAAGCCAAACTGCGCAAAAGTGCCACGTGGGCGTCCGGTGATCGCACAGCGATTACGCTGACGCGTCGGGTTCGCGTTACGAGGCAGCATCTGCAAACTCTGACGGGCAGCAGCACGCTCTTCATCAGAGCGCTTGGCGTCATTGGAAATCGCCTTCAATTCCGCATGTTTCTTTGCGTACTTGGCAACCAGTTTGTCTCTTTTGAGCTCGCGCTCGATTAAAGCCATCTTAGCCACAGATCACCTCAGTTCTTGAAGGGGAAACGAAAACCAGCGAGCAGCGCCTTGCACTCGTCGTCGGTCTTCGCCGTTGTCGTGATGCTGATATTGAGACCGCGCAAGGCGTCGACCTTGTCGTACTCAATCTCAGGAAAAATAATTTGTTCCTTGACGCCAATGTTGTAGTTGCCACGGCCATCAAACGAACGCCCGGATATCCCGCGGAAGTCGCGCACACGCGGCAGAGCGACGGTGACAAAACGGTCAAGGAATTCGTACATATGGGCACCGCGCAAGGTCACCATGCAGCCAATCGCCTGGTTTTCACGAATCTTGAACCCGGCAATCGCCTTCTTGGACATTGTGACGACAGGTTTTTGGCCAGCAATCTTGCCTAAATCATCAACTGCGTGGTCCATGACTTTCTTGTCAGCAACCGCTTCACTCACACCCATATTGAGGGTGATTTTTGTCAGACGAGGGACTTCCATCGGCGATTTGTAACCAAATTTGGCCATGAGTTCGGGAGCCAATTTTTCCCGGAAAATTTGTTGCAAACGAGCCATGTTCATGCCACCTTGATTTCTTCGCCGCTGGACTTGTAAACGCGAACGCGTTTGCCATCTGCCTGCAACTTGATACCCACCCGATCCGCCTTGCCGGTTGCCACATTGAAGATGGCGACATTGGACTGGTGAATCGGCATGGTTTTTTCAACGATGCCGCCAGCCTCGCCCTTCATCGGGTTGGGCTTGGCATGCTTCTTGACCATGTTGACACCCTCTACCACGAGGTGGGAGTCGTCTTTACGCAGCGTCACCTTGCCGCGTTTGCCTTTGTCGCGCCCTGCGAGCACGATGACATCGTCGCCTTTGCGAATTTTATTCATGGTGATGTCCTTACAAAACTTCAGGTGCCAGCGACACGATCTTCATGAACTTCTCGGTGCGCAATTCACGCGTCACCGGGCCAAAGATTCGGGTGCCGATCGGCTCCAACTTGGCATTGAGCAAAACTGCTGCATTGCCGTCAAATTTCACCAGTGAGCCGTCATTGCGGCGAATACCCTTGGCCGTACGAACGACCACAGCGCTGTACACGTCGCCTTTTTTGACACGACCACGCGGCGCTGCTTCCTTGATGCTCACTTTGATAATGTCGCCCACGCTGGCGTAGCGACGCTTTGACCCGCCGAGCACCTTGATGCACAGAACGGACTTCGCACCGGTGTTATCGGCGACTTCGAGTCGAGATTCGGTTTGGATCATTTTTAAATTTCCCAACTTGCACCAGAACTTGACATTCTGGTCAGTCTTGGGCCCGTAGCACCCGGCGCAAACCACTCGCACCGTTAACTTTTGGGCAGACACTTCACACTCTTTCGAGCGAAGCCTCGTATTATGCCCTGAAATCGAGAGCTTTGCAAATATTTTTTCAGGGTTGGAGTAAATAGTTACTCGCCAGCGCGGCAAAGCCCTCGACATCAGGCGCCGCCGCCCCCTCGCTCTTCATGATGTCGGCCACAGTTCCCGCTAAATCAATGGCCATGCGCGCATCGAGAAACAGCAGGCGCGAACGCCTGGCCAAAACGTCTTCAACCCTGAGTGCGTATTCATGATGAACAGCAAAACGGACCATCGCGCCGGTCAACCCGGCACACAGCACATCGTCTGCGCCCGACAGTTGGCGCACAAAACCCTGTTCATTACCGTAAGAGTGCCAACCCGGCGCCTCAGAGATGGGGCGAATTGGCCTTTCGACACCATCAGCGCCGACCAGCAACAGCCTTTGCGTCTGACCTTTGGCGGTTGCCTCAACTAATCCCGCCTCGGCACACTTGTCGAGCACATCCTCTGCCATAGCGCGATAGGTTGTCCATTTGCCGCCCGTGACCGTCACCAAGCCGCTGCGACTGACCAAAATGGTGTGCTCTCGACTCAAGGTCTTGGTGTTATTGCCCTCATCCTGGGGCGGTTTCACCAAAGGCCTCAAACCGACCCAAAGGCTCTTGACGTCTGACCGCTTCGGCGGGCGTCGCAGGTAGCGCCCGGACTCGTGCAAGATGAATTCGATTTCTTCATCAAATGCCGTAGGTTCAAGGTCCAGGTCATGGCGTGGTGTATCGGTGGTACCCAATATCACTTTGCCCAGCCAAGGCACCGCGAAAAGCACCCGGCCATCCGATGTCTTGGGCACCATCAGCGCGGCGTCAGCGTCAAGAAATTCCCTGTCAACCACCATGTGCACACCCTGACTGGGTGCGACCATCACCTGCGTTGTCTGGCCATTTTTTGCCGGTACCGAGAGTCCGTCTTTCTGCCGCAACTCGTCAACCCAAACACCTGTGGCATTGACGACACAACGGCTATGAATATGAAATTCGCCATCGTTAATCTGGTCTTGGCACACCAGACCCGCAACAGCGCCGTCCTTGTAGAGGAGCTCTGTCGCTCGACAATAATTTACCAGCAGCGCGCCGCGGGCCGCGGCCGTACGCGCCAAGGCAATCGCCAAGCGCGCATCATTAAATTGCCCGTCCCAGTATTTGACGCCGCCTTTAAGCCCTGATTCGCGCAGGGTCGGCAAATTCTCCAGGGTTTGCCTGCGATCAAGAAACTCTGTCGCCCCCAAACCCGCCTGCCCGGCCAGGACGTCATACATTTTTAACCCAACACCGTAAAAAGGCGCTTCCCACCAATGGTAAGCAGGCACCACAAACGGCAGCGGCTGCGCCAGATATGGCGCGTTGTGCAATAAAAGCGTACGCTCGTGCAAGGCCTCCCGAACAAGCGAAATGTTGCCCTGCGCCAAATAGCGCACACCACCGTGAACCAGCTTGGTTGAACGCGACGAAGTCCCTTTAGCAAAGTCATGGGAATCCACCAAAACCACCCGCAAGCCCCGCACGGCAGCATCCAGCGCCAAGCCAAGCCCTGTTGCACCACCGCCGACGATGGCCATGTCGTATTCAACTGGCGCGCGCAAACGCGCAAGCAAATTTGCACGTTGGGTCAACAAAGGAGTTGTGTCGTAGCTATTCATGCGTGTTTGATTCTGATTAAAGGCAACTCTTCAGAAATCCTGCTGCTATTACTTGTTATTGAACAAAATGACCGTGTGACAAGTCTGCTCACACGGTCATTTTTTTACAAAGTCATCAATCTAAAAGCGTCGATTAACGCACCTTGCCGTTCTTCCAGGCGGTCAACAGCGTGTCATAAGCAATGGTTTCACCCTTTGGCTTTTCATTAGCCAATTTTTTCCAGGGCGCGCCGGTATCACTCAAGTACTTGGCAGGATCACCTTTGGGATTGAGCTTGGGCGGGCAATTAGCCATACCTGCACGTTCAAGGCGCGCCATCACCTGATCCATTTCGTCGGCCAGGTTGTCCATGGCCTGTTGTGGCGTTTTCTCACCTGTTACCGCCACCGCCACGTTCTTCCACCAGAGCTGCGCGAGCTTCGGATAGTCGGGCACATTGGTGCCGGTCGGCGTCCACGCAACACGTGCCGGGCTGCGATAGAACTCCACCAGGCCACCCAACTTCGGAGCCATATCGGTCATGGCCTTGCTCTGAATGTCCGACTCGCGAATAGGTGTCAGGCCAACAATGGTTTTCTTCAACGACACCGTCTTGGCCGTCACAAACTGCGCATACAGCCAGGCGGCTGCGGTCTTATTGGCATCATGGCCTTTGAAGAAAGTCCAGGAGCCTACGTCTTGGTAGCCGTTTTGCATGCCTTGTTTCCAATACGGGCCATTGGGACCGGGTGCCATGCGCCATTTGGGCGTGCCATCGGCATTCACCACCGGCAGCCCAGGCTTCACCATATCAGCCGTGAAAGCGGTGTACCAGAAAATTTGCTGCGCAATTTGACCCTGGGCTGGCACGGGGCCGGCCTCGCCAAACGTCATGCCGCTCGCCTCTTTGGGCGCGTACTTTTTCATCCAGTCCACATATTTGGTCAATGCATAGACCGCCGCTGGTGAGTTGGTAGCCCCACCGCGAGAGACCGAGGCACCTACCGGCGTGCACTTGTCAGCACCCACCCGGATACCCCACTCATCAACCGGCATGCCGTTGGGAATACCCTTGTCAGCTGTGCCCGCCATGGACAGCCAGGCATCGGTAAAGCGCCAACCCAGCGAAGGGTCTTTTTTGCCGTAATCCATGTGACCATAAATCGGCTTGCCATCAATGGTTTTGACATCTTCGCTGAAGAACGCTGCAATGTCTTCATAAGCGCTCCAATTCAATGGAACCCCCAGGTCGTAACCATATTTAGCTTTGAACTTGTCTTGCAAATCTTTACGTGCAAACAAATCCGCCCTGAACCAGTACAGGTTGGCAAACTGCTGATCCGGCAATTGATAGAGCTTTTTGTCCGGTGCCGTGGTGAAGCTGGTACCAATAAAGTCTTTCAAATCCAGTCCTGGATTGGTGTATTCCTTGCCAGCACCGGCCATGTAGTCAGTCAGATTCATGATCTTGCCGTAGCGGTAGTGGGTGCCAATCAAGTCCGAGTCACTGATCCAGCCGTCATAAATCGACTTGCCCGACTGCATCGAAGTTTGCAGTTTTTCAACCACGTCGCCCTCTTGGATCAAGTCGTGCTTGACGGTGATCCCTGTGATTTCGGTGAACGCTTTGGCCAGCGTTTTGGATTCGTATTCGTGGGTAGTGATGGTCTCTGACACCACCGAAATTTCGTTCACACCTTTGGCTTTGAGCTTTTTGGCGGCATCAATGAACCATTTCATCTCAGCGGCCTGCTTGTCCTTGGACAAGGTAGACGGCTGGAACTCACTGTCAATCCACTTCTTGGCTGCCGCCTCGTCGGCCCAACCCAGACTGGACATCGCGCTGCAGGCGAGAGCCACTGCCAAGGCGCTATATCGCAACTTCATAATCAATCTCCTCAGATGTGTATGACCCCTGATTCAAAGGCTGCTTCGGCTCCAGGGGACAACAAGCCGATCCTTATTTCTTCAACCACTAAGCTTTGCGCATGATCACCGCCAACGCGAGCATGGAAAGTACAAAACTGATCCAAATGGATGGCTCTGCGTCCAGGCTGAACCAGACCATCAACCGACCGCTAAGCCCGACAAACGCCAAGTTGATATAGGCAGCAGACAGCAGCCCGATGAAAAGCCGATCGCCCCGCGTGGTGGCCATCGGCAAAAATCCACGCCGCAGGGTCGTGGGAGACTTGACCTCCCACAGCGTCATGCCACACAGCATAAGGGCAATGCAGCTAAAAAACACGGCAACCGGTGTCGTCCACGCCATCCATTCAAACATTCGATTCTCCTGATTCGGTATGGGAAATAGCCGTTAAACCCGGCCCATCGCAAACCCTTTGGCGATGTAGTTGCGCACAAACCAGATCACGATCGCACCCGGCACAATCGTCAGCACCCCGGCGGCGGCCAGCGTCGCCCAGTCCATGCCAGAGGCCGACACCGTGCGCGTCATGATGGCCACAATCGGCTTGGCGTTCACGCTGGTGAGTGTTCGCGCCAGCAGCAACTCGACCCAGCTGAACATGAAGCAGAAGAACGCCGCCACACCCACTCCGGCCTTGATCAAGGGCAGGAATATCTTGACAAAGAATGCCGGGAACGAGTAGCCGTCGATGTACGCGGTTTCATCAATTTCACGCGGAATCCCACTCATGAACCCCTCCAGAATCCAGACCGCCAGCGGCACATTGAACAGCAGGTGCGCCAGCGCCACGGCAATGTGCGTGTCCATCAACCCCACGGTGGAGTAAAGCTGAAAGAACGGCAGCAAAAACACCGCAGGCGGTGTCATGCGGTTGGTCAGCAACCAGAAAAACACGTGTTTGTCGCCCAAGAAGCTGTAGCGTGAAAACGCATAGGCAGCCGGCAGAGCCACAGTGATGGAAATCACGGTGTTGATGCCCACATAAATCAGGCTGTTGATGTAACCCGAATACCACGACGGGTCGGTCAGGATGGTCTTGTAATTGGCCCAGGTGAAGTGCTGCGGAAACAGCGAGAAACTGGCCAGAATTTCCTCATTCGTCTTGAACGACATGTTCACCATCCAGTACACCGGCAGCAAAGCAAACACGATGTACAGCACCATGAACAGGTTGCGTTTTTCAAAGCCGGTCTTATTCATGACCAACCTCCTTGTCCTGCGTGCCCACACGCTGCATCCAGTTGTACAAAATAAAACACAGCAGCAAGATGATCAGAAAATAAATCAACGAGAACGCCGCTGCCGGACCAATGTCAAACTGGCCCACCGCCTTGATGGTTAAAAACTGCGACAGGAAGGTGGTGGAATTCCCCGGGCCACCGCCGGTGAGCACAAAGGGCTCGGTGTAAATCATGAAGCTGTCCATGAAGCGCAGCAACACCGCGATCATCAACACGCCGCGCATCTTGGGTAGTTGTACATAGCGGAACACGGCGAACTTGCTGGCGCCGTCAATGCTGGCGGCCTGGTAATACGCATCCGGAATTGAGCGCAGTCCGGCGTAACCCAGCAAACCCACCAGCGGCGTCCAGTGCCACACATCCATCAAGAGCACCGTCAACCAGGCATGCGTGGCGTTGCCGGTGTAGCTGTAATCAATGCCCAGCCCTTGCAACGCCGCGCCCATCAAACCAATATCGGTACGGCCAAAAATCTGCCAGATGGTGCCCACCACATTCCACGGGATCAGCAGCGACAGCGACACAATCACCAGCACCGCTGATGCCTTCCAACCCTGCGCCGGCATCGACAGCGCCAACAGAATTCCCAGCGGCAGCTCTACCGCCAGCACCGACAGCGAAAACGTCAGTTGCCGAAACAACGCGCTGTGCAACTCCTCGTCACGCATGATGGCGGCAAACCACTCGGTGCCGACAAACACCCGCCGCTCCGGCGAAATGATGTCCTGTACCGAATAATTAACCACCGTCATGAGCGGCACAATGGCCGAAAAGGCCACGCAGATCAGCACTGGCAAAATCAGAAACCAGGCCTTCTGGTTGACCGGCTTGATGGTCGTACTCATGCCACGATCTCCTCATTTTGATAGAAGCAACTGTGCTCACCCAGCACCTGCAACCAGACGGTATCGCCCTGCGCCATGCGAGCCGCATCCGACGACAGGCGAGCCTTGACGGTTTGCCCGGCGAACCGTGCCGTCAGCATGACGTGGGTGCCGACATCCTGCACCTGCGCCACTTGCATCGGCAACGCACCCGGTGTCTGCGCTGCCACCAGCGTCACATATTCCGGCCGAACACCCAACTTGACCGCGCCCGGCGGCAAGGATTGCCCCGGCAACCAGGGCAATACCGTGTCGGCCACTCGCAACCCCCCGGCACATGCCACACCATTGAGAAAATTCATCCCTGGCGAACCAATGAAATTACCCACAAACGTGTGCCGCGGCCGCTCGAACAATTCGGCAGCCGTTCCCACTTGCACCGCACGCCCGCGCGTCATGACCACCACCTGCTCGGCGAAGGTCAGCGCCTCGACCTGGTCGTGCGTGACATAAATCATGGTCAGCTTGAGCTCATGGTGAATTTGCTTGATCTTGCGCCGCAGCTGCCATTTCAGTAGCGGATCAATCACCGTCAGCGGCTCGTCAAACAACACCGCCGACACGTCCGGGCGCACCAGACCACGCCCCAGGGAAATTTTTTGCTTCTGGTCTGCCGACAGATTCGCAGCCAATTGATTGAGCTGCCCACTCATCTCCAGCATCTCGGCAATTTCACCGACGCGCTGATGGATTTGCGCCTTGGGCACCTGGCGGTTACGCAACGGGAAGCCCAGGTTTTCAGCCACCGTCATGGTGTCGTAAATCACCGGAAACTGAAACACCTGCGCAACATTGCGCGCCTGCGGCGAGGCCTGGGTGACATCCACACCGTCAAATTTCACGCTACCTTGCGACGGCATCAGCAAACCCGACATGATGTTGAGCAAGGTGGTCTTGCCGCAGCCCGAAGGCCCCAGCAACGCATACGCACCACCGTCTTCAAAAGTCATTTTCAGCGGCAACAGGGCGTAGTCGCTGTCTTGTTTGGGGTTAGGCGCATAGGCATGCGCCAGATCAAGTTCAATGCGTGCCATGTCAGCGCCCCCCGCCCCGAACCGGCGCCAGCAACAGCAGCCCCTGCCCATCAAACACATACGCCTGCGCCGGATTGAGGTAAAGCGTCACTTGCGCCCCCAGTTCAAAGTAGTGCACCCCCGTCAGCTGCGCCACCACCTCCCCCACCAAGGTCGCCACGTGCACAAAAGTGTCCGAGCCGGAAATTTCCGCCAGTTCCACTTTGCCCGGCAAAACCACATCACCCTCCTGCGCCGTGACACGCAGGGCGCTGGCGCGCACACCCACGGTCAATTTTCGCGATGCACTCTCTGGCAAATGCACGGCAAGCAAGGGGCCACCCTCCAGCTGCACCCCCGATGCCACCGCAACGGCCGCTAGCAAATTCATCGGCGGGTCGCTGAAGGCTCGCGCCACACGCAGCGACTGGGGTTTGTGAAAAACTTCAGCCGTCGGGCCATACTGCAGCAACTCCCCCTGATCCAACACCGCGGTGTAGCCGCCCAGCAACAGCGCTTCGCCCGGCTCGGTGGTGGCATAAATCACTGTGGAATTGCCTTCGGCAAACAGGGCGCTGAGCTCATCGCGCAACTCTTCGCGCAGCTTGTAGTCCAGATTAACCAACGGCTCGTCGAGCAACATTAACGGTGCCCCTTTGGCCAGAGCGCGTGCCAAAGCCACGCGTTGCTGCTGACCGCCCGAGAGTTCAGCCGGGTAACGATCCAGGAACATTTCAATGTGCAATTTTTCAGCCAGCGCATTGACACGTTGCGCAACGTTCTTTTCGCCGCCCAGTTTCAACGGTGAGGCAATGTTTTCACGTACAGTGAACGATGGGTAATTGATGAACTGCTGGTACACCATAGCCACATTGCGCTTGCGCACGGGCACGCCCACCACGCTGTGCCCGTTGACCTGTACCTCGCCATGGCTGGGCACATCCAGGCCCGCCATGATGCGCATCAGACTGGTCTTGCCCGCCTGGGTTGCCCCCAACAACACCGTGACCGCACCACTGCACGGTTGCAGACGCATGGGGTAAAGCCAGGTCTGACTGCCCACCACTTTGTCTATGCCCTCAAGCGTCAAATGCATCACACCACCTTTGCGAATCAAGTTACCGTAAGATGAAATCTGGAATGGGTCGAATTATTGTTCGTTTTGATTCTTTATTTATCGGTATTTACCCTATAAACATTCGTTTTGATTCGTTTTAAAGTCAGGGCATCCTTTTTTCCCAGCCAAAATACCGTCATGAAACCCAACCCCAGACAGCTCAACTTGCTTGCCGCCGTGCAGCGCCAAGGTTCGGTCACGGTAGAACATCTGGCCGAAAAGCTGGGGGTTACCCTGCAAACGGTGCGTCGCGATGTTCAACGTTTGGCCGACGAAGGGCTGTTGACACGCTTTCATGGCGGCGTGCGCGTGCCCAGCTCCACCGTCGAAAACATTGCCCATCAGCAGCGCGAAACCCTGCACGCCGAGGGCAAGAATCGCATCGCCAAAGCGGTGGCGGCTGCGGTGCCGTCAGACTGCTCGCTGATCCTGAACATTGGCACCACCACCGAAGCCATTGCCCGCGCCCTGTTGCACCACAGCGGGCTGCGCGTGATCACCAACAACCTCAACGTGGCCACCATCCTCAGCGTCAACCCCAAGTGCGAGGTGATTGTGGTGGGCGGCGTGGTGCGTGGGCGCGACCAGGGCATCGTCGGGGAAGCGGCAGTGGACTTCATCCGGCAGTTCAAGGTAGACATCGCCATCATCGGCATCTCCGGCATCGAGGCCGACGGCTCGCTGCGTGACTATGACTTTCGTGAGGTCAAGGTGTCGCAAACCATCATCTCGCACGCCCGTGAGGTCTGGCTGGCCGCCGACAGCAGCAAATTCAACCGCCCGGCCATGGTCGAAGTGGCTCACCTGAACCAGATCGACCGGCTGTTCACCGATGCGCCGCCGCCAGAGCCGTTCCCGGCCCTGCTGGCTGAGGCGCAAGTTCGTTTTGAGGTATCCGCATGAATTACATCCTCGCCCTGGACCAGGGCACCTCCAGCTCGCGCAGCATCCTGTTTGACGCCCGTGGCCAGGTCGTCGCCATGGCACAGCAAGAGTTTGCACAAATTTATCCGCAACCAGGCTGGGTAGAGCACGATCCGATGGTGATCTGGCAAACCCAACTGGATACGGCACGTCAGGTACTGGCAAAAGCCGGCATCGATGCCAAGGCGGTGCGCGCGCTGGGCATCACCAACCAGCGTGAAACCACTGTCGTCTGGAGCCGCGTGACCGGGCTGCCCATCTACAACGCCATCGTATGGCAGGACCGCCGTGCCGAACCCGCCTGCGCCACTTTGCGCGCACAAGGCAAGGCCGGGCAGATTCAGATTAAGACCGGGCTGCGGGTGGACGCCTATTTTTCGGGAACCAAGCTGCAGTGGATTCTTGACAACGTGCCCGGCGCGCGTCAACAAACGGCCCAGGGCGACCTGCTGTTTGGCACGGTGGACAGCTGGCTCGTCTGGCAACTCACCGGCGGGTGTGACGCGCAAACGCGCGCCCAAGCCGTGCACACCACCGACGTCAGCAATGCCTCACGCACCATGTTATTCAACGTCCACGACAACCAGTGGGACCCCGATTTGCTCAACGTCATGGGCATCCCGGCCAACCTGTTACCCAAGGTCAAACCGTCGAGCGCCCTGTTTGGCCAGGTTCAACCCGCGTTGCTAGGAGCAGCAATTCCGATTGGCGGCATCGCCGGCGACCAACAAAGCGCCTTGTTTGGCCAAGCCTGCTTCCAGCCCGGTATGGTCAAGAATACTTACGGCACCGGCTGCTTCATGCTGATGCACACCGGCAGCAAATTTCAAACATCAACCAATGGCTTAATTACCTCCAGCGCGGCACAGGTTACGACACAACCCGAATACGTGCTCGAAGGCAGCGTGTTCGTTGCTGGCGCTGCGGTGCAGTGGCTGCGTGACGGTCTGCACGCTTTTCCCCGCAGCACTGACGTACAAGCGCTGGCAGAGTCGGTGCCCGATTCAGGCGGTGTGATGGTCGTGCCTGCCTTTACCGGCTTGGGCGCACCCTACTGGAAACCCGAAGCACGCGGCTCGATCACCGGGCTGACCCGTGGCAGCACCCTGGCCCACATTGCCCGTGCTACGCTGGAGAGCATTGCGTTTCAGAGCGCCGCGTTGCTCCAAGCCATGCAGCGTGACGCCACCTTGGCAGGCACAGTCGCCGTGACCGAGCTACGCGTCGATGGCGGGGCCTGCGTCAACAACCTGCTGATGCAATTTCAGGCTGACCTGCTCGGTATCCCTGTCATCCGCCCAGTGGTGACGGAAACGACTGCACTGGGCGCGGCGTATCTGGCGGGTCTGTCGACTGGCGTTTTTAACGGCCTGGACGAGCTCAGCGCGCAATGGCGGGTTGAACGCCGGTTCGAGCCACATGAGTCACCCCGCTGGGCAGCCGAGCAGATGGCACGCTGGGACCACGCAGTGCGGCAAACAGTGCTTGACTGAGTGTTTCACCTCAAAAAATCCAAAGCCAACGACAGTCCAACGACGCCGTTGGTAAACTGCAGCCCTTCCAACATTCAATAGGCAGTGTGACCACTGCACGCAACTCATGAGCGAGCGCATAGCATTTATTGGCGGCGGCAACATGGCCAGCGCCATTATCAGCGGCCTAATCAAGCAAGGCATCTCTGCGAACACGATAGACGTTGTCGAGCCCGCTGCCGAGGCACGTGACAAATTGCTTGCCAACTTTGGCATTCAGGCCCAAGCGGCTCCCGCTGCGACGCTGCGTAACGCCAGCCTGGTGATCTGGGCGGTCAAGCCCCAGACTTTCAAGGACGCGGCGTTGGCGGTTGCTGCGCATACAGCCCAGGCCTTGCACCTGAGCGTGGCTGCGGGCATTTGCAGCGACAGCATCGCTACCTGGCTGGGTACCGAGCGCGTCGTGCGCGCCATGCCCAATACGCCAGCGCTGGTGGGCAAAGGCATCACCGGGCTGTTTGCCCGTGCTGGCGCGTCCCAAGCCGATCGGGATCGTGTCAGTCAGATCATCGCCACCACCGGCGAATCACTCTGGTTCGATACCGAGGACAAGCTCGACGTGGTCACCGCGCTCTCGGGCTCCGGCCCGGCTTATGTGTTTTACTTCATGGAAGCCATGACCATGGCCGGCACCGAAATGGGTCTGAGCCGTGAGCAGGCGCAGCAGCTGGCAGTCGCCACCTTTGCCGGGGCAAGCGCCCTGGCGCAAGCCTCCACCGACGCCCCTCAAGTGCTGCGCCAACGTGTCACCTCCAAAGGTGGCACCACCTTTGCCGCCATTTCCAGCATGGAAGACAACGACGTGCGGGCCCTGTTTATCGACGCCATGTACGCCGCCCGTGAGCGCGCCAAGGAACTCGGCGACGAGTTTGGCGCGGCCTGAGTTTTTTATTCGGATCCGGTTGCTATGCGCTGGCAAAGCCCAGCGCGATGCCGGCAAATACCGTCATGCCCAGCCAGTGGTTGAGACGAAACGCCTTGAAACACCCGTCACGCGTGCGACCGCGTATCAGGGTGTAATGCCAGGCTGCCTGCGCAACGGCGATGCCGCACGCTACTACAAAGAGAGCTCCTAGCGCATATTGCATAAGGGCTAGAGCCCAAATTGTTATAAAGCCAAGGTAGCACAACAACACCACGGGCACATCCCAATGGCCCAGCGTGATAGCCGAGGTCTTGATCCCAATCTTGAGGTCGTCGTCGCGGTCGACCATGGCGTACTCGGTGTCATAGGCCAGCACCCAAAATAGGTTGCCCAGCATCAGCACCCAGGCCAGCGGCGGCACCTGGCCCTGAACGGCGGCAAACGCCATTGGAATTCCCATGCCGAACGCCACGCCCAAGACGGCTTGCGGCATGGACACAAAACGCTTGGCATAGGGGTAGACCAGCGTCACGGCCAAGGCGATGAAAGACAACGCGATGGTAAGCCGGTTGGTGGTGAGCACCAGCGCAAAGGCCGCCAGCGCCAGCATTGCACCCACAGCCAGTGCTTCTTTCACCGACAACGCACCGCTGGTCACCGGCCGCTGCGCGGTGCGCTTGACGTGGCGATCAAACTCGCGGTCGGCGACGTCGTTGATACAGCATCCGGCGCTGCGCATCAGGATCGTGCCAACGACAAAAATAGCCAGTAAATGCCAGCCCGGGAAACCCTCTGCAGCCACCCACAACGCGCCCAGTGTAGGCCACAGCAGCAATAACCAACCGGCAGGACGATCCCAGCGGATCAAGGCCAGGTACAAACACCACTTTTTTTTCCAACGCATTTTCCTGCTCTCCGGCTACAGGCCCAGCTGACGCAAATCCAGCTGCCCACCACGCATGGGCGGACACCAGAAATACGCGCTGGTAACGGGTTTGGAAACGCCAAACAGCGCATCCACCACACCCTCTTCGAGCCCGACCATGCGGCGCAGCTGCGCCTCAAACGCGTCAAATGATTTGCCAAACGCTACAAACATCAGCCCCGCCTGCGTGCCAGCGGCCCACGGCATGGAACGGCGCAGCAAAAAGGCTTCGGGCGTAAAACTCTCCTGCGCAGTGCGTTTGACATGGGCCGATTCAGGCGCGTCTTCCAACTCCTCGTTATCCACACGCCTGCGTCCCACCATGTGGTCTTGCGCCAGGGTGCTCATGGCATCAAACGCATCCAGGTCATGCAGCCACTGCTGAACTGCCATGAAGCTGCTGCCATCAAGCCCCGGGCCAGCGCCCTGCAGCAAGGCGGCTTGTCTGGCCGTGTCGCCAGTGGGGTTTTCCGTGCCGTCCTCATAGCCAGTCAGGTCACGCCCGTGTCCGTTGGGCCCCTGGCCGTGCCGAAAGGCATCGACCAAATGGGTCAACAACAGCGCAGGAGTCAATGCCGACTGCACCCGACGCGTCTGGTGAATCAGCTCACCCCGGTCGCTCCCCCGTAGCCAGCACAATAGGGCTACCGGCGTGCTGGGAATGGACACGACCGGGCCCGTCAATGCCGCAAAGGAATGCAAGCCAGGCACCTTGGCCCCCAACGCCCGAACCAGGCCTGCCTCCAAACCGACCACCATCGACGTATCGGCCTCAGTGCCGATCAGCGCGTTTAATCGATCCAGACTCTCACGCAAGGTCGCAACAGGCGCACCCGTCAGGTCAAAAAACAGGTAACGACCGAGGACGGGAACATCCGCCAATAACGCAGCTTGAACAAGATCCATGGCAAGGCCTCAACTCAGAAAAAGTCAGGACAAACGTGTCACACCTGGCAGCTCACAGGCGTAAATGGCGTTGCGCAGAGCGGCAATCGCCTCGTAGCGGGTAAAGCTGCGCCGCCAGGCCAGCACCACACGACGCTTGGGCGGATCGCCAGCGAAGGGCAGATACTTGATGAACGGCTCTTCGTCGCGCTTGCGCCTGGGCTTGGCTTCCAGCGCCTCTTTGGGCACGCTCAGGCGCGGCACCAGCGTCACCCCCATGCCTGCGGCCACCATATGCTTGATGGTTTCCAGCGAGGAACCCTCAAAGCTCTTGCGAATACCCTCAGCATTGCTGGAAAAGCGGGCAAATTCGGGGCATGCCTCCAGCACATGATCACGAAAGCAGTGCCCGGCGCCGAGCAGCAACATCGTTTCATTTTTGAGTTGTTCGGTGCTGACATCAATTTGCTTGGCCAGCGGGTGGTTGCTGGGCACCGCCGCCAGGAATGGCTCGTCGTACAAGGGTGCAATCGCCAGTCCGGCATCAGGAAACGGCTCGGCCAGAATCGCGCAATCAATCTCGCCTGTGCGCAGCATCTCCAGCAGCTTGACGGTAAAGTTTTCCTGCAGCATCAACGGCATTTCCGGGGTGCGATGAATCATTTGCCGCACCAGATCGGGCAGCAAATACGGGCTGATGGTGTAAATCACCCCCAGAGCCAATGAACCGCTCAACGGGTTTTTGCCACGCTTGGCGATTTCCTTGATGTTGGCCGCCTGCTCCAGCACACTTTGCGCCTGGCGCACGATGTCTTCCCCCAGTGCTGTCACAGACACCTCATTGGCGCTGCGCTCAAAAAGTTTGACGTCGAGTTCTTCTTCAAGCTTTTTGACAGCTACCGACAAGGTGGGCTGCGACACATAACAGGCCTCAGCCGCCTTGCCAAAATGGCGCTCCCGCGCCACCGCCACAATGTATTTCAATTCAGTCAGGGTCATGCGCGTATTGTCCTATCAGATCGGCAAGCCAGCCGCAGCAGCGCGCCCTTGTCGCAAAAACATCCGGTTTTTGCTCAGTGCGCCTGATTTAAATCAAAGAACCCGCGCGGCCGTTGGCTAGGATTGCCGCCAGGAGAATCGCCATGTTTGACCTACCCATTAAATCCGTCATGGAGCGCAAGAAATTTCTGGCCGTTTCACCCGACAAAACCGTAGCGCAGGCGGCGCGGCTGATGGCGGGCAAAAACACCGGGGCGATCCTGATCGTGACCGACGATCAACTGGTGGGCATTTTCACCGAGCGTGACCTGGTGTTTCGCGTCATCGCCAAAGGCCTGGAGCCAAAAACAACCCTGCTGCGAGACGTGATGACCACCGAGGTCAAAACCCTCTCGGCCGATCAGTCTTACGGGCATGCGCTGGTGATCATGCAGGAAAACGGGTTTCGTCATGTGCCGGTGATGGAGCACGGCCACGCGATCGGCATCATCTCGTCGCGCAACGCCATGGACCCCGATCTGGACGAGTTCATCACAGACGAGCGCCGCCGGGTGCACTACCAGTAAGTTGCTGGTCGCGCTTGCGCTACGCCTTCAGAAAATCAGTCTTGCCACCCAACCAGCGCTGCACATGTTGTGCTGCCAGCGCGGGGGACTGGTCGAGCATGTGGGGCGCGGTTCGGCGTGCCCAGTCCAACAGTCTGGCGTCTTCGTTCACATCGGCAAAGCGCAGCATGGCATCACCTGACTGGCGCGCACCCATGAACTCGCCGGGGCCGCGAATCTCCAGGTCACGCCGGGCAATCTCAAAACCGTCGTTGGTTTCAGCCATGGCCCGCAAACGCTCGCGGGCAGTCTCGCCCAAGCGCGGTGCGTCGCCGGTGGAGTACAGCAACACGCAGGCCGAAGCCGCCGCGCCGCGCCCGACCCGCCCGCGCAGTTGGTGCAATTGCGACAGGCCAAAGCGCTCGGCGTGCTCAATCACCATCAGCGACGCATTGGGCACATCGACACCGACCTCAATCACCGTGGTGCTGACCAGCACGCCCAGCTGACCGCTGGTGAACAGGCGCATCACCGCCTGCTTTTCCGCCACCGGCATGCGTGAATGCAGCAGCCCCACCATGACACCGGGCAGCGCCGCGCTGAGCTGGGTATGGGTCTCGGTGGCGTTGGTCAAATCCAGCGCTTCGCTTTCTTCAATCAACGGACAAACCCAGTAGATTTGCCGACCTTGCGCGATTTGCCCCCGAATCCGGGCAATGACTTCGTCGCGTCGCGCCTCATTGACCACTTTGGTGATGATCGGCGTGCGCCCGGGCGGCAGCTCGTCGATGGTGGACACGTCCAGGTCAGCGTAATAGCTCATGGCCAGCGTGCGTGGAATAGGGGTGGCGGTCATCATCAACAAATGAGGCTCGACCCCTGATGCTGGCTCACTTTGTGAAGCCGCCTCCGAAATCATCTTTGATCTCAAAGCAAGACGCTGCGCCACACCAAAGCGGTGCTGCTCGTCGATGATGGCCAGCGCCAGGGCTTTGAACTGCACCTTGTCTTGAATCAGCGCATGCGTGCCCACCACCAGCTCCGCCTGGCCACTGGAAATCAACGCCAGCATGTCGCGCCGCTCTTTGGCCTTTTGGCTGCCGGTGAGCCAGGCCACGGTGATGCCCAGCGGATGCAGCCAGCCGACCAATTTGGCAAAGTGCTGGGTGGCCAGAATTTCGGTCGGGGCCATCAGCGCGCATTGCCAGCCGGCATCCATGCACACCGCTGCGGCCAGCGCTGCCACCACGGTTTTGCCCGCGCCCACGTCACCCTGCAGCAGGCGGTGCATCGGCACAGGCTTGGCTATGTCTTGCGTGATCTCAGCCACCACGCGCATCTGCGCGGCGGTGAGCTGAAACGGCAGCGCCACCAGCAGGCGCTGCGCCAGAGTTTGCAAAGGTGTCAGATGCCCGTCCCGCACCGCAGCTTGCGCTACGGCCGCTTCACCCCATACCTTCGGTGAGACGTTTGGGACAGACACCTGTGGAACACTCAACGCAGGTGTTGCCAGCACCGGCGCGCGCAACTGGGCGCGCGCGCGGCGCGCCTGCAATTGCGACAACTGTTGCGCCAACAACTCCTCAGCTTTGAGCCGCTGCCACGCCGGATGGCTGTGGTCTTGCAGCGCAGCCAGCGACACATCGGGCGTTGGGTTATGCAAAAACGAGAGCGCCTTGCGCATGTCCCATAAGGGCTGCAGGCCAATTTCTTGTAAATATTGCGGCGGCACGGTGTCGCTCAATTCAGCCCGCTGCAGCCCGGCTTGGACCGCACGTCGCAGGTAGGTTTGCGGCAACCCGGCCACGCTGGGGTAAACCGGGGTCAGAGCCGTGGCCAGTTCGCCGCCTGCGGGTTTGACCACCGGGTGCATCATGGTCAGGCCGGCAAAACCACCGCGAATCTCACCCCGCACCCGCACCTGTTTGCCCAGCGCCAACGTAGTTTGCAGCGACGGGTAAAAGCTAAAAAAACGCAGCAGGCAGGTGCCTGTGCCATCGTCCAGCGTCACCAACAGCTGACGCTGGCCACCGAGCTTGACCTCGGCATGCGTCACCCGGCCTTCCACTTGCGCCAAGTCGCCCTCGCGTACATCACGCAACTTCACCAACCGGGTTTCGTCCTCGTAGCGCAGTGGCAGGTGCAGCGCCAGGTCGATGTCGCGCAACAAACCCAGTTTGTGCAGGGCTTTTTGCGGCCCTGTCAGGGGTTTGACGGACGATGGGCCGTTTGATGCAGCAGACGTTGGCGACATCCGCCCATTGTCTTACCTTGCGGCGGTCGCGCGCTCGGCCAAGAACATTTCAATGCGGCGGTTTTTGGCACGTCCGGTATCGGTGTTGTTGTCGGCGATTGGTTCGTGTGAACCGCGGCCATCAATCTGGATGCGGTGTGAATCGACCCCACGCGAGACCAGATAGTCGCGCGCGCTGGCGGCGCGGTTGATCGACAACGGATTGTTGATGGCATCCGAGCCGGTGCTGTCGGTATGTCCGACGATGCGCACTTCGGTGTTGGGCTGGCTACCGAGCCCTTGTGCAAACTGGTCAAGCACAGGCCTCAAATTGGACTTGATCTCGGCGCGCCCCGTGTCAAACGAAATGTCGCTCGGGATCTCCAGCTTGAGCTGGTTATCGGCCGTCTGCGTCACGGCGACGCCTGTGCCCGCCGTAGCCTGCTCCATGGCGGCCTTTTTCTTGGCCATTTGCGTCGACCAGATATAGCCGCCCAAGGCGCCAACCCCAGCGCCCACCGCAGCCGATTTGCCACTGTCACCAATGGCTACGCCGGCTAACGCCCCGACACCAGCACCAATAGCGGCACTGCGTTGCGCCTCCGACATATCAGCGCAAGCGCTCACAAACACGGCACACAGAACAGCCGCAGCGGCACGACCAGGGAGAGTTAATGTTGTCATAGCAAATCTTTCTTTCATTTTCGGAAGGTTGTTTTTAGCAGATAGGCGACGCCAGCGTCGGTGCGCCAGTGCGCACAAGGCGCTGATTCTCTGCGAAATTCGCTCAGTTCGGCCTGCGACAATGCCCGCCTTGTTTCACTTGGCACGGGGTTGTTCACCCCTCAAGCACCATGCATCACACTGTGCCGGGCACGTCACGCCCTTTCGCCCTGAGCGACTTTGACTTCTGCCTCCCGCCTGAACTGATCGCCCAGCACCCTGCTTCCGAGCGCAGCGGCTCACGCCTGCTTGACGGCACCCAGTCATTGCCGATTGACCGCACCTTCACCGAGGTGCCCGACCTGCTGCGCGCGGGCGACCTGATGGTCTTTAACGACACCCGGGTCATGAACGCACGCTTGTTCGGCGAAAAACCCACAGGGGGAAAAGTCGAACTGCTGGTGGAACGCGTCCTGGATGGCAATCAAGTCGCCGCGCACATGCGCGTGAGCAAAAAACCCGAAGTCGGCACCACGATCAAACTGAACGCGGCTGCAGGCTGCAGCGACAACCCCAGCGCCACATTGCTTGGCCGCTGGCCTGACGCACACGGCGCACTGTTTCGACTGGTGCTCTCCAACGACGCTGGCGACGACCCTCACGCGTTGATGGCGCGCCACGGCCACGTACCGCTGCCGCCCTACATCACGCACAGCGATTCACCCGAAGACGTCCAGCGTTACCAGACCGTATTTGCGAAAAACCCCGGTGCCGTGGCCGCGCCCACTGCGGCTCTGCATTTTGATGGCGCGCTGCTGGCAAAAATTGATGCCATGGGTGTGCAGCGCGCGCACGTCACACTGCACGTGGGCGCGGGGACGTTCCAGCCGGTCAAGACCGAAAACCTGGCTGAACACCAAATGCACAGCGAGTGGTACAACGTGCCAGCAGCCACTCAACAAGCTGTGGCCGACTGCCGCGCCCGCGGTGGTCGTGTGGTGGCGGTGGGCACCACCAGCGTGCGCACGCTGGAATCGTGGGCGCAGACGGGCCAGATCACTGGCGACACCCGTATCTTCATCACGCCGGGATTCGCCTTCAAGCTGGTTGATGTGCTGCTAACGAACTTCCACCTGCCCAAGTCGAGCCTGATGATGCTGGTCAGCGCCTTTGCCGGTTATGAACACATCATGGCGCTGTACCAGCATGCCATTGCACAGCACTACCGATTCTTCAGCTATGGCGATGCCATGCTGCTGCAACGCATAGCCATCCCCCTGCGGACGCATAATTCGCGCCTCACCGCCACCACAACCTTGCCATGAACAGCTTTCAGAAGCGTACCGCCCTGCGCATCGCCGCCGTAAGCCTGTTTCTGGCCTGCCTGGCCAGCCCGATCGCCTGGTATGTGGCGCGCGAGAGCGCAGAGCAAGCCATCGTCTCACTGGCCATCGAAGAGTCTGGCCGCTTGCTGCACCGCTACGATGCCTTCAACCTTGACGGGCCAAAAGCGCTGGTCCACGCGCAAGCGGCCGCACAAACCATCTCGGGCGGCATGTTTGACATTGTTGAGATTTACGATGCACAAGGCAAAAAACTCGCAGGGGCCACCACAACCGAAGGCAAGGCGGTGGAATCTCTGCTGCCCCACCACGGTAAACCCAACTACCCCGAGGCTTTTTACCGTGGCACCAAACTCGACAAAGGCGTATGGGCGCTGCGGGTGTTTGTTCCGCTGCGCGCCACCACCACCGATTTGACCCTGCCCATCACCGGCTACTTTGAGGGCGTGCGGGTCATGCCGCAGTGGCAGCAAGACCAGATTTTCTCCAGCGCACTCACGGCCGCTTTGATGGTCGGGCTGGCCGCCCTGTTGTGTGGCGCGGTGCTGTACCCGGTGGTGGTGCACTTGTCTGCTGACAACGAACAAAAAGCCCGCGAAGTGCTGGACTCGCATATTTCAATGATGGAAGCACTGGGACGCGCCATTGCAAAACGCGACTCGGACACAGGCGCGCACAACTACCGCGTCGCCTGGATTGCAGCGGGTATTGCCGAAAAAATGGGCATTGAAGGCAACACCATGCAAGCTCTGATTGCGGGCAGCTTTTTGCATGACGTGGGCAAGATCGGCATTCCGGATGCCATCCTGCTCAAACCGGGCAAGCTCGACGACACTGAGATGGCCATCATGCGCACGCACGTTGATCAGGGAAAAGACATCGTCATCGGTGCGGGCTGGCTGGACGGCGCGCAGGATGTAGTGGCTGGCCACCACGAGAAATGGAATGGCAGCGGCTACCCAGCGCGCCTGCAAGGTGAGGCCATTGCGCTGTCAGCACGCATCTTTGCGGTGGCCGACGTGTTTGACGCGCTGTGTTCCAAGCGCCCTTACAAAGAGCCGATGAGCTTTGAAGCCAGCATGGCGATTCTTGAAAAAGACACCGGCAGTCACTTTGACCCCGGTGTCATGGCAGTCTTCAAACCCATGGCGCGCGCCATTTACGACCAACTTGCCGACTGCGACGAAGAGGCCACGCGCAAACTACTGCAAGACCGGGTGAAACACCATTTTGAGCAGTGAGCCTGGCCAATCAGGGCTTGACGAAATAGGTCACCGACGGCAAACCCTGGTAGTCCACATTCTGCGTCCAGAAAGTGGCACCCAGTTCCAGCGCCAAGCTGTACATCATGGCCTCGGCCATGGCCAGGCGATGTTGGGCGGCGATCTCGGCAGCGGCCACGGCGCGGCGGTCGGTGATCTCCAGCACGCGACCCAGCCGCATCACGTTCAGGCACTGCGTCACAGCATCAGGTGGCACTTTGCGGCTGAGCACTTTGTGCACTTTAAACAGGGCAATCACCGGCACCAGCAAGGTGGCGCGCTGCTCAATGGGTGCGGCAAACAAATCAGCA
>Ga0210013_1000519_pt1 | contig 28792 bp, 23 predicted proteins | sample CryGeymeta201506_FD_185553 | JGI IMG/M metagenome (GOLD analysis project Ga0210013, IMG submission 185553) | Groundwater microbial communities from Crystal Geyser aquifers in Utah, USA - Crystal Geyser metaG 2015-06 (SPAdes) (version 2) | ecosystem: Environmental > Aquatic > Deep subsurface >...
ACCAGACGCAGATGTACAACATCTCGGCAGATGTTTCGCCAACCGCCTCGCAAATGCCGCGCGCCGTCGGCCTGGCCTATGCCTCGGTTTTGTACCGCAACCTGTCCGAGCTTTCGGCCTACCCCAAATTTTCCATCAACGGCAACGAAGTCACCTGGACCAGCATCGGCAACGCCTCCAGCGCCGAGGGCATGTTCTGGGAAAGCGTCAACGCCATCGGCGTGTTGAAAGCGCCCGCCGTGCTGACGGTTTACGATGACGGCTACGGCATTTCCGTCCCCAACCAATTTCAGATGGTGAAAGAAAATATCGGCGAAATTTTGAGCGGCTTCGGGCGCGACGCCAGCGCCCCGCCCGAAAAAGCCGAGCGCGGCTACAACCGCTCCACCGTGCGCGGCTGGGATTACCCCGCCCTGCTCGAAACCTACGCCTCCGCCGCCGAAATCGCGCGCGAATATCACGTCCCAGCGCTGGTGCACGTCACCGAATTGACTCAGCCACAGGGCCACAGCACCAGCGGCAGCCACGAGCGCTACAAATCCGCCGAGCGCCTGGCCTGGGAATCCGAGTTTGACTGCCTGAAAAAAATGCGCGCCTGGCTGCTGGAAAACGACCTGGCAAGCGAAGCCGAACTGGCCGCCTGGGAAAAAGAAGACAAAGAAACGGTGGAAAACGCGCGGAAAGCGGCCTGGGACGCCTACCTGGCGCCGATTGCGCGGGAGCGCGCCGAGGCGGTTGCCCGGCTGAAAGCCTGCTCTGCCGGGGCGACGCCGCAGGCCGATGGCCTGAAACAGGCTGCGGCGCGGCTCGAATCGCTGCCGATTCCTTTTCGGCGCGACATCGCCGCCGCCCTGCACGAGGCGCTGATTCTCACCCGTGGCGAATCGGCGCCGGAGCGGGAAAATCTCGTGGCGCTGGCGGCGAGTTTCCACGCGGAGAATGAATTCCGCTACGCGAGTCAGCTCTATTCCCAAACCGCGCTGAACGTGCCGGAAGTGAAGCCGGTCTACGCCAGCGACGCCCCGGCGCTGATGGGCTTTGAAATCATCAACGCCGCCTTTGACGCCGCTCTGGCGCGTGAACCACGTCTGATTGCCTTTGGCGAGGACGTGGGCAAACTGGGCGACGTGAATCAGGGTTTTCGCGGGATGCAGGAAAAATACGGCGCGCTGCGCGTCAGCGATACCGGCATCCGCGAAGTGACGATTTTGGGGCAGGCGATTGGCCTGGCGCTGCGCGGTCTGCGCCCGATTGCCGAAATTCAATATTTGGATTATTTGCTCTACGCCCTGCAATTAATGTCGGACGACCTGGCGATGCTGCGCTGGCGCACGGCGGGCGGCCAAAAAGCGCCGGTGATTGTGCGCACGCGTGGTCACCGGCTGGAGGGCATCTGGCACAGCGGTTCGCCGATGGCCGGAATTTTGAACCTGGTGCGCGGCATGTACCTGCTCGTTCCGCGCAACATGACTCAGGCGGCAGGTTTTTACAACACGCTTTTGCAGGCCGACGAACCGGCAATTGTGGTGGAATCGCTCAACGGCTATCGCATCAAAGAACGCCTGCCGCAAAACATCGGTGAATTTACCGTGCCGCTGGGCGCGCCAGAAATTTTACGCCCCGGCGCAGACGTGAGCGTGGTGACCTATGGCTCAACCTGCCGGATTGTGCTGGAGGCCGCTGACAAATTATCAAAGGTGGGAATCGAAGCCGAGGTGATTGATGTGCAAAGCCTGCTGCCCTTTGATTTGCGCGGCGTCATCGTCGCCTCGCTGCAAAAAACCAGCCGGATTTTATTCGTGGATGAGGACGTTCCCGGCGGGGCGACGGCCTACATGCTGCAGCAAGTGATTGAGAAGCAGGGCGGTTACCAGTGGCTCGATTCGGCGCCGCAGACGCTCGCCGCGCGCGAGCATCGCCCGGCCTACGGCAGCGACGGCGATTACTGGAGCAAGCCCAACGCCGAGTCGGTTTTCGATGCGGTCTATGAGATGATGCACGAGGTCTCGCCCAAAAAATGGCCGGTGTAGGCGGGTTAGTTGGTGGTTGTTAGTTGGTGGTTGTTAGTTGGTGGCCCTGGTTCGCAATGCCAAATGGAGAATGTTATGGATGAAAAAGCCATTGTTCGCAGCTACCGCGATTTAATCGTCTGGCAAAACAGTATCAAACTTGCCAAAGATGTTTATCAGTTGACACAAAAATTTCCAAAACAAGAAGTTTACGCTCTCTCGGACCAAATTCGTCGGGCCGTGGTTTCGGTTCCATCCAACATTGCAGAAGGACAGGCTCGAAAATCGCCTGCAGATTTCACACGATTTCTTCATATTGCGTTGGGTTCACTGGCCGAGGTGGACACACAATTAATTCTGGCCCAAGAATTTGGTTATTTGGTCCAGGAAGATGTCGATTCGATGGATATTCAAATCCAGGATTTGCGCAAAAAACTCTATGCGCTGATAAACAGTATCTCATTCCGTTAACTGCCAACAGACAACCAACAACTACCAACTGGAGTCCCCATGCCCACAAACGTACTCGTCCCGCGCCTGGGTGAAGGCGTTGAAGAAGTCACCATCACAAAATGGCTCAAAGCCATTGGCGATTCGGTCAAGGAACTGGAGCCGCTGCTCGAAGTCAACACCGACAAAGTGGATACGGAAATCCCCGCCCCGGCCAGCGGAATCCTGGTCAGCATCGCCCAGGCGGAAGGTGCAACCGCCAAAGTGGGCGAACTGCTGGCGGTGATTGGCGAGACGGCTGAGAGTGGTCAGTTGACAGTTGCCAGTAGTCGGTTGCCAGTGGTCAATCATCAGCCGCCAGCCGCCAACCAACAACCAACAACCGACAACCGCCAACCGGCAACCGGCTTCATCTCCCCCGTCGTCGCCAAAATCGCCGCCGAAAAAGGCATTGACCTGACGAAAGTCACCGGCAGTGGGCTGAATGGCCGCATCACCAAAAATGATGTGCTGGCTTTTGTGGAAGGAGGAGTGAGGAGAGAAGGAGAAAAGAGAGAAGAAGAAAAACCGGATAACCGCCCAACCGGGCAACTGGATAACCGGATAACCGGACAACCGGACAACCGCCCAACCGGACAACCGGACAACCGGCCAACCGCCCAACCGGATAACCGGACAACTGGACAACTGGATAACATCCTCCCGCACACCGCCATCCGCCGCTCGATTGCCAAACACATGGTCGAATCCAAACACACCTCGCCGCATGTGCTGACGGTGATGGAAGCCGACCTGTCGCGCGTCATCGCCCACCGCGCCGCGCACAAGGCCGAGTTTGCCCGCGACGGCGTCAATCTCACCTTCACCGCTTACTTCATGCTGGCGCTCGTCGCCGGGCTAAAGGCCTACCCGCAGGTCAACTCCTCGTGGAGCGACGACGCGCTCATTCTGCACAAATCCATCCACCTCGGCATGGCGACCTCGCTCGGCGAAGACGGCCTGATTGTGCCGGTCATCAAACACGCCGAAGACCTGTCGCTGCTGGGCATGGCGCGCGCCGTCAACGACCTGGCCGCCCGCGCCCGCGCCCGCAAACTACAGCCCGACGACGTGCGCGGCGGCACATTCACCCTCACCAATCACGGTATCAGCGGCTCCCTCTTCGCTTTTCCGGTCATCAATCAGCCGCAGTGCGGAATTTTGGGCGTCGGCGCCCTGCAAAAACGGGTCATGGTCATCACGGACGAATTGGGGCGCGACAGCCTCGCCATCCGCCCGATGATTTACCTGTCTTTCGTCTTCGACCACCGCATCCTCGACGGCGCCTCCGCCGATTGGTTTTTGGCAAAAGTCAAAGAAACGCTGGAAAAATGGGAAAGCAATCTACCCCAAAAATGATACAATTTCTCCGCGCCTACAAAATAGCGCATTTCACTTTTAACACTAAAACCATCTCCAGGAGAGATTTTCATGACCGAAACTTTTGATGTTGTCGTTCTCGGCGCCGGGCCGGGCGGGTATGTGGCCGCCATCCGCGCCGCGCAGCTGGGATTAAAAACCGCCATCGTGGACAAGCAATGGCTGGGCGGCGTTTGCCTGAACGTGGGCTGTATTCCGTCCAAAGCCCTGCTCAAAAACGCCGAAGTCGCCCACACCCTGCGCGAGCGCGGCAAGGAATTTGGCTTCTCGTTTGAAAACTTGAAACTGGATTACAGCGCCGCCGTCAAACGCAGCCGCCAGGTTTCTGATCGGCTGGTGAAGGGCATCGGCTTTTTGATGAAGAAAAACGGCGTTTCCGTTTTTATGGAAACCGGCAAACTGACCTCGCCGACGACGGTTGCCGTCACCGATAAAGACGGCAAACTGACGGAACTCAGCGCCAAAAACATCATCGTCGCCACCGGCGCTTCGTCCGCCGTGCCGGGCGCGTGGAAAGTGGACGGCGAGAAAATCGTCACCTACTGGGAAGCCATTTTGCAGGAAAAACAACCCAAAAGCGTGGTCGTCATCGGTTCTGGCGCCATCGGCGTGGAATTTTCCACCGTCTGGAATTCCTACGGCGTGGATGTGACCATCGTCGAAATGTTGCCGCGCATCGTGCCGCTCGAAGACGAGGAAATCTCCACCGAGCTGGAAAAATCCTTCAAAAAGCGCGGCATCAAAATTTTGGCCGGGCACAAGGTCGAGGCGGTGGCGGCCACCGAGAGCGGCGTGCGGGTGACGGTTTCCGCCAACGGCGAGACGAAAATTCTCGAGGCCGAACAAGCCCTGGTGGCGATTGGCTTCCGCCCCAATTCGCGCGGCATCGGGCTGGAGGAAATCGGCGTCAAACTCAACGAGCGCGGCTTTGTCGAAATTGACGAGAAAATGCGCACCAACGTCCCCGGCGTGTACGCCATCGGCGACGTGACCGGCAAATTGATGCTGGCGCACGTCGGCTCGGCGATGGGTATTCTCGCCGCCGAAGCGATTGCCGGGCTGGAGACGCATCCGCTCAACTACGAGATGATGCCGCGCGCCACCTACTGCCAGCCGCAAATCGCCTCCTTCGGGCTGACGGAGGCGCAAGCCAAAGAACGCGGTCACGTCGTCAAAATTGGGCGCTTCCCCTTCCAGGCCAACGGCAAGGCGCTCGGCCTGGGCGATTACGCCGGTTGGGTCAAATTGGTGATTGACGAAAAGTACGGCGAAATTCTCGGCGCTGCGATGATTGGCCCCGAAGTGACCGAGCTGCTGCCCGAACTGACCCTGGCGCAGATGATGGAACTGACCCCGGCAGAAATTTCCCGCAACGTCCACGCCCACCCGACGATTTCAGAGGCGCTGATGGATGCGGCGCACGCCGCCGAAGGCCACGCCATTCACGTTTGATGGAACAAAAGCGGTTTGCATTGGAAAATTGGCAAATAACGGTGCCTGCATCCATGCACACTGGCCCATCGGGGACTTTGCACAGCGCCTTCTCACGAGAAAAGGCGGTTACGCACCCCTTTCGTCAATCGAAGATGAAGGTCTGACAGTCATAGGTTTTCCCCAGCGGAGTCACCACTGAGGCCTGATAATTCACATCGTCAAGCGAATATTCCTTCAGGTCAAGCGCGGCCAAGGCCTTCTCTGCCCAAAAACGTGAAAGGCGGAAAGCCTGCCAGGAGGTATCTGATGTAAGATTTTTGTCGGTGTGTTGCGCGCAAGCCAGCGCCGCGCCTAATTTATCGCGAGTGGCGGCATCCACCTTTTCGGATATGTATAATTCTGCCAGCGCGGGAATTGCGTCGGATGAGAGCGATGCCAGGTAGGCCACGTCCACTTCTGCGCCGGTGATGTTGTGGGTAACGTTTTGGCGCACGATAAAGCCATCCACGTTCATTAGCAACAAGCTGGCGGTGAAGCCGATGAAAGCCAGCAGCGCGGCCAAGGCGAAACGGCGCAGTTGGCGCGTCAGATCAAGTGAAACCGTGGCGATCAGCAAAAGCGCCAGCCAAACGATGAAAACGTGGGTGTAGATGCGCAAGTTGGTAAAGCCGTAGGCGATTTCATACAACACCAACCGCTGATAGGCCGAAACCAACATGACGCCCACCAGCGCGACGATGAGAATCCCCAGCCAGGAGAAAATCTGGCGCTGCTGGTCGCTTTCGCGGCGAGTGATGGCGCTCAGCCCCAGCAAAAGCAACAGGCTGAAGAACGCCACCGTCACCAATTCGCCGAATCCGCGCCGGGCGTAATCGGCGTAGGTAAAACCTTCCAGCCGGATGTTGGTTAATCCGCCAAAAAAATATTGGAATTGAATGAAGACAAATCCGCCAAACAGCAGGGATACTGCGCCCAGTACGATGGCTGCTTCAGTGAATCCCAAAAATGGCGATACGGGCGCCTTCTCCACGCCGAGCAATTTTTCATCGGCGCTGTGGCTGGCGGCGTGCAGATAAACCCCCACCAACACATAAGCGATAATGCTGATGTAAATGGCGCGGAAGATGTATTCTGGTAGATTTTCCAGGCGGAGAAGCCGCACGATGGTTTCTACCTGCGCCGAGAAAACCGCATCCGCTGAAGAGAGCAGGGCGGCGAAAAAAGCCAGCACCGGCACCGCCAGCAATAGCCCGCGCACAATCGGCCAGATGCGGCTGGGGTGTTGTTCCATGTCTGCGCCGGACTCGCGTTTCAGTTTATTCACCTCGCTGATGAAACCCAGCGGCCCGGCCAATCCGCTGCCCAGCAAACCAAAAAAGCGAACAACGTAATCGCTCAGGCTGTACTCACCCCAGCGTCCGCCCTGATAGGTGAGCGCGCAGACGGCCATCAGGAATAGCGTTAGTGCGTGCGCCAGGAAGACGCTGAGCGCCTCGGCGCGAACGAAGGTGAAAACGGCGAAGAAAAAAATCAACACCAGCAGTGGATAAGTTCCGCGTCCCGGATTCAGCCCTGCCCGCAAAAGCAGAAACAGACCCACCCCGAGGGTCAATGCCGCGTAAATGGCGAAGGAGATACCGGGGGTGTGTTTCCAGAAAAGAAAATCCGCCGCCCATCCCAGTGCAAGTGCTGACATCCACAGCAGAATCGATTGTTTGCGCATAGTTGAGCCTCCAAAATTGAGATGCCGCAAGGATAGCCGCGTTGAACTGGCAGAAACTCGCTGATAGCTTTTGGCAGGACAGGATCTCCAACGTCAGGAGACGTTGGAACCCGGTTTCAAGTCTTTGGCAAAGAAAATGCTGGTTTCGCCGAAGCCGTTTTGCCGATACATGGCGATTTCTTCGGCCTTGTGAGTGAATACCTGCAATTCGATGCGCTTCACGCCGTCTTTCCGCGCCATTTCTTCAAGCAGGGCAAAAGATTCGGCTTCGTAGTTTTTGTGACGCCCTTCGGGGAGAAAAAACAGGTCAATCAGAAAAGTAGTTTTGCGGGCACGGTTCTCGTCCACAAAATACCAGCACATACCCACCTTGGAGTCGTTGTCATCCAAAATGACCAGCAAATGCTGGCCGGGCGTTTGCGGACCGTTGGGCAACATTTGCTGAAATTCTTTTTGGGCGCGCTGCATCGCCTCGTTGGATGCCCAGTTGCCCGCGCGCATCTGGTCGTAGGCATATTCGGGGATGGATTTTCGCAGGAAGGCGGCGAAATCCTGATCGGTCATCGGGGAAAAATGGATGGACATGGGAGCCGTTTCTCTTTCAGGTTATTTTTGCAATAAAAACAAATACTAAAAATTTTCTTGTTCATCTCTTGGCTCGTTTTCGTCTTTTGCTCCTGCTTGAGTATATCAGTGGCAGGCAGTAAATTCTACACTCCACTTTTTAAAGATACCCCACATCGCATTGCGCGAACAACATCTCGGCTGGGGTGCGCAGACCTTACGGCTGGAAATTGCGAAAAATGAGCGTTGCGCGGGTCTGCGAATTCCTGGCCGGGTACGGATAGCGACATACCTGAAGGAAAAGAAGAAGGTGCGTCAGGATGAGCGCCATCAGGATTTACCAGAGCCCAAAACTTTGTGAGACTCGACACGATATAAAACATTTGTGCTATAATCTTGCGCTGCGTTTTTATTTCTTTTTTCTCGAGGCGCCATGTCTGCAAATGTGATTCGGGTGGTTGGCGCGCGCCAACACAATTTAAAAAATATTACCGTTGAAATTCCGCGCGATAAGTTGGTGGTGATTACCGGGCTTTCCGGCTCTGGCAAATCTTCGCTGGCCTTCGATACCATCTTCGCCGAGGGTCAGCGCCGCTACGTCGAGTCGCTCTCCGCGTATGCGCGTCAGTTTATCGGCCAGATGGACAAGCCGGATGTGGATTACATTGACGGGTTGTCGCCTGCGGTTTCGATTGACCAAAAATCCACCAACCATAATCCGCGCTCGACGGTTGGCACGGTGACAGAAATTTATGACTATCTGCGTCTGCTCTACGCGCGGGTGGGAATTCCGCATTGCCCGGTCTGCGGGCGCGAGGTGGTCAAACAATCGGCGCAGGAAATTGTGGAGGCGGTGGAAAAATTGCCAGCCGGTGAGCGCGTGCTGATTCTCGCCCCGGTCGTGCGCGGACGCAAAGGGACCTATCAGGCCGTTTTCGAGGAAATCCGCAAGGCCGGGTTTGTGCGCGCCCGGGTGGACGGGACTCTGCTCAGCCTGGATGATGAGATTGAACTCGACCGTTACAAACAGCACAACATCGACGCGGTGGTGGACCGCCTGGTCATTGCGCGCCCGGAAAACGAGGAGGAAGCCCAGCAGGCGCGCACCCGTCTGACCGATTCCATCGAAACCGCGCTCAAGTTTGGCGAGGGCTATGTGACGGTTGCGATTGTTGATTCTTCTGACCTGCATTTCTCCGAGCATCTTTCCTGCCCGGAACACGGCATTTCGCTGGGAGAAATTGAGCCGCGCACCTTTTCGTTCAACACCCCGCAGGGCGCCTGCCCCGATTGTCAGGGACTCGGCTCGAAACTGGAAATTGACCCGCAGCGCGTGCTCGACCCCGAAAAATCGCTGGCCGATGGCGCGTTGATTGCGATGGAGTGGAACAACGTCCGCGACGACGCCACGCCCGGCTATTACTGGCAAATGCTGGAAGCCATGTCGCACGCTTATCATATTGACATGAACAAACCATTTCGGGAACTTTCGCCCGAACAGCAGGAAATTATTCTGCGCGGAACAAAGGGCGAGCGCGTGCGCGTCCATTACCGCAACCGCGAGGGCCGCATCGCCAGTTTCGACGCCGCTTTCGAGGGCGTGCTGGGTAACCTGGAACGGCGCTACCGCGAGACCAACTCCGAATACATCCGCAGCAAAATCAGCGAATACATGAGCGACCGCCCCTGCCCGACCTGTCAGGGCAAACGTCTGCGCCCCGAAGCGCTGGCGGTGACGGTGGCCGACGCCAATATCCTCGAGGTCACCAACTGGCCGATTAATCGCGCGCTGGCTTGGGCGCAGCGCCTGGCCGCCGCCGAAACGCCGCTCACGCCGCGCCAGCAGGCCATTTCCGAGCGGATTTTGAAAGAAATCACCTCGCGCCTGGGATTTCTGGTCAACGTTGGGCTGGAGTATCTGACCCTCGGACGTTCCGCCGCCACGTTGAGCGGGGGCGAAGCCCAGCGCATCCGCCTGGCGACGCAGGTTGGCTCGCGGCTGGTGGGCGTGCTGTATGTGCTGGACGAACCCTCCATCGGCCTGCACCCGCGCGACAACGACCGTCTGCTGGAAACGCTGAAAGGCCTGCGCGATTTGGGCAACACCGTGCTGGTGGTCGAACACGACGACGACACCATCCGCGCCGCCGATTGGGTGATTGACCTCGGCCCCGCCGCCGGGGAACACGGCGGTCAGGTGATAGCCGAAGGCACGCCCGCCCAAATTCTGGTAAACCCCAACTCCCTCACCGGCGATTACCTTTCCGGGCGCAAAAGAGTGGAAATGCCAAAGGAACGCCGCAAAGGCAGCGGCAAAAGCCTGAAAATTATCAACGCCACCGCCAACAACCTGAAGGCCGTCAGCGTCTCCATCCCGCTGGGAAAACTGGTCTGCATCACCGGCGTTTCCGGCTCTGGCAAATCTACCCTGATGACGGATGTTTTGCACGCCGCGCTGGCCGCCAAACTGATGGGCGCACACACCCAGCCGGGCGCGCACGAGCGCATCGAAGGCATCGAACACCTCGACAAAATCATCAACATTGACCAATCGCCGATTGGCCGCACGCCGCGCTCCAACCCTGGCACCTACACCGGCCTGTGGGATGAAGTGCGCAAACTGTACGCCGAACTACCCGAAAGCAAAATCCGCGGCTACAAACCGGGGCGATTTTCCTTCAACGTGCATGGCGGGCGCTGTGAGGCCTGCCAGGGACAGGGCGAACTGCGCATCGAAATGCAATTTTTGCCCGATATTTACGTCCCCTGCGATGTCTGTCACGGCAAACGCTTCAACCACGAGACGCTGCAAGTGGCCTTCAAGGGGCAAAATATCGCCGACGTGCTGAATATGACGGTTGACCACGCGCTGGGGACGTTTTCGGCTTTCCCGCAGATGATGAATAAATTAAAATTATTGCAGGAAGTTGGCCTGGGTTATGTGCGCGTGGGGCAAAGCGGCAACACCCTCAGCGGTGGCGAGGCGCAGCGCGTCAAACTTTCCAAAGAACTTTCCCGTCGCGCCACCGGACGCACGCTGTATGTGCTGGATGAACCTTCGGTTGGCCTGCACGCCGCCGACGTGCACAAACTGGTGGAGGTGATTCAGCGCCTGGTGGATAGCGGTAACTCGGTGCTGATTATTGAACACAACCTCGACATCATCAAAATCGCCGACTGGTTGATTGACCTCGGCCCCGAAGGCGGCGACGCAGGCGGAGAAATTATCGCCGAAGGCACGCCCGAAGCGGTGATGCTGGTGGAGAAAAGTTACACCGGCCAGTTTTTGAAGGCGCATATACACAGAGTACTGGCTTAATCTTGTACTCTTTGTAGCTGCTCCCCCTTTTGGCTTCGCCGGGGGCTGGCCCGGCTACTCGTGCCGGAACTTTATAAAGATGTAGGGTAAAAACGGCTGAATTACGCCGTTTTTACCCTACAAAATCGGAAAGTTCCGGTACTCGTACGAAGCCGCCTTCGGTGACTTACTTCCTTGGCAGGGGCTGCAACCGTATTCCCGCCGCGCGGGCGCGGTCGAGCACTTTTTGGGCGTTTTTGACCAGCGGCATGTCAATCATTTTTCCGTCCAGGTCGTAGGTGCCTTTGCCCTCGCGCTGATTGGTTTCAAACGTTGCGACGACGCGCCGGGCGTAGGCGATGGCCTCCTCCGATGGGCTGAAGGCCTGTTGAACCGGTTCGACCTGCGCCGGGTGGATGATTTGCTTGCCGGTAAAACCCATGCGCGCGCCCGCCATGGCTTCGTCAAAAACAAAATCGGTGTTGCGAAATTCGATGTTGACGATGTCAATCGCCTGCAGTCCGTAGGCGGCGCAGGCCGTCACCACCGCCGAGCGGGCGTAGAACAATTCCCAGGCTTCCATGCTGCGGGTGGCGCCCACGCTGGCGGCAAAATCTTCACCGCCGAAGATGATGGCGTCCAGGCGCGGGTGGCGGACGATTTCCGGCAGGTTGAGGATTCCCAGCGCGGTTTCGGCCAGCGCCAGGATGCGAACCGAGTTGAGCGGCCAGCCATGCGCCAGTTCCGCTTTTTCAATTTCCTGGCTGAGCCATTCCAACTGTTCGCGCGATTCGCATTTGGGCAAAACGACGCCGTCGGGGTGATGGTCAATCACAGCCTGCAAATCTTGCGCTTCGAGACCAGAGCCGACGCTGTTGATGCGCGCCAGTTTTTCGCTGCGGCCAAAATTCAACTCGTCCAGCGCTTTGGCGATGGTGGCGCGGGCTTCGGCTTTGCGGTTGAAGGCGGTGCCGTCTTCCATGTCCATACAAATACTGTCCACGCCGAGCGTGATGGCTTTGGTGATTTTTTTCCAGTCATCGCCGGGCATGTATAAAAGGGCGCGTCGAGAACGCATAAGAAACCTCCAATGGAGCGGTGTGACACAAGGGGAACGAGGAGAGAAGGAGACAAGGAGAGTAGGAGAGAAGGATGTAGTGAGTATTTTCCTCTTCTCTCATCATCTTCTTCTCTTCTCCTCCTCTCTTCTCAAAAACAGCACGGTTCTTTCAAATTCCACCACCACCGTGCCATCGGGTTTTTTGCCCCAATGCTTGAGGCGCACGATGCCGGCCTCGGGGCGCGATTTTGAAGCGCGTTTCTCCAGCACTTCGCTTTCGGCGTAGATGGTGTCGCCGTGAAAAGCCGGGTTGGGGTGGATGACTTTGTCGTAGCCCAGGTTGGCGATGATCGTGCCGTCAGTCAGGTCGGCCACCGTCAGCCCGGTGACCAGGCCGAGGGTGAAGAGGCCGTTGACGATGCGCTGACCGAATGGGGTTTTGGCGGCAAAATCGGCGTTGGTGTGTAGCGGCTGCGGATTCATCGTCAGCATGGAAAAGAGGGTGTTGTCCATTTCGGTCAGCGTGCGCCCGTTGGCGTGACGAAAACGCTGGCCGACTTCCAATTCTTCGTAAAATTTTCCAGACATGGCGGCTCCTTTAGTGGCCAAAAACACGGGCCAATTCGGCAGGCGCAACGCGGGCGGTGAAATCCAGCGTCAGCGGGGTGACGGAAACCAGGCGTTTTTTGAGCAGGGTGAAAACGTCGCTGTCGTCTGGCTCCTCTTGCAGATTGGGGGCTAACTCGTAGCCGACGGTTCCCGGCTGGAGCCAGGAGTCGCGCTCCGGCCGGGTGGGGCGATAGTAGCGCTGATGCGAAAGGCGCGTCCAGACCCAGGGGGTTTGGGACGTTGCCTCGGCGGGCAGGTCAATTTTGAGCAAATCCATTCCGGCAGGCAGACCGCGCTCCAAAATCATTTGGGCAAAGCGGGCAGTGAAGTGCGCCGCGCTGGAGAAATCAATTGCGGTCGAGTAGGACAGATGATGGATTTTATCGGTCTCCAGCGAAACGGCCAGGGCCGGGAGGCCGCTGGCGGCGGCTTCCATCGCCGCGCCGACCGTGCCAGAGACGGTGATGCCCGCTGCGAGGTTTTCGCCGTAGTTGATGCCAGAAACGACCAGGTCGGGTTTTTGCGGCAGGATTTCGAGCAGGGCGTGCAAAACCGCCTGCGCCGGGCTGCCGCCGACAGCGTAGGCTTTCCAACTTTGTCCGCCCACCTGAATGGTTTCCTCGCGGATGATGCCATCGGATGCGGCTGGCAGGCTGCGCCCCATGCCGGAAGACTGTTCGCGCGGCGCAACAACGGTCACAAAACCCAGATGTGAAAGCGCCTCTGCCGCCGCCCACAGACCCGGGGAAAGGATGCCGTCGTCGTTGGTGAGTAAAATTTGTTTTTTTGCCACAAAAATTCTCCAGTTGGAATTGTACAACAAAAAACGGCAACGATGAAAATCGTTACCGTTTGAGTGCCCTCGGCGCGACTCGAACGCGCGACCTATTGCTCCGCAAGCAAGCGCTCTAATCCACTGAGCTACGAGGGCAACTGCGAGACGGTATTCTAATGCAGATGGCAGGAATGGTCAAGGACATTTTTACTTCAGGAGGAAAAGGTAGAGCCGAATTTCCAGCAGCAAAAAGACGAGCGCTGTCAGCGTTACCGGCCAGAACCAGTTGGCGGCGGCGAGCACCATCAGCACGAAGAAGCAGGCCAGGGCGGCGGTCAGTGCGCCGACAAAGGCCACTTCCAGCATCATCAGCCCGCCCAGTGATTTCCATTGGAAGCCGCGCGGCAGGCTGGCGTTGGTAAAGGCAAAGGCTTTGTGCAGTCCGTCGCAGTGCGCGGCGTAGTATTCTTTGACCTGGTTCATGGCGCGCACGCTGGTAAACCAGGCCTGGCGCAGACGCGCCAGTTTGACGATGGTGGAAACGCCCAGAAAGGCCAGCAGGGCAAACAGCCCGGCAAATCCCCAATCGAGCAGGGTGACTTGCTCAGGCGGCAGAACAAACTGCGTGGTTACCAGCGCGGCGATGAAACTGCCAAACGTCACCAGGTAAAACGAAGCGGCGCGCGCCCGGTCTTCATTGGCCTGAAAGGCTGTCTGACCCAGGTAATGGAACTCGGCAAGTAACATCTCGCCGGAAGGAAGTTTTTCGGCGGTCATGGCGCTCAATCTGAATCAGGCCGGAGGGCTGTCCGGCCCGATTCGCTAGCGGCGGTTGCGCAGGAAGGTCGGGATGTCCAAATCTTCCTGATAGGTGTTCTGCGGCTTGAACTCTGGCGCGCTGACCGGGGGTTGGGCGGCGGGCGCCTGGGGCGCGGAGGCGGCCTGAGAGGCCGAGGCGCTGCTGACGCTGACTTCCACCGGACGCTGGGCAGGGTTGCCGCCGTAAGTAGGACGCTGCGGTTCGGGGCGGCTTGCCACCGGGCGTTCGATGATGCGGCGCGGCAGGCCGGTGCGTTCAAAACCGGTGGCGATGACGGTGATGCGGATGTCGTCGCCCATGTTCGGGTCAATCACTGCGCCGAAAATCATATTAACATCGGGGTGCGAGGTTTCGCGGATGATGGCTGCGGCTTGGTTGACCTCGAACAGGGTCATGTTCGGGCCGCCGGTGACGTTGAATAACACGCCGCGCGCGCCGTCAATGGTGATGTCCAACAGCTGGCTGGAGATGGCCTGTTCGGCGGCCAGCCGGGCGCGGTCTTCGCCCGAAGCTTTGCCAACTGCCATCAGCGCCGCGCCGCCTTCCGACATGATGGCTCTCACGTCGGCGAAATCCAGGTTAATCAGGCCGGGCACGGTAATCAATTCCGAAATGCCCTGAATGCCCTGGCGCAAAACATCGTCGGCCATGCGGAAGGCGTCTTGCAGGCTGGCGCGTTTGTCTACGATTTGCAGCAGGCGGTCGTTGGGGATGACGATGAGCGTGTCGGCGTGTTCCTTGAGCGCGTCCATGCCTTCTTCCGCCGATTGCTGGCGTTTGGCGCCTTCAAAGGTGAAGGGCCGGGTGACGACGCCAATCGTCAGCGCGCCGCATTCCTTGGCGATTTGCGCCACAATCGGCGCTGCGCCTGTGCCTGTGCCACCGCCCAGCCCGGCAGTGACAAAGACCATGTCGGCGCCTTTCAAAATGGCGTACAGCTCTTCTGCCGATTCTTCGGCAGATTTGCGCCCGACTTCGGGGTCGCCGCCCGCGCCCAGGCCGCGGGTTAGCTTTTCGCCAATCCGCACCTTGCTGGTCGCGCGCGCCAGTGTCAGCGCCTGAGCGTCGGTGTTGACAGCCACAAAATCAACACCCTGAATGCCCTCTTCGATCATGCGGTTGACGGCATTGGTGCCGCCGCCGCCGACGCCGACGACTTTGATACGGGCAATTGCCTCTGCATTTTTGTTCGTTTCCATGGTTTCCTCCTGAAGAAATCAATGGTTATAAAACATGTTGAATAAAATTTGACTGGCTATGGAAGCAGCCGCTTGAGCAGGTTCTTGACGGTATCCCAATTTTGGCTGTCTCCTTTCAAAATGCGCGGTCGCCCCGACCCGCCGGCAGAGGAAAAACTCTGCATGGCCGCCGCCCAGTAGAGCAAGCCTACACTGGTCGAATAGGCCGGGGAAGTCAACTTATCGGCCAGGCCGAGTAGTTTTTCAGGTTGAGCGGTGCGGACGGGCATGCCCAGCACGCGACTCGCCAATTGGCGGATGCCTGGCAGCAGGCTGGTGCCGCCCGTCAGAACCATCCCCGCTGGCAGCAGGCCATCGTAGCCGGAGCGTTTAATCTCCTGCAGGCACAAGTCGAACATCTCTTCCACACGCGCTTCGATGATGTGACTCATATCCTGGCGGCGAATCAGCACCGGCTGGTCTTCGCCAAACGGGCTGACGCTGAAGGTTTCATCGGCCATGACTTCACTGCGCAGGGCGTGTCCATGCTGTTTTTTGGCTTCTTCGGCCTGCGGCATGGGCAGGCGTAAGCCATGCGCAATATCTTGCGTGATGTGATTGCCGCCAACGGCCAGCACCATCGTGTGCCAGACATCGCCGTTGACGTAAATCGCCAAATCGGTTGTACCGCCGCCGATATCGCAAACAACTGCGCCCATTTGGCGCTCGGTGTCGTTCAAGACCACTTCCGCCGAAGCGAGCGGGTTTAACACAAATTGAGCGGCATCCACCCCGGCAGAGGCGACTGCCTGGCGGATATTTTCTACCGTAGCGCTGGCGGCGGTGATGACGTGCGCCTCCACTTCCAGACGGAAGCCGCGCATCCCCAGCGGCTGATGAATGCCATCTTCGCCATCCAGCGTAAAACCGCGCTGAATGACGTGAATGATTTCGCGGCTGGCAGGAATAGCGACGGTGCGGGCGGCTTCCATGGCGCGCTCCACATCCATCTCTTCCACCACCTGGCCGTTAACGCCGATGACGCCGCGGCTGTTGATGGATGAAACGTGCGCCCCTGCCAAACTGACCAGCGCCGATTCGATTTTCAGGCCGGAAGTTTGCTCGGCTTTGGCAACCGAACGGGCAATCGCCTGTGACGCGGCAGTTAAATCCACAATCACGCCCTTGCGAATGCCTTCGGAAGGTTCAATGCCAACGCCCATGATGCGCAAGGCATCATCCTGTTCGATGCGGCCTACCAGCGTACAGATTTTGGTGGTTCCTACGTCAATGCCAACAACAATATCATCCATGTGGTTACTCTTTCAAACGGTAATACGGCGCGGTGGGGTATGCCACGCTAATCAAAGCGGGTTGAATTTCGTTGCGGATGAGATACTCCACCATGCTCTGATAAACGCCCAGTTTGAGCGGCATGTTGCCATCAGAATACCCAAAGTAGACCTGCCAGCCGCGCTCATCATACCAGCCCAGGCCGTAGCGTGGGTCGTAGAGGAGACTTGCGCCTTCGGGCAAGGCCGGAGTCAGCGTGGCGATGGCTTGCGCCAGTTCAGCGGGCAAAAAGGCGCGCGCGCCGATGGTTTGTTGCGGGTCGAAGGCGGCAGGCAGGGGCGGTGCGCCGGTGGCGTTGACGCTGAATAGCGCCGGATTTTGCCCACGCGGCGGAAAAGCATAGCCGGTTGAATCTATCCAAACGGTTTGGCCGTCCTGCGTCCAGGCGATGACGGGGACACGTTCTTGCACGCTAATCGTCACCGCGGCGGGCGGGTTGATTTGCACACTGACCGCCGAAATTTCGGGAAAGCTCGCCAGCACATTGTATTCGGCTTGCTCCGGATTGAGCAGGATAGCGGGCTGATTCATGACGCCCAAAACCATTTCAATTTCGGCGCTGACGACGCGCTGATTGCCCAAAATGGTGACACCGCGCACGATGAACGGGTCTACGTTGAGCAGGGTGTAGAGCAGGCCAATGCAGGCGGTCAGCATGAGAAAGGAAATCCAACGCGGGCCGTAGGTGATGCGCGGTAGATGGATTTCTGGCAGGATAATGCCAGCGTTACTGCCAGGACGCGAATTGGAGTAGGCGTGGCTGAAGGCGCTGTTGTACTGGCGGCGGATGCTTCCGCTGCTGGAGCGGATGTGCCCCGTCGAGGCGGGCACCAGTTTCAGCGGGGTTTTGTTCGCACTGCGGGCGTGGGCAGAACTGACCGGCGCGGCGACAGGCCGAGGGGTGGAAACGCGGCGCGGCGCACGAATCTCCCGTCGGGCTTGTTCTTCTTCACGCTGACGGCGCAAAGCCTCGGCGCGGGTGATGGTGACGCGGTCGCGGGTCATGGTTTTCTCCGATAGGCGCGCACGGTATGGTCACGTTCGCTTTTGCGCTCCTGCGCCAACTCGATCAGGCGGTTGACCAGGGTGGCGTAGGGCAGGTTGCTGGCTTCCCAAAGTTTGGGATACATGCTGATTTTGGTGAAGCCGGGCAGGGTGTTGATTTCGTTGAGAAAAATTTCGCCGCTCTGGCTGTCGAGCAGGAAATCTACCCGCGCCAGGCCGGCGCAATCTGCGGCGGTGTAGGCTTTTACGGCCAGGTCGCAGATGGTTTGGCATTGTTCGGCGCTCATGGCGGCAGGGATGATGCTTTGGGATGAATCGAGAATGTATTTGGCGTCGTAGGAGTAAAAATCGGCGCCGGGGATGATTTCGCCGGGGATGGAGGCTTCAGGCTGGTCGTTGCCGAGCACGGCGACTTCAATTTCGCGTGGGTTGGGAACGCCGCGCTCGATGAGAATGCGCCGGTCGTATTGGGCGGCTTCCATCAGTCCCTCGGCCAGGTCGGAGCGGCTGCGGCATTTGGTGATGCCCACCGATGAACCGAGATTGGCGGGTTTGACGAAGAGCGGGTAGACACCCACGTTTTCGGCGCGGCGCACGGTTTCTTCGAGGTGATTGAGAATCTCAGAGCGTAGGACGACGACGGATTCAACGACGGGGATGCCGTGCGCGCGCAGGACATCTTTGAAGATAATTTTATCCATGCCGACAGAAGAGCCCAATACGCCCGAGCCAACGTAGGCCACGTCGGCCATTTCGAGCAGACCTTGCAGGGTTCCGTCTTCGCCGTAGGTGCCGTGCAGAACGGGGAAGTAGACATCCACGTCGGCTAATTTTTCAATTCCGTTTTGGCGAATTAAATACAGGCCGGGGTGTGATGGGTCGGCGAAGAGCGCCACCGGGCGCAAGCCGATGGTGTCATTTTTCTCCAGCGCAGCAAGGGCATTTTCACCGGTTAGCCAGGCGCCTTCGCGGGTAATGCCGACTTGAATGACGTTGTAACGCGCCGGGTCAAGCGCCGTGAGGATGGAGCGCGCAGACATGAGCGAAACGTCATGTTCGCCAGAACGTCCGCCAAAAAGGACGGCTACGGTTAGTTTGGAGTTAGATGTCATCGATTATCAGTAATCAGTAATCAGTTGTCAGTTGTCAGTATTGGTTGTCTGTGGTTTTATATTCATCATTCTTCATTCTTCACTCTCGTCATTCCCATTCGCCTGCCAGTTCAACTTCCAACTCCAGGCAGATGCCGAATTTTTGGAAAACGGTGGCTTGCGCCAGGTCAATCAGGGCGCGCACATCGGCGGCGCGGGTTTGGCCGTGATTGATGAAGAAGTTGGCGTGCAGGGCGCTGATTTCGGCGTTGCCGATGCGTGTACCTTTCAGTCCGGCGGCTTCAATCAGGCGTCCGGCGTGGTCGCCGGGGGGGTTCTTGAACATGGATCCCATGCTCGCGCCGGGCGGCTGCGCGGCTTTGCGGCGGGCGGAAAATTGGTCAATTGTAGCCTGAATTTCCTGCGCCGGACGGTTTTGCAGGCGAAATTCTGCCGCCAAAATGATGGCTTGCGCTTCGCCGCGTTTGAGGACGGAAGAGCGGTAATCGTAGCCGAATTTTTCCACCGGCCACCAGGCGCGTTCTGCGCGGGCGAGAACTTCGGCGCGCAGCAAGTCGTGCGCTATGTCGCCGCCAAACGCGCCGGCGTTGCCGTATACTGCTCCGCCAACGGTACCGGGGACAGTGGCAGCCCATTCCAGCCCGCTGAAATTTTGCGCGGCGGCGCGGTGCGCCAGGTTGGAGAAGATGACGCCCGCTTCGGCGCGGACGGTGGGGCGCTCGCCCGGTAAAAACTCGACGGCTTTGGCGCGGTTCAAAATCACCAGGCCGCGAATACCTTTATCGCTCACCAACAGGTTCGAGCCGCCGCCCAGCAAGGTGAAGGCCAGCCCCTCGCGCCAGCAAATTTGGATGGCGCGGGCGAGTTCATCCGCCGAGTTGACGGTCACCAGCCAGTCGGCGGGGCCGCCAATGCGGGCAGAGGTGTAGGGGGCCAGATTCACCTGCTCTTGCGCGGAGGCGAACAGTGAGCGCGGGTCGGTCATTTTCGGCGTTATTTCTTTTCTTGCAGATGACCAATCAGCTTGGTCAGAGTTTGGCGCGCCTGTTGAGGTTCTTCCTGTCCGAAGGCGCGGAATGGGCGATTTCCTTGCGCCGGGTCGGGTTCGGGGACAGCACCCAAAACCATGTGAAGCGGCGGCAAGGCCATCATTTCAGATTCAAATTTGCGTTTATTGTTGTTGGATGTAGACATGTTAATTTTCCTTTCCTTTAAGTCCAACGTCGGGAAACTTTGGAGTCCGCGTTTGGAGAGCGTCAAACACTTCACGCGTAACGCGATTGGCGTCGCCTGCTGATAGCACCAGCAAAACGTCGCCGGGGGTTAGCTCGCGCAACAAAATATCACGAATATCATCAAGGTTGGCAACGAAACGCGCCGAAGAATGATGTATCGCCCGCAGCAGTTGCTCCACTGAAAAATCCTGTTTTGGCTCACGGGCGGCGTAAATTTCGCTGACGATGACTGCGCTGGCATCGCCAAAGGCCAGGGCAAACTCGTCGAACAGGGCGCGCACGCGCGAGTAGGTGTGTGGCTGCCAGACGACCCACAGCCGCCGCGAGGCGTAACGGGCGCGGGCGGCGGCCAGCGTCGCACGGATTTCGGTGGGGTGATGGGCGTAATCGTCAATCAGGGTAATGCCATTGACTTCGCCCACAACTTCAAAGCGGCGGCCTGTGCCGAGAAATTCACTCAGGGCATTGGCGGCTTCTTTGAGCGGCAGGTTAAGCAGCCCCGCCAGCGTCAGCGCGGCCAGCGCGTTGCGGACGTTGTGCAAGCCGGGCACGCGCAATTCCACTGCCGACAGGTATTGCACCATGCCGCCCAAACGCACGATAACATCAAAGGTAAAGCCGCCGAAGGCATTTGGCCGCACTGAGCGGGCGATTGCGCCTTCCCCGGCCTCGGTGCGGCCATCGGACGAAATGCGATAGGTGACCACGCGTTTGCCGATGCGGCGGGCTTCGGTCATCAGCGCGAAGGCACCGGGGTCTTCGGCGCAGGCAATCAATGCGCCATTAACCGGAATCAAGCGGGTAAATTCAACAAAGGCGGCTTCAAAATCTGCCGGGGTGGGATAGCAATCGGGGTGATCGTGTTCGACGTTGGTGACGATGGCATACATTGGCTTCAGACCGAGGAACATGCGGTCGTACTCGTCGGCCTCAATGACAAACTCAGCACCTTTGCCTGCGTGCGCGTTGACGTGAAAATTATTCAGCACGCCGCCGACGATGAAGGATGGGTCGCGTTTGAGGCTGTGCAACATCCAGGCAATCATGGCCGTGGTAGTAGTTTTGCCATGCGTCCCGGCAATAGCGATGCCGGTTTTGGATTCCATCAACTTACCGAGGAAATCGGCGCGTTTGAAGACGGGAATGCCAGCCTGATGAGCGGCCTGCACTTCGGGGTTGTCATCTGGAACGGCGGAGGAGCGTACAACCCAGTCTGCGCCCTGGATGTGGGCGGGGGCGTGTCCGAGGAAAACGGCCGCCCCGGCCAGTTTCAGGTCTTCGGCTAGCGGCGAAAACGTCTGGTCAGAACCGGAAACGGTATAGCCGCTCTCCAACAGGAGGCGGGCGATGGCCGAAAGGCCGCTTCCACCGATGCCAATGAAATGAACGTGTGTCATATAAAAACCACCAGCACGAAGATGAAGGCCAGCATGACGGCAAAGTAAATGGCGGGTTCGCCCAGCAAACGGGGCGCCAGGTTGGGAATTAGCGCCCGGGCAGCGTCGCCCATCACGTCGCCCGGAATGGGGGCGGTGATGTAGGAGAAGGGGTAGCCAGCCTGATCAATGTAGAACCAGATCGAGCCGACGACCATGTAGCCGTTGATTGCGCCGAGCATGAAACCCAGCAGGCTATCCTGTAACTTTTCACGCGCCACTTTGGTGGCGAAGCGCGGCAGAGAAACCGTTTGATAGCCAAAAAAGACCAGAATGCCAACGATGATGGCGCGCAACCAGAACAGGGCCATGCCATCGGGTGGCAGCGTGTTGACTACTGGCACATAGCGTTCCAACAAACGGTTGAAGGCCAGCGCCAGAATCAGGCTGAAGGAAACCAGCAATTCTTTGGCCCAGCCGCGCATCGCGCCGATGATGCCAAACAGGATGACAAACAGCCAGAACATGAACGTCAGGCTAACCATAGCGGCCTCCCGCCAGTTCCATCAGGTGCGCGGCCAGTTGTGCGGCGGCTTGTGGGTTGTAGAGCGTTTGCATGGCCTGTTGCATTGCTGCCAGTTTTTCGGGGGTTTCAAATAATTTTTCTACGGTCAGCGCCAGGCCGCTTTTGAGTTTAGCGTCTTCGACCAGAATGGCCGCGCCGCGTTTGGTCAGATACTCGGCGTTGATTTTTTGGTAGCGCCAGGCGTGCGGATACGGGACGAGGATGGCGGGCAGGCCAAAAGCGGGAAATTCTCCCAGGGCTGAAGCGCCCGCGCGCGAGACGACCAAATCGGCGGCGGCGAGGGCCGCGCCCATTTCTTCGTGAACGTAAGCAAATGGATGGTAGCGTTTCGCCAGCGCAGGCGCAAGCGTCAGCGCGTGTTGTTCGACTTCAGGCCAATCCAACTCGCCGCTGATGTGAATCACTTCCATCTTTTTCAGCAGATCTTCGAGATGTGTCAGAACGGCCTGGTTGATGGAGTGTGCGCCTTTACTGCCGCCGAAGAAGAGCAAAACGGGCAGGTCGCTTTTCAGGTTGAGCTGGGCGCGGGCGGCGGCGCGGTGCCAGTTCGTCAGCTCTGGGCGTATTGGGTAGCCGGTCACGCGCAGCTTGGAAAGTTGGTTGGCGAAAAACGCGCGCGACTCATCGGCGGTCAGGGCAATTCGGCTGGCAAAACGCGCCAGGGCTTTGAGCGCCAGCCCCGGTTCGATATCGGGGACATAAAGCAGGGACGGAATTTTGCGCCCGGCCAGCGCCACCGGCCCGGCGACATAGCCGCCGGTGAAGAGCATGGCGTCGGGTTGAAATTCTTGCACCAACACACGCGCCTGTAAAAATCCGCGCAGAAGCGCCATCAGGTTGCCTGGAAGCTGTTGCCAGCTCACGCCGTGTAATCCTGCCGCAGGAATGGCTTTAAACAGAAGACCGGCTCGTTCAACGAGCCCGACTTCCATGCCTTCTTCTCCGCCCACCCACAGAAATTCGGCATCGGGTTGTTGCTGGCGAATGGCGTTAAGAACGGCTAACGCGGGATAAACCCCGCCGCCGGTCCCGCCCGCGCAGATTAAATATCGCGCCAAAGTTCCTCCACTCGGTGCTTGGTTGTGTATCCGGTGAGTTTTGCCGGGAAATATTCATGAGAATGCCAATTGCCACCAGCGAGGCGGTCAGATTGGAGCCGCCGGAGCTGATAAAGGGTAGGGCGTTGCCTGCAAACGGCATCAGCCCGACGATGACCAGCATGTTGATGGACGCTTCCAGCGCAATCCAGAAAGTCAGGCCAGAAGCCAGCAGGCTGCCGAGCATGTCGGGCGCATCTCTGGCAATTCGCAATCCACGCCAAATGATGATGCCGTAGAGCGAGAGCGTGCCGAATGCGCCAAATAGACCGAGTTCTTCGGCGATAACCGCGAAGATGCTATCGGTGGGCGGCACAGGCAGGCCGAGATGTTTGGTTTCGCTGCGTCCCAGCCCAACGCCGAACCAGCCGCCTTTGACGATGGCTTCCAGTGAGCGGCGGACATGGTACGAGGCCTGGAGCGGGTCTTTGATGCCCAAAAAATAACTACTCAGACGCTCGCGGCCAGTGGTGCTCACTTGCACCACCAAAAAGCCAACCACCAGCGCAATCACAAGCAAAATGGCAATCTGTTTCAGGTCGCCGCCTGCCAGGAAAAAGAGCAGGCCGCCCAGGGCGAAAATGGTGGCTGTCGCCGAAAGGTCGGGCTGCAAGTAGATCAGGCCGCCGATGGTACCCAAAATGACAGCCAGCGGCAGCAAACCCCATGAAATATCTTGCAGTTGTTTTTGTTTGGAGTGAAGCCAGACCGATAGATAAATGACGGTGATGACTTTTGCCAGTTCGGAGGGCTGTACCGAACCGGAAAGGAAAGAGCGCGCCGCCCCAAGGCGAATCTCGTTGATGGCGAGGACGGCGACCAGCAGGGCAATCGTCGCCAGCATGGCCGGGACAATCAACGCGTGCCAATGGTGGTAATCTACGCGTGAGAGAATGTAGGCCAGAACCAGCCCGATTCCCAGCCAAAGTAACTGCCGGACAAACATGGCCGATGCGTCGCCGTACACCGCGTAAGAGAAATCAAACGACGCGGAATAGACCATCAGAATGCCAAAGGTCAGCATGGCAATCATTCCCAGCAGAAGCGGAAAATCTACGCTACCGCCTGATTTGTGCGCCACACTGGCAGGCCGGGAGTCGCCCGCAGCGCCGCCGGAAGTAAAATCAATGCCAGGGGTTACCGCAGTGTTTCGGAAAGTTCGTTGACGCATTCTTTAAACCTTTCGCCACGTTCTTCAAAATCTTTGAATTCATCGTAACTGGTGCCGCCGGGAGAAAGCAGAACCACATACCCGGGTTGCGCCACGCGTGAGGCGGCCAGCACGGCCTCCTGAAGTTTTTCGACGCGCACCTGACTGAAGGGGCGCTGACCAGCCATGCGCGGCCCAAGCGCGGCCTCGATTTTGTCGGCGCATTCGCCAAACAAAATCACATGATCCACGCGCTCGTGAATCACTTGCGCCAAAGTTCCCCAGGGCAGGTCTTTGTCGCGCCCGCCCAACAGCAGAATCAGCGGCCCGGAAAAGGAGCGGATGGCGGCCAGGGTGCGCTCTGGAGCGGTGGCAATCGAATCGTTGTACCATTGCGCGCCGCGCCAGGTGCGCACAAACTCAATGCGGTGCGGCACGCCGCGAAAACTTTTGATGCCCTCGCGCATTTCTTCGGGGTTGAAACCGGCGGCGTGAGCGATGGTACAAGCCGCCAAAACGTTTAGCCGATTGTGCTCGCCACGCAATTCGATGACATCTTCCACCGGCAGGTGTATCACCTGCCCGTGCTGCCGTAAGTAGAATTTTCCGTCTGCGCCCACATAACTTCCGCTCAAGCCCTCGGGTAGGCGGCTGAAGCCAAAAGAAAGCAGGTTGGCGCGCACCTTTTCGGCCAAATTCCAGGCTTCGGGGTCGTCGCGCCCCAGAATGGCAAAATCATCCGTCAGTTGGTAGTTGATGATGTGGGTTTTTGCGGCAATGTAGTGCGCCATGCTGCCGTGCCGGTCAAGGTGATTTGGGGTAATATTGAGCACTGCCGCGACGCTGGGCGAAGCGCGCAATAGTTCTGACTGGAAGGATGAAATTTCCAGAATGGACAGGTCGGAAGCCTGCATCTCGTCCACATAGTTGATCAGCGGGTCGCCGATGTTGCCGCCAATCCATACCCGTCCGTACAGGCCGCCAGAACCGCGCTGAGCGATGCGCCCCACCAGTGTGGTGGTGGTGGTTTTCCCGGCAGAGCCGGTGATGCCAATGGTGCGGCAGGGGACGGCGTCCATGAAAATTTGGGTATCGTTGGAGATGCGGACGCGATTCTTCTTGGCGGCGGCGACAATCGGGTTGGTTAGCGGAATGCCGCCCGAGACACACACCAGTTCGGGGCGTAGATCCAAAAGCGAGAGCGGGTGATCGCCTGTGACCCATTCAATTTTGAATTTAGCCAGGCTGGTCATCTCTTCTGTCAGGGCGGCGGGCGCGCGGCGGTCATTCAGTACGACGTTGGCGCCGTGCTGCGCCAGGTAACGCGCCAGCGCCAGCCCTTGCCGGGCGGCGCCAATGATGATGACTCGTTTGCCTTTCCAGTTGATTGACATGGTTTCTCTCTGCTATGCCATCGCCAGCCCAACCCCAATCAGGGCGGCCAGCAAACTGATGAGCCAGAAACGTTGCACGATTTGCGTTTCGCTCCAACCGAGCATTTCAAAATGCAGGTGAATGGGCGCCATTTTGAAGAAACGGCGGCCTTTCGTCCAGCGAAAATAGAGAATTTGGATGGTGACGCTGAGCGCCTCGCTGAATGGGATGACGGCGATGAGCGGTAAAACCGCCCACTGACCAGTCATCAGCGCCACCACGGCCAGGGTTGCGCCCAGCGCCAGTGCGCCGGTATCGCCCATGAAGAGTTGCGCCGGGTGAACGTTGAACCACAAAAAGCCGAATAACGCGCCTACCAGCGTAAATGAGAACTGCGCCAGAAAAAACTGTCCCTGTAAGAGGGCGATGACGCCGTACGCGGCGAAGAGCGTGGCTGAAATCAGCCCGGCCAGGCCGTCGAGGCCATCGGTGAAATTGATGGCGTTGGTCATGCTGACGATGATAAACATGGCAATCAGCACATAGGCCCAGGGCGCCAAATCCACCGCCAGCCCGCCGGGGAAGAGCCACCAGTAATCTTTGAATTCGATCACCCGCTGAACGCCGGGGATGTAGAGTCCGGGGGTCTCCAGCATAAATTTAAGCGCCCAGGCGACGACAAAGGCAATCAGCCACTGTGAGATGAATTTGACGCGAATGGTCATGCCGTCGCCTTTGCGTTTGCCGCGAATGCCTTCCCAGTCATCAACGCCGCCTAAAATACCGAAGGCTAGCATGGTTACCAACGGCACCAGCACCGATTTTCCGGCCAGTTTCAGACCAATCAGCGCGGCAGCGTTGAGCAAAACGGTCAGTAAAAGTACCGGTAACGTCACCATGACGCCGCCCATGGTTGGCGTGCCCATCTTGACCATGTGCTTGCCCGGCTCTTCGACGCGGATGATTTTGCCAATTTTAAAGTGCCGCAGGACGCGCAAAAATGGTCCGCCCCAGATGACGGTCAGCATGAAGCTTAGCCCGGCCAGGCTAACCGCCAGCGTAGACTCTTTCATTGGGCGGCCTCCAGCGCGGCGACAATTCGCTCCATGTGCAGGCCATGTGAGCCTTTGATGAGAACCGAGTCGCCGGACAGGATATTTTGTTGCAGCCAGGCGGTGAGCGCCTCACGGTCTTCGTATTCGTAAATATTCTGGCGTTTCATTCCAGCGCGGCGTGCCGATTCGGCAATGATGTGTGCGCGGATGCCGAGCGTGACCAGCGTTTCGGCTACCTCGGCAGCGCGTGCGCCCACTTTTTCGTGACCTTCGCGCTCGTAGGGGCCAAGTTCCAGCATGTCGCCCAGTACGGCGATGCGGCGCGCGGGCAATTCTTCCAGTAGAGTCAACGCCGCCAGCGTCGATTCGGGCGAGGCGTTGTAGGTATCATCCAGCAGGAGTGCGCCGTTTTCAGTGCGAACCGCCACCAGGCGCAGCTGCGTCTGGCTTTCCTGCAATCCGCGCACGATTTCGTCCCAGGTCAGGTTTTCCACCAGGCCGACGGCGGCGGCGCGCAGGGCGGTGTGAACCGAGTGCCGGCCAATCATGGGGACGCGCAGATGTAAAATTTCGTTGCCGTAGTGCAGGCGAAAGCGGATGCCTTCCAGCCCCATGCCCATCACGTCATCTGCCCACAGGTCTGAAGATGGGTCGAGGCCGTAAGTGAAAATGCGCGCGCGTGTGCGCGCGGCCATCGGGCGAACCAGCGCGTCATCTTGATTGAGAATGGCAACGCCTTCCGGCGCAGACGGCAGGGATTCGACTAGTTCACCTTTTCCCTGGGCAATGGTTTCCTGCGAACCGGCGCGTTCGGCGTGTACCGTGCCGATATTATTCATCACGCCAACTTGCGGACGGGCAATTTCACACAGTTGGGCAATTTCACCGGGAATGTAAAAACCCATTTCTAAAACGGCGTATTGATGGCCGGGGGTCAGCCGTAAAACATTCAGCGGCAGGCCAATTTCGTTGTTCAGGTTGGCGACGCTTTTGAGGGTGTGGTAACGCTGGCTGAGTACCTGCGCTACCGCCTCTTTGGTGGTTGATTTTCCGACACTGCCGGTGATGCCAATCACGCGCAAAGTGAGTTTCTGACGCCAAAACGCGGCGATTTTTTGCAACGCGGCGACGGTGTTTTCAACGCGGATGAGGATGGGCGGGTTCAGGCGCGCGGGCAGAGTCATCTGCGCGCCGGGGCGGGTGTCAACCAGCGTAAAGGGTTCTTCTACATCGCGTTCGATCAGCGCCGCCAGTGCGCCGCGCTGAAAAGCCTGGGTAATGAAACTGTGTCCGTCTACCCGCTCACCAGAAATGGCGACAAACAACCCGCCGGAAATAACCTGGCGTGAATCAATCGCCGCCTCAGTGATCACCAGAGGGGCAATCACCGGGCGGATGTGTGTCAGGGCTTCGAACACGTCTGCGAGGGTTAGCACATTCTCCTCATCATTACCGTCATTGTCCTGCCAGCTGCTGGCGCACCGCATCAGGGGGAATTTTCATCAGCACCACTAATTTTTCGGCCACGGTGTGAAAAACCGGGGTGGCAACATACGAGGCCCAGTCGGCTTCGGGGCGTTCCAGCCAGACATAAATCATAAATTGCGGGTCGTCAAGCGGCCCCCAGCCAATGAAGGAAGCGTTGATTGCGTCGGGCTGGTAAACGCCGTTTTCGGGAATTTGCGCCGTGCCGGTTTTGCCTGCCAGCCGATAACCATCCAGGCGCGCCAGCGATTGATTGCGCTCCATTGCGGCGGCCAGCATTTCACTGACGGTGCGAGCGCTCTGCGGCGAAATCGGCGTACCGAGGATTTGCGTTGGTGTATCGTACTGATGCCCGTTGCTGACCATGCCGTACAGCAGGTGCGGATAGACCATTTTGCCATCGTTCGCCAACGCCGAAGCGGCGGTCATGAGTTGAATGGGCGTAAGCGCAACCCCCTGTCCGAAGGCGTTCGTGCCCAGGTCAATCTGATACCAGTCTTCGTCGCCGGGGGTTTTCAATCGTCCGGAAGATTCTCCGGCCAGGTCAATTCCGGTTGGATGTCCCAGTCCGAAGCGGCGCATGTAAGTGTAGTAGGTATCCTGCCCCATCAGGTCGGCCAGGCGC
>Ga0210013_1000526_pt1 | contig 28563 bp, 35 predicted proteins | sample CryGeymeta201506_FD_185553 | JGI IMG/M metagenome (GOLD analysis project Ga0210013, IMG submission 185553) | Groundwater microbial communities from Crystal Geyser aquifers in Utah, USA - Crystal Geyser metaG 2015-06 (SPAdes) (version 2) | ecosystem: Environmental > Aquatic > Deep subsurface >...
GGCTGAACTGGCGGGCGAAGCGGAGCAACCCATGTTCCCGTGCGGCTTCTTCCAGACGGTTGGGGCCGAATTCCGCCAACCGGCGCTCGGCCTCGGCGGCATCGAGCCCACTGGCGGATGAATTCAGGCTGGCGAGCGCCTCGGCGGCGCCCAGGCCGGCGATGCGCATGGCGCATGGCCCCTCGCGGTTATTGACACCTCATCATCATAGTCCGCCGTTCACTAACCATGGCGAACCACGGCCTCATCATTGGCTTTACGTATACTTTATGTGGTGCTTTAATGAGTACCAATTAGAGTATTGGAGTTAAGCATGAACATCGTCCCAGCACAGGAAATCAAGCGTTGCGGCATCGCTGCCGTGGATGAAGCCCTGGCACAAGGCCCGGTGCACATCATCAAGAACAACCGCCCCCAATATGTCGTGCTGACTGAACAGTGCTACAGCGAACTGATCGAGTCCCGAGATGAAGCCGCCCTGGCTCGCATCAAGGCCTCGCTGGCAGATGCCAAGGCCGGACGCGTGACCCGCCACGACAGTGTTGAGGCCCTGATGCAACACCTGGACAGCGAACCGGCGGCATGAGCTGGGCCCTGACCACCACGGCCTTCTTCGACCGCCGTGTGCGCAAGTTCCTGACCAAACACCGCGACCTGCGGCCCAGCTTCATCGAAACCATGACGCAACTCGCCGCCGATCCCTTCGAACCCAGCCTGCGCCTGCACCCCCTGTCCGGCAAGCTTCAGGGCATGCAGGCCGTCAGCCTCACCTACAGCTACCGCATCTCCCTCACCCTGCAAATTACCGAGCACGAAATCCTGCTGCTCGACGTCGGCAGCCATGACGAGGTGTATGGGTGAGCAGAGGGCGCAGCAGCCCGGCGCTTGCCGGCCATGACGGCGGCGAAGACGTCAGGCTAATCGCCCGAGTTCAGCCGCTCGATCACCCCCCGCAGCCGCCAGACCATATATAACCCAGGCAGTCCCAGCACCATGGCCAGGATGAAGAAGGCCGGCCAGCCGATGCTCTCGGACAGGACCCCCGCCAGTGGGCTGACGTAGATGCGGCCGACCGCCGAGAAGGCCGACAACAGGGCATAGTGGGTGGCGGTGTAGCGATGGCTGCACAGGCCCATGAGCAGCGCCACGAAGGCCGCCGTGCCCATGCCGCTGGTGACGTTTTCGGCGGCGATGGCCGCCACCAAAAGGCTGTCGATCTGGGTGGGGTGGTCGAGCGCCACGAAGCCCAGGTCGAAGGGCGGCAGGGTGAAGCCGCCCCAGGCGCCCTTGCCTAGCACCGCCAGCAGCCAGAAGCCGACGATGGCGGCCAGTTGCAGCACGCCGAACAACATGAGCGAGCGATACAGGTTGAGCCGCAGCATGAGGGCGCCGCCGAGCAGTGCGCCGACGATGGTCAGCCAGATGCCGATGATCTTGTTGACGATGCCGACCTCGGCCTGGGTGAAGGCCATGCCCTTGATGAGGAAAGGCGTGGTCAGGGTACCGGCGAAGGCATCGCCGAGTTTGTAGAGGACGATGAGCAGCAGGAAGGCCCAGGCGCCGGACTGGCTGAAGTAATTCTCCAGCGAGCGGTTCAGGGTCTCGAAGCCGACCCGGCGCGCCGCCCAGTAACCGAGCGGCAAGGCCGCCGCCAGTTGCGCCAGGATGAAGGCCAGGCGTAGCCATTTGTCGGGGTCGTCGGGGTCGAGGCCAAGGCCGATCAGGATGAAGCGGGCGGCGAACCAGCCGGCGGCGAAACCGCTCAGCATGGCGGCGAAGCCGGCCAGTTCGCGCCTCGGCTCGGAGGCCAGTGGTTTCGATTCGCCCGACACGCCGGGCAGCAGGGTGAGCGACACCGCCGCCGCCGCGACCATGATCCCGGCCATGGTCAGGTACACCCTGGGCCAGCTCTGCCACTGGTCGGCCCAGATCAAGGCGATACCGCCCGACAGTATCATCGCCAGGCGGTAGCCGAACACCGACAGCGAGCCGCCCAGGCCGCGCTCGCGGGCGGGCAGCACATCGGTACGGTAGGCGTCGATCACCACGTCCTGCGAGGCGGACAGGAAGGCCACCAGCAGGGCGGCCGTGGCGAATAGGCCGGCGCCATCCCTGGGCGACATGCCGGCCATCCAGGCCAGCGCCGCCGCCAGGGCGAGCTGAGTGACCACCAGCCAGCCGCGCCGGCGGCCCAGCCAGGGCGGCTCGAAGCGGTCCATCAGCGGCGCCCAGAGGAACTTGAAGGTGTAGGGCACGCCGACCAGGCCGAGAAAGCCGATGGTGGCGATGTCCACGCCGTCCACCGCCAGCCAGGCCTGCATGGCCTGGCCGGTCAGGGCCAGCGGTAGGCCGGAGGCGAAGCCCAGCAGCAGTACGGCGAATAGTCGCTGCCAGGCGGCGAAGCGACTCAACTCAAGCCGCCCGGCTATTCCTGGCCAGCTTTATCAAGGCCTCCAATAGCTTAGCAATGTGCTGCCGGGTCGGCTCGTCGGTCAGCCGCCCCGCCGCGTCGAAGCGCTGCGCGGCGTTGGCTATCATCACCTCCGGCTGGCTGACCACGGCCATGTCGAAGGCGACCAGTATCTGGCGCAGATGGTATTGGGCGCGGGCCGTGCCCAGGCTGCCGATCGAGGCCCCCAGCAGCGCCGCCGGCTTGCCGGCCCAGGCATTGTCGCCATAAGGTCGGGAGGCCCAGTCGATGGCGTTCTTGAGGCCGCCGGGTACCGAGTAGTTGTACTCCGGGGTGGCGAACAGGATGGCGTCGGCGGCGCGTATGCGGCGTTTGAATTCGAGCACGCCCTCCGGCGGCGCCGCCTCGTCGTCCTGGTTGAAGACCGGGATGCCGGTCAGTTCGATCAGGTCCAGCGTCGCGCCAGACGGCAGCAGCGCTTGCGCCGCCCTGAGCGCGGCATGGTTGTATGAGCCTTTGCGCAGGCTGCCGACGATGCCCAGGATTTTCAACTCGTTCATTTTCGTTTACTCCTTATCTTCATGATGCAAACACCGACTGAATCAGTCTGTCTGAATATAGGGGAAGAACATACGATCCTCCGCAAGCATATGGATGGCGACCAGGTCGTAGGCCAGAAACGAAAACAGATCGCCCAGGGCCAAGCTGCCTTCGGCAAATTGCGCGGCCAAACGCTGCGCCTTCTCGACCAGGGCGCGGTGCCGGCCTTCGTGTTCGGCGACGCCGGGAAAGTCGATTGCCCGTAGCACCTGTTCCTCGTCGGCGAAATGAGTCGTCACATCGGCCAGCAGTTCCTTGATCAGGCCGGCGGCGGCATTGCTCGGCCGACCGTCGATTACGGCGGCAAGAAGTTCGTTGGCCTTGTCGAATAGCCCCTGGTGCTGGCGGTCGATGAGCGGATGGCCGGACCGGTAGTTATCGTGCCACAGCAACCGGACAAAGCCGGTCAGGGTGCCCAGCAAGCCATTCAAACTGGCGATCAATTCGTCCCGTAGCGCATGTAGCTCGTAAACCCGCGCCAGGGCCTCGTTTTTACGCCCCATGCCATGCAGATCGACCAATTTGCCGCACAACGAATGCACGTGTTCGTGGCAATCGAGTATCTTGTGGAAGAGCGGATCGTGGCCATATCGGGATCGCCCCTCGGTATCTAGCCAACGGCCAAGGCGACAGCCATGCGCGTCCAGCGGCGGCGGGGACTGCCGCTCGTCTGCCAGAAAGGATTCGAGCGCGCTCAGCCATTGTCGATGCATGACCTCGGCGAATAGCACAGGCAGATTTTCGCGGCTGATACTGCGCTCCCGCCAAGTGGCCCAGTAGGGGTCAGTGCGCCAGTTCACCTGCCAGTCGGGAAACTCCGCCGCCGGCATAGGCCGCGCAATGGCATAGCCCTGCGCCAATTGGCAGCCCAGCGACAGCAGCAGTTCGCCGTGTCCTATGGTCTCGACCCCTTCGGCTATTACCCGATGGTGGAATGCCGAGGCCAGCCCCAGCACGCCGTCGATGATCGCCATATCCTCGGGGTCTTCGAGCATATTCCGGACAAAGGTCTGGTCGATCTTGAGCATATCCACCGGCAGACGCTTTAAATAAATGAGCGAGGAATAGCCGGTGCCGAAATCGTCCAGGGCAAAACGCACGCCCATTTCACCGCAAGCGCGCATGACCTCTGAAACGTAGGCCATGTCCTCGAGCGCGCTGGTTTCCAGCACCTCCAGTTTCAGGTTGCCTGGCAGGACAGTAGAGTGGGCGGCAAGTTGTTTGGCGAGGTTGGCCACGAAGTTGCCGTGCTGCAACTGGCGAGCGCCGACATTCACGCTGATCGGGATGTCTATTCCCGCCAAATGCCATTCGGCCAACTGGGACAGCGCCGTGTCGATGACCCATTCGCCCAATTCCACGCTGATCGGGTGGGACTCGATAATGGGCAGAAATTCGGCTGGGGCCAGCAGGCCACGTTCCGGATGTTGCCAGCGGATTAGCGCCTCGGCGCCGATCACCTCGCCGGTGTACATGTTTACCTGCGGCTGGTAATACAGCACGAACTGGCGTTGGTCGAGGGCGTGGCGTATCTCTTCAAGGTTTTCGTGCCTGGACTGGATCACCGCATCCTGGGCCACATCGAACAGATGGTAGCGGTTCTTGCCTGCCTGCTTGGCCTGATACATGGCCTGGTCGGCATGACGCATCAGTTGGTCGGCGTCGGCGCCATCCTGGGGGTAGAGGGTCACGCCGATGCTGGCGGAGACTTGCAATACCATTTCGTTCAGATTCACCGGGGCCGCGACGGCCTGCAACAAACGGCTCAGCACGAGTTCGTAATCCTGAGGCAGATATAGATCGATCAGCACCGCCACAAACTCGTCGCCGCCGATTCGGGCCAGGGTATCGCCATCGCGTAGCACGGCCTTCATGCGTTGGGCAATGGCAATCAGCAGTTCGTCGCCGACATTGTGCCCATAGAAGTCGTTGATAGTCTTGAAACCGTCCAGGTCGAGATAGGCCAGGGCCAGCGGCTGGTCGCGCCGCTGACTTTGGCTGATGGCCTGACTCAGGCGGTCGGCCAGCAAAACGCGATTCGGCAGATTGGTCAAGGCATCGTAGTGAGCGATGTGCTCAAGCTGCTGCTGGTGTTCCTTCATCGGGGAGATGTCGGTGAACAGGGCGACATAGTGTTGCGATTCGCCATCAGTATTCTTGACCACGCTGATGGTGAGCATTTCGGCATATACCTCGCCATCCTTGCGCCGATTCCAGATTTCGCCGTACCAGTGGCCCTTTTCAGCGAGCGACTTCCACATGGCCGCATAGACCTCTGGATCTTGCCGACCTGACTTGAGCATCCGCGGGTTCTGACCTAGCGCCTCTGCTCGGCTGTAACCGGTGATTTTGCTAAAGGTTTCGTTGACATCAATTATGGCGCCGCTGGTATCGGTGATGATGATGCCTTCGCGAGCGTGCGTGAAAACACTGGCCGCCAAGCGTAGCTTGTCTTCAGCCTGCTCAAGTTCGACGATGTTGCGCGTCAGCGGCCGAAAGATCAGAAAATAAAACAGCGGAAAAAGCAGAATGGACAGGGTGGACGCATCCAGCAATATCTCGGTCATGCCGGATATGGCAGGCAGCCTGGACAGAAAAATCATGGTCAGCGATTCGGCAATAAACACCGACCCGACCAGGACCGCCAGCAACCATTCCATGGAACGTCTAACGTCTTGCGAAGTCCGGCCTGTCTCTTTTTTGACGCTTTTTATCCACATGATTCATTATGTAGATAACCACGTCCGTTTACCATAGCCTGTCGGTTCTCTCTAGCCCGCCGTGGCCAAGGATCAGTTTCGTACCTGCATTGCCGCGTCTTCAAAGGTACCGGCCTCGGCATCACGGTGGCAGGCGGCGCAATTGGCCTTGCTCTTCACCTTGGGGTTCTGCCAATCGACGTCGGCGATCTCGCGGTGCTTCTTGGTCCAGTACGGCGTTTCCGAGATGCGCAGCGGTGTGCTGCTTGTCGGTATGGAGCGGTTTATCTTCCAAGCGGCTTCGGTGGCGCCTTGTTCGGCGGCATTGGGCACGGCAAAAGCGAGCAGTTCGGCCACGGTGGCGGCATCCAGCCCGAGGTCATCACCGAAGTGGCGGCCCTGCCCGGCCAGCAAGGCCTGCCAGGAGCGCGCCGGCAGCAGGCTGGGGTGGAAGGCCAGGTGACAGGAACCGCATTCCTCCTGCCACTTGGCGCTTTCGGGCAGCGGCTTGCCGACGAAGGCGACATGCGGCGCCTCGTTGGCGGCATCGTCATGACCGCCCAGCCTTTCCACCGGCTCATGCCAGGCATAAAAAAACCACCAGGTGCCAAAGGTCGCGACCGCCACCAGCAGCAGCAGGCCGACCAGCTTGTGGGGACGTGCGGCGGGGGCGCCCGACTCAGCCGCCTTCAGACCGGTGACCATGCTGCGAGCCAGATTTTCCTGGTGCAACCAGCTCTCCAGCGCCACCCCAGCCAGATGGGCGAATACCACCAGCAACATCAGGTTGGCGAGCAGTCCATGCCCTTCTTTGATCGCCTTGCCGAGCGCGAAGCTGAGCCCGCCTATGGCAGCCGCACCCTGTTGTTCTTCGCCGCCCTGCGTGAACAGGCCGGATAGGCCCACCAGCAGGCCCAGGCCAAGTAGAAGAAACACCGCTTGGCTGCCCGCCGGGTTGTGGCCGAGATGGCGCGCCGCGCTGCCGGCGATGGCCTGGCGCAGATAATCCAGGCCGACGCGAGGACCGTAAAGAAATGAGGAAAAGCGCGCGTAGCGGCTACCGGTCAGCCCCCAGACCAGGCGAAAGCCGATCAGACTGAGCATGAGATAGCCGAAAAAGGTGTGCAGCGACAACCACTGATCGGATTCGGTGGTGAGCCAGGCGCCGAGAAAACTGGCGGCAAACAGCCAGTGGAACAGTCGTAGGGGGAGGTCCCAGATCAGGGTGGATTGCATAAAATGGCTTTTGAATTGAGGGTGATGAGCGGGTGGCCGTAGTAAGGAGTGGCTACGGTGGTTAGCATGAAACACACGTAGCCATAGGGCGGGCCATGCCCGCCCTATGGCGTTTCATGATTTTGGAGCGGCGATGAGTCACGCTCGTTAACGAGGAATACGCACGCGGTCTTCGTTGAAGTCGCCCCGGTCGGCGCCGGTGTGGCAGGCAGCGCAGTTGGCCGGACCCTTGACGGCGGCGCGTTTCCAGACGCCAGGGGCCAGCTCGCGGTGTTTGTGCTTGAACCAGGCGGTCTCGGTGATGCGCAGCGGTGCGGTGGGCGCGCGCCAGCGATTGGAGGCGTTGTTCACCAGAAAGGCGCTGATCTCGCGGTTTTCCTCCGGGCTGAGCGAGGCGTCGGCGCCGAAGTGCTTGTCCAGGCCGCCCATCACCTTGCGCCAGGATTCGGCCGGTAGCAGGCCGGGGGCGAAGGCCAGGTGGCAGGAACCGCATTCCTGTTTCCACAGGTTGTTCGACTGGCTGGGGAGCACCGGCTTGCCGCGATCCTCACCGCCATACTTGTTGCCGGATTCGGCCTGGGCCGCAGTACTGCCGAGGGCGAGGGCGAGTAGCAAACTGAGCAGGGTTTTCATGTTTAGGCGTCCTTTATTTGACAGAAATCAGCCAGGCGACGAAATCGCCTTTCTCACGGGCGGTGCAGGCACGTTGCAAGACATCGTTGCAATTGCGCTTGAACCATTTCTCAACCTTGACCGGATCGCTCAGACGCTTGGCGTTGGCGACCGGCGCCAAAGGCTCGATGGCCTTGCCGGTCTTGGCATGTTTGCCGCCCGCCTTGGGGTTGTCGGTGTGGCAGGTCGAGCAACTGGTGTCACCATGCTTGGCGTGGAAAAATTGCTCGCCGCGCTGCGCGGAGAAATCGCGGAACCCCGGTTCTTCCTTGGTGGCTGCGGCACGATAGGTGTCGAGCAGGGCACTGGGGGATGCGGCCAGCGCGGTTTGCGCGACAACGGCGAGTAGCGCGGTGAGTAGGAGGGTGATGCGGGTCATGGTCGTTTCCTGTGTGGAGTGGTAATGGCTGCCATTCTAGCCACTTAGCTTAGGTGAATCTTAACCGGGCGAACTTGACCGGCCATTCCGATTGGCGTCGCGTCATAGTCCACGATCAACGGTGCATGGTCGGAAAACCGCGCTGCCTTGTAGACGCGGGCAGTGATAGCCCGAGCGGCGATGCCGGGGCTGGCGATCTGGTAGTCGATGCGCCAACCGACGTTCTTGGCCCAGGCCTGACCACGGTTGCTCCACCAGGTGTAAGCCTCGCCTTCGTGCTCGGGATAAAGTCGGCGATAGACATCGACCAGGCCGACGCGATCGAACAGGTCACCGATCCAGGCCCGTTCCTCGGGCAGAAAGCCTGAATTCTTTCTATTGCCTTTCCAGTTCTTCAGGTCGATTTCGCGGTGGGCGATGTTCCAGTCGCCGCACAAGATAAATTCGCGGCCACTTTTGGCAAGCGTCTCCAGGCGCGGCAGAAAACGCGCCATGAAGGCGAATTTGGCGGCCTGCCGGTGCTCGCCCGAGGAGCCGGATGGCAGATAGATCGAGACGATGGACAGGTTGCCAAACTGGGCCTCGATGTAGCGGCCCTCGGCGTCGATGTCGGCGATACCGAGGCCCTCGACGATCTGGTCCGGTTGCCGGCGCGACCAGATACCGACGCCGCTGTAGCCTTTCTTCTCCGCGTAGTGAAAATAACCAAAATAGCCCGGCGGGTTGAGCATCCGGGCGCTCAAGTCACCGACTTGCGCCTTCAGCTCCTGAAGGCAAACCACATCGGCCTCGGACTGGGCCAGCCAGTCTACTACGCCCTTTTTGGCGGCGGAGCGGATGCCGTTTAGATTCAGCGTTACAATTCGCACGAAATATCGATAGGGATGTAGAGATGCAGGGTTTCAAGGAGGCCTTTCTCGATTTCGCCATCCGCCGACAGGTGCTGCTGTTTGGCGAATTCAAGACCAAGGCCGGCCGGTTATCGCCGTACTTTTTCAATGCCGGCCTGTTCAACGATGGCGAATCGCTGAAAAGGCTGGGCGAATTTTACGCCAAAGCCATCCTCGATTCCGGCATGGCCTTCGATGGCCTGTTCGGCCCCGCTTACAAGGGTATCCCGCTGGTCGCCACCGTGGCGGTCGCCCTGGCCGGCATGGACCGCAATGCGCCCTACAGCTATAACCGGAAAGAAATCAAGGACCACGGCGAGGGCGGCAGCATCGTTGGCGCGCCGCTGAAGGGTCGCATACTGATCGTCGACGATGTCATTTCGGCTGGCACTTCAGTGCGCGAATCGGTCGAGCTGATCCAGGCCGCAGGCGCTATCCCCTGCGCCGTCGCCATCGCCCTGGACCGCATGGAACGTGGCCAGGGCGAGTTGTCCGCCGTGCAAGAAGTTAGCCGACAGCATGGGCTGCCGGTCATCAGTATCGTCAACCTGGATGACCTGATGAAGTACCTGGGAGGGAAACCGGAATGGGCGGCTACGCGCTCGGCCATTACTCGCTATCGCCAACAGTACGGCGCCGACTGAATCGCTGCGCCGGCTGCGGCCTGACCCTGGCGGCCGTGCTCATGGCCGCGACCGGCTGGGCGGCGACCTATCGCTGGGTGGACGGGCAAGGCGGCGTGCATTATGGCGATCGCATCCCGGCCCAATACGCCGGCGCTCAACATGAGGAACTGGATGGCCAGGGCCGGGTGATCCGGCGGGTCGGGAGTTACGCCGAGCGCCAGAAGCAGGCCGCCATCGCCACTCAGGAGACCGCCGAAGCGCTGGCGGCTAAAGAACGGCAACGAAGCGACAACGCCCTGCTATCGACCTTCGGCAGCGCCCAGGAGATCGACCAGGCGCGAGACCGCCTCCTGGCCCAGGAGAGAACCTTGCTAAATGGCCTGAAGGTCCAGCGCAAGCAGAACCCGCCGGCGGCCGAAATAGCGCGCCTCGATGCCCTGATACTGCAACGCTACCAGCGCATGGAGGCTATTCTGCTTCAGTACAAGACCGACCGGGCGCGTTATATCGAGCTGACCGGCCGGCGCTGAGGCCGGCCCCGTCAGCCGGCCAACTTGGCCCGCAGCAGGTCGTTGACCTGGGCCGGATTGGCCTTGCCTTTGGTCGCCTTCATCACCTGGCCGACCAGGGCGTTGAAGGCCTTGTCCTTGCCGGCGCGGAATTCCTCCACCGATTTCTGGTTAGCGGCCAGCACCGTGTCGATGATCCGCTCGACCTCGCCGGAGTCGGACATCTGCTTCAGCCCCTGGGCCTCGATGATGGCATCCGGCTCGCCACCTTCCGTCCACATCGCTTCGAACACCTGCTTGGCCAGCTTGCCGGACAGGGTGCCATCCTGGAGGCGGCCGAGCAGACGAGCCAAGCGGTTGGCGCCGATCGGGCTGGTGGCGATATCGATCTCGGCGCGGTTGAGCGCCGCCGACAACTCGCCCATCACCCAGTTGGCGGCCAGCTTGGCGTCCGCCTTGGGCAGGGCCGCCGTCACCGTCTCGAAATAATCGGATAGGGTGCGGCTCGATGTGAGCGTGGCGGCGTCGTAGGCGGACAGGCCGAACTCGGTCCGATAGCGGGTTTGCCGGGCCTGCGGCAATTCCGGCAGGCTGGCACGAACCCGCTCGATCCAGTCTTCCTCTAACTTGACCGGCAACAGGTCCGGGTCCGGGAAATAGCGGTAGTCGTGGGCGTCTTCCTTGGTCCGCATCATGCGGGTCTCGCCGCTGTCCGGGTCGAACAGCACGGTGGCCTGCTGGATCGCCCGGCCGTCTTCGATCTCGCCGATCTGCCAGCGGATCTCGTAATCGATCGCCTGCTCCAGGAAGCGGAACGAGTTGAGGTTCTTGATCTCGCGTCGGGTGCCCAGCGGCCCGCCGGGACGCCGCACCGAGACATTGGCGTCGCAGCGGAACGAGCCTTCCTGCAGGTTGCCGTCGCAGGTGCCGATCCAGGTCACCAAGGTATGCAGCGCCTTGGCGTAGGCCACTGCCTCTTTGGCTGAGCGCATGTCCGGCTCGGAGACGATCTCCAACAGCGGTGTACCGGCGCGGTTGAGATCGATGCCGGTGAGTCCGTGGAAGTCCTCGTGCAGCGATTTGCCGGCGTCTTCTTCGAGGTGGGCGCGGGTGATGCGCACGGTCTTTTCCTCATCGCCGACCTGGATGGTCAGCGCGCCACCCTCGACGATAGGCAGGGTGAACTGACTGATCTGGTAGCCCTTGGGCAGGTCGGGGTAGAAGTAATTCTTGCGGTCGAATACGTTGATGCGGTTGAGCCTGGCGCCGATGGCCAGGCCGAACCGGATGGCCCGTTCGACCGCGCCCTTATTGAGCACCGGCAGCACGCCGGGCAGGGCGATATCGACCTGGCAGGCCTGAGTATTCGGCTCGGCGCCAAAGGCGGTGCTGGCGCCGGAAAAGATTTTCGATTGGGTGGTGAGCTGGGTGTGGACCTCAAGCCCGATGACGGTTTCCCATTGCATGTTCAGAATCCTCCCGGCGTGCGCTGATGCCAGTCGGTAACGAGCTGATATTGATGCGCGACATTGAGCATCCGCACCTCGGCGAAATAGTCGCCGATCAGTTGTAGGCCGATCGGCAGACCCTGGCGGTCGAAGCCGCAGGGCAGGCTCATGCCGGGTAGGCCGGCCAGGTTAACGGCGATGGTGTAGATGTCGGACAGATACATCTCGACCGGGTCGTCGGCCTTTTCGCCCAGTTTGAAGGCGGTGGTCGGCGCGGTCGGGCCGAGTATGACGTCGCACTGCTGGTAGGCCTGGGCGAAATCGTTGGCGATCAGGCGTCTGAGTTTCTGGGCCTGGAGGTAGTAGGCGTCGTAATAGCCGTGGCTCAACACATAGGTGCCGATCATGATGCGGCGCTTGACCTCGGCGCCGAAACCCTCGGCCCGGCTCTTCTCGTACATGTCGGTGAGGTCGGCGTAGTCGGGCGTGCGGTAGCCGTAGCGTACGCCGTCGAAGCGCGACAGGTTGCTCGACGCCTCGGCCGGGGCGATGACGTAGTAAGCGGCGACCGAAAGGCCGGAGTTGGGTAAGCTGACCTCGACCGTGGTGGCACCCAGTTTGCTGAATTGTTCTATGGCCGCTTGCACCGCCGTCGCGGTGTCGCCGGTCAAGCCCGCGCCGAAGAACTCTTTCGGCAGACCGATCCTGAGGCCGGTCAGGGGTTTATTCAGGTCGCGGGCATAGTCTTCCTGGTTCCGTTCCAGACTGGTCGAATCGCGCGCATCGAAACCGGCCATGACGTTGAGCAGTAGGGCGCAGTCCTCGGCGGTGGTCGCCATCGGCCCGCCCTGATCGAGCGAGGAGGCAAAGGCGATCATGCCGTAGCGCGACACCACGCCGTAGGTTGGTTTCAGGCCGGTAATGCCGCACAAGGCGGCCGGCTGGCGGATCGAGCCGCCAGTGTCGGTGCCGGTCGCTGCCGGGGCGATCCGCGCCGCCACCGCCGCCGCGCTGCCGCCCGACGAGCCGCCCGGAACCCGAGCGACGTCCCAGGGGTTTTTGGTTGGACCGTAATAACTGGTCTCGGTGCTTGACCCCATGGCGAACTCGTCCATGTTGGTCTTGCCCAGCGTCGGCATACCAGCGGCCTTGAACTGGCTGATGACATGGGCGTCATAGGGCGAGACAAAGTTGGCCAGCATCTTTGAGCCACAGGTGGTCAGCCAACCCTCGGCGCAGAAGATGTCTTTATGCGCGATCGGCACCCCGGTCAGCAAATTGGCCTGGCCGGCGGCGCGCCGGGCATCGGCGGCGCGGGCCTCGGCCAGTGTGCGCTCGGCGTCGACCGTGACGAAGGCGTTGAGGTTTGGGTTATGAGCGGCGATCCGCGCCAGGTAGTCCTGGCACAGCTCGACGCTGGAGATTTTGCCCTCGGCGAGGAGGGTAGCGATGGATTTGATTGTTTGCATACTTCGTTATTCGATTACTTTCGGCACCAGGTAAAGCCCGTCCGCCACCTGCGGCGCCACGGACTGAAAGGCCTCGCGGCGGTTCGGCTCGGTGACGACATCGGCGCGCAGGCGCTGGAATAGATCGCGGGCGTGGGCCATCGGGGCAACCCCGGCGGTGTCGACGGCCTGCATCTGGGCGATCAGGTCAAAGATGCCGTTGAGCTGGCCCTGATACTGGACGGCCTCATCCCCGCTCACCCGGATACGCGCCAGATGGGCGATGCGGTTCACGTCGTCGATAGACAGTGACATGGTGCACCTATGGCTTATAAGACAAAGGCTTGTAGGTTATCATACGATGCTTGTTTTCAGACTTCGGCAAAGCCAACCATGTTCAGTTTCCTACGCGGCTATTTCTCTACCGATCTAGCCATCGACCTGGGTACCGCTAACACCCTGATCTATGTCCGCAGCAAGGGCATCGTACTGGACGAACCGTCCGTCGTTGCCATCCGCCAGGCAAGCCCCACCGGCAAGAAGACCATCCAGGCCGTCGGCCTGGAGGCCAAACAGATGCTCGGCCGCACCCCCGGCAACATCCAGGCCATCCGGCCGATGAAGGACGGCGTGATCGCCGACTTCAACATCACCGAGCAGATGCTCAAGTTCTTCATCAAGAAGGTTCATGACACCCGGCTATTCCACCCCAGCCCGCGCATCATCATCTGCGTGCCGTCCGGGGCGACCCAGGTCGAGCGCCGGGCGATCCGCGAATCGGCCATCGGTGCCGGGGCGCGCCAGGTTTACCTGATCGAGGAACCGATGGCCGCCGCCATCGGCGCCGGCCTGCCGGTGGCCGAGGCGACCGGCTCGATGGTGGTGGACATCGGCGGTGGCACCACCGAGGTCGGCGTTATCTCGCTGGGCGGCATGGTCTATTCGACCTCGGTGCGGGTCGGCGGTGATAAGTTCGACGATGCCATCATCAACTACATCCGGCGCAACTACGGCATGTTGATCGGCGAATCGACCGCCGAGTCGATCAAGAAGCAGATCGGTTCGGCCTTCCCCAGCTCCGAGGTGCGCGAGATGGAGGTCAAGGGCCGCAACCTGGCCGAAGGCATTCCGCGCAGCTTTACGATTACCTCCAACGAAATCCTGGAGGCGCTGACCGATCCGCTCAACACCATCGTCTCGGCGGTCAAGTCGGCCCTGGAGCAAACACCGCCGGAACTGGGCGCCGACATCGCCGAGAAGGGCATGGTGCTGACCGGCGGTGGCGCCCTGCTGCGCGACATCGACCGCCTGTTGATGGAAGAGACCGGCCTGCCGGTGATCGTCGCCGAAGGCCCGCTGACCTGCGTGGTTCGCGGTTCCGGCCGGGCCGTTGAAGAGATGGATCGCCTGGCCACGGTGTTTGCTGACGACTGACGGCACGCTTCCGGCTTAACCAGTCATTCCAGACGCCCCCCATGGCCCATGCACCGATGTTCGCCCGCGCCATGGGCTTGCCCGCGCGCCTGGCCTTGTATTGTCTGGCCAGTCTGGCGCTGATGGTCGTCGATAGCCGCTATGCCGCCATGACCGCCGTCAAGACTTCGGCGGCTGAGTTCGTCTACCCGATTCAAGCCATACTGGCCAGGCCGTTCGGCTTCCTGAATGAGGCCGGTGATTTCTTCATGGTCCACGGCCAGGTACTGGGCGAGAACCGGCGTCTGATCCTGGCCAGCCAGGTGTTCGCCAGTCACTTACAGGGCTACGAAGCACTCAAGTCGGAAAATGTCCAATTGCGCGGTCTGCTTAATCTGCCGCTGCCGGTTGGCGTTCAGGCGCGCGCGGCCGAGATCGTCCGCATCCTGCCCGACCCGTTCAATCGCCGGGTCATCGTCGACAAGGGCGCGGCCGATGGCGTAACCGCCGGCCGCCCAGTGGTCGATGCCGCCGGCCTGGTGGGCCAGGTCACCCAGGTTTATGCAGACCACAGCGAGGTCAGCCTGCTCACCGCCAAGGAACAGGCGGCGCCGGTGCAAAACCAGCGTAATGGTCTGCGCCTCATCGTCTCCGGCGCCGGTTCTGACGATCGACTGGAAGTCCGTTACCTGGACATGCACGCCGACATCAAACCGGGCGACATACTGGTCACCTCGGGCATCGACGGCGTCTACCCGCTGGGCATCCCGGTCGCCCGCGTCCTGCAAGTCGAACCGCCCCGCCAGACGCCCTTCGCCAAGGCGATCTGCCAGCCGATCGGGGCAATCGGCCAACACCGCCATCTGCTGATCCTGGGTCGGGCCGAGGTTGGCCCAGCGCGGCAACCGACCCAATGAGCATCGACAAGCCACTCGTCCCGCAAGGCCCGCTGCTGCTTACGCCGGCCTCGACCCGCCTGGTCGCGGGTTCCCTGATCCTGGCCTATCTGGCCACCCAGTTGCCCTGGCCCGACGGCGTGAGCTGGCTGCTGCCGGACTTTACCCTGGCGGTGTTGCTCTATTGGTCCATACATGCCCCGCATCGGGCTGGCTTGGGCCTGGCGATGACCCTGGGCCTGCTCACCGACATCGCTCAGGGCGGCCTGATGGGACAACATGCCTTGACCTATACCCTGTCGGCCTTCGCTGCCTTGAGCCTGCGCCGACGTCTGGAAAACTTCCAGGTTGGCGGCCGTGCGCTCCAGTTGGCGCCGATTTTTTTCGGTCAACAGCTACTGTTCCTGCTACTTGGACTGGCCTTTCACCGGCCTGACGTGGACTGGCGCTTTCTGGCCGCCGGCGTTGCCACGGCGCTATTTTGGATACCGGCGGCCCACCTGCTGGACTGGCTTACCGGCTGGACCAGCAAGATGCATATCGAACCGGCCGATAGTGACCCTTCGGTGCGAACCAGGGGCAGGGCGGGGCACGGTGGCCGGGGCCCCAGGTGAAGCTGCCCAACGCCCACGAGGAGTTCCAGCGGTTTTATTTCCGTATCCGCATCGCCATGCTCGTTGCCGGCCTATTGTTCCTGCTGCTCCTGGCTCGCTTCGTCTGGCTGCAATCGATCCAGTACGAGCATTACCATGCCCTGGCCGAAAGCAACCGCATCGCTCTGGTGCCAGCGGTGCCGGCCCGCGGCGTCATCTACGACCGCAATGGCATTGTGCTGGCCAGCAACTTTTCCGCCTATACCCTGGAGATCACGCCTAGCAAGGTGGGCGACCTGGAAGACACGATCGCTCGCCTGTCAGTCATCGTCCAGATTGATGCCGCCGACCGCAAACGCTTCAAACGCCTGTTGGCCGAGAGCAAGGATTTCGAGAGCATCCCCATCCACAGTCATTTGACCGAGGAAGAGGCGGCCCGCTTCGCGGTCAACCGCTTCCGCTTCCCCGGCGTCGAGGTGCGCGCCCGGCTATTCCGCCAATACCCCTTCGGCAATTCCTTCGCCCATGTGGTGGGCTACATCGGCCGGATCAACGACGACGACCTGGATAATCTGGCGGAGAGCGAACAGGACGCCAATTACCGGGGCACCGACCATATCGGCAAATTGGGCATCGAAAAGAGTTACGAACGCTGGCTGCACGGTCGCACCGGCATCGAAAAGGTCGAGGTAGGCGCTACGGGCCACGCGGTCCGGGTGCTGTCCCTCAGCCCGCCCATGGCCGGCGACAACATCTACCTGAACCTGGACTCGAAATTACAGCAGGTAGCCGAGACCGCCTTCGGCCAGTTGCGTGGTTCACTGGTGGCCCTGGAGCCGAAGACCGGCGGCGTGCTGGCCCTGGTGTCCGAGCCCGGCTTCGACCCCAACCTGTTTGTCGACGGCATCGATCCAGCCAGTTGGCAAGAATTGAATCAAAGCCCCGACCACCCCCTAATCAATCGCGCCCTACGCGCCGGCTACCCACCCGGCTCGACGATCAAGCCGTTCATGGCCTTGGCGGGGTTGCAACTAGGGCTGCGCCGGCCGGGCGAGACCATTTCCGACCCAGGCTACTTCGCCCTGCCGGGCAGCAGCCACCGTTACCGCGACTGGAAGGCGGGCGGCCACGGCCTGGTCGACATCAAGAAGGCCATCACCGTGTCCTGCGATACCTTTTTTTATGGCCTGGCGCAGCAGATGGGCATACACCGGACACACGATTTCCTGGCCAAGTTCGGCTTCGGCGCCAAGACCGGGATCGATCTGGACGGTGAACTGCCCGGCCTGATGCCCAGCCCGGAGTGGAAGGAAAACCGCTTCCGGCAGCACTGGTGGCCAGGCGAGACCGTCATTACCGGGATCGGCCAGGGCTACACCCTGGCGACGCCGCTGCAACTGGCCGCCGCCACCATGGCCATTGCCAACGACGGCGTGGTCTACCGGCCCCAATTACTGCGCGCCTGGACCGATCCCGCCACTGGCCGCAGCCACTATGCCGCGCCCCAGATATTGAGCCGTATCGAACTCAAGCCCGAGTATCTGCAACTGGTCAAGGAGGCCATGGTGCAGGTCACCTTGCCGGGCGGCACGGCAGCGGCCGCCGGGGCCGGTGCGCCTTACCAGTTCGCCGGCAAGACCGGCACCGCCCAAGTGATCGGTATGAAGCAGAACGAACGCTACAACGCGGCCCGCGTCGCCCTGCGTAATCGCGACCATGCCTTGTTCATCGCTTTTGCTCCGGCCGACAACCCGCGCATCGTGGTCGCGGTCATGATCGAGAACGGCGGTCATGGCGGCTCTGTCGCCGCGCCGATCGCCCGCAAGGTCATCGACTACTGGCTGTTGGGCAAGCTCCCCGGCCAGGCCGTCGCCCCGGTCGAGGTCACGCCGGACAATGAACAGGAAGACGCCGGCCCGGCCGAGGAAACGGCTGCCGCCACGCTACCCGATGCCACGGCCACTGCGGCGCCCGCTGGAGTTATAGAAAATGGTCGTTAAATACTGGCGGCACCGTCTGTTCAGCCATATCGATCCGCCACTGGTCGTCATGTTGCTGATCCTGCTGGCCTTGAGCTCGGGGGTGGTGTTCAGCGCCGCCGGCGGCGGCATGGACAAGCTCATCTCGCACTTCATCAACATGGCTATCGCCCTGACCGCGATGCTGGCGATAACCTTGCTGCCGCCGCAGCGGCTGATGCAGCTCGCCCTGCCCATTTATGTGCTCGGCGTGGTGTTGCTGGTGGGGGTGGCCGTGGCCGGCGACGTGGTCAACGGCGCTCGCCGCTGGCTCAATCTCGGCGTGACGCGCATCCAGCCGTCCGAACTGATGCGGCTGGGCGTACCGCTGATGCTGGCCTGGTATCTGCACAGCCGGCAGGAGGTGCTGGCCGGACGTGATTTCGCCCTGGCCGCCGTGTTGCTGCTGATCCCGGTCGGGCTGATCCTGAAGCAACCAGACCTGGGCACAGCCCTGCTGCTATTCGCTTCCGGCTTCTATGTCTTGTTCCTGGGCGGCTTGTCCTGGCGCGTGCTGGCGGCTGGCGGCCTGGGCCTGGCGGCGTTCACGCCGATCGCCTGGCAGTACCTGCTGCATGACTATCAGCGTCGTCGGGTGTTGACCATGCTGGACCCTTCCAGCGACCCGCTGGGCGCCGGTTATCACATCATCCAGGCGACCATCGCCGTCGGCTCCGGCGGCCTCGGCGGTAAGGGCTGGATGGCTGGCACCCAGACCCATCTGGATTTCCTGCCCGAGGCCAGCACCGATTTCATCTTCGCGGTGTTCTCCGAGGAGTTCGGCCTGCTCGGCAATCTGGTCCTGCTGCTGCTCTACTCGGCCATCGTCTGGCGTGGTCTCGGTTTGGCCATCAACGCCTCCAGCCTGTTCGGCCGGCTGCTGTCGGGTTCCATCATGTTGACCTTTTTCACTTATGCCTTCGTCAACATGGGCATGGTGTCCGGCATCCTGCCGGTGGTGGGCGTGCCTCTTCCCCTGGTCAGCTATGGCGGCACCTCGATGCTGACTGTGCTGGTCGGCTTTGGTATTGTGATGAGCGTCGCAAGCCACAAGAAACTGGTCAAGACATGAGCCGGGTCACCCGCTACCTCATCCTGGCTGGCATCGGCCTGGCCTTGGCCGGCTGCTCCAGCTACTCGCCGCGAACCGCCGGCACACGACCGATCCATGGCGGCGGTTACTACCTGGACGACGGGCCGGGCGACCAACCACCGGCCAATCTGGCTGCCATCCCCGACGCCGTGCCCAAGGCGGAGCCGCTCAAGGCCGCCGCCAACCGGCCCTACAATGCGCTGGGCAAGGACTACACGCCGCTGGCCAGCGCCAAGGACTACCAGGGGCAAGGCCTGGCCTCCTGGTATGGCCGCCGCTATCACGGCAAGCCGACCTCGTCGGGCGAGGTCTACGACATGTACGCCATGACCGCCGCCCATCCAACTTTGCCGATACCCAGCTATGTCCGGGTAAGCAACCCGAAAAATGGCCGCAGCGTGGTGGTCCGCGTCAATGATCGCGGGCCGTTCCACGATGGCCGGATCATCGACCTGTCCTACACCGCCGCCTGGAAGCTGGACATCCTGAAGGGCGTGACGCCGGTGACCGTGACCGGCATCGACCCCGGCGCGCCGACACCGGCGCCGGTGGCGATGCCTGCGCCGACTCAATCCGAAACGGTCGCGACGGTCGCCCTGCCGCCCCTCGAGCCGACCGCTACCGCCCAAGCTGGGCCGCCACCGGCCGGCGCCACCTATCTGCAACTGGGCGCCTTCACCGACGGCACCGGCGCCAATCGGGTCATGCAACGGGTCCAGGAACGGATCGGGACCGGCCTACCAGCGCTCCAGCGGTTGCAGGTCGGCGCTACGGTCAAGGTGCAGATGGGTCCATTCGCCAGTCCGGCCGAGGCCGATCAGGCCGCACAACAGGTGGAACGCGAAACCGGCATCCATGGCTTCAAGGTCACGCGCTGAGGAACCCGCCCGGACCTGCCTGGTCGCTCCGTTATACTGCTATCCCCCACACCGAGCCCGGAGTCCCCGTCTAGCCATGAAATCGTTCAAATTACTGCTGTTGTCCTTCGCCTTCGTCTTTACTGCCCACGCCGCCCTACCGACCCCGCCGGCGCCGCAGCTCGCGGCTCGCGCCTGGTTGTTGGTCGATGCCAACAGCGGTCAATCGCTGGCCGAGAACAAGGCCGACGCGCGGGTCGAGCCGGCCTCGCTGACCAAGTTGATGACCGCCTATCTGGTGTTCGGGGCGTTGAAGGAACACCGCCTGACCCTGAACCAGACCCTGCCGGTCTCGGAAAAGGCCTGGCGGAGCGAAGGCTCGCGCACCTTCCTTAAGGTCAACAGCCAGGTCAAAGTGGAGGATTTGATTAAGGGCATGGTGGTCCAGTCCGGCAATGATGCCAGCGTCGCCCTGGCCGAGGGCATCGGTGGCGCCGAGGACGCCTTTGTGGCGATGATGAACCATGAGGCGCAACGCCTGGGCATGACCGGCAGTCACTTCGTCAACGCCACCGGCCTGCCTGACCCGCAACATTACGCCACCGCCCGCGACCTGGCCAAACTGGCCAGCGCACTGATCCGGGATTATCCGAACGAGTACAAATACTATTCGATCAAGGAATTCACCTATAACGGCATCACCCAGCCAAACCGCAACCGCCTGCTTTGGCTGGACCCCAATGTCGACGGCCTGAAGACCGGTCACACCGACAGCGCAGGTTATTGCCTGATTGCCTCTGCCCGACGCGACAACCGGCGTCTGCTGTCGGTGGTGCTGGGCGCCGGGTCCGACAACGGCCGCGCCGCCGAAAGCCAGAAACTGCTCAACTACGGCCTCCAGTTCTTCGAAACGATGAAGCTCTATAACGCCAACCAGCCGGTCACCACCCTGCGCATCTACAAGGGCACCTCCGGCAGCCTGGGCGCCGGGTTCCAGCGCGATTTCTATATCACCGTGCCGCGCGGTGCCAGCCAGCGCATCCAGGCCCAGGTCACCACCCAACAGCCGATGCTCGCGCCGATCGCGCGCGGTCAGGGCGTGGGTACGTTGCACCTGACTCTGGACGGCAAGCCGGTAGGCGACTTCACTCTAACCGCCCTGTCCAGCATCGGCGTCTCCGGCCTGATCCGGCGCGGCTGGGACAGCCTGATGCTGATGATCCGCTGAGATATGGCCACCGTCTATCTGAACGGCGCCTTCCTGCCCCTGGAGGAGGCCCGCATCCCGGTGCTGGACCGGGGTTTCATCTTCGGCGACGGGGTGTACGAGGTGATCCCGGTCTATGATCGCCAGCCGTTCCGGTTGCGTCACCACCTGGACCGTCTTCAGCACAGCCTGGACGGTATCCGGCTAGCCAATCCGCTCGCCCCGGCCGAATGGGAGACGCTGATCGGCCGCATCGTGGCCGAGGCCGAATGGCTAGACCAGGGCGTCTACCTGCAAGTCACTCGCGGCCCGGCGCCGCGTGACCATGCCTTCCCCAAGACCGTCCGGCCAACCGTATTTGTCATGGCCACGGCGCTGAAGACCCCCTCAGCCGAGCTCGTCAGCGGAGGCGTCGCCGCCATCACCGCCGCCGACAACCGCTGGCTCAATTGCGACCTCAAGACCACTTCGCTGCTGGCCAACGTGTTGCTGCGCCAACTGGCCGTGGACGCCGGCTGCGCCGAAACCCTACTGATCCGCGACGGATTCCTCAGCGAAGGGGCAACCAGCAACATCTTCATGGTCAAGGACGGCGTCGTGCTGGCGCCGCCGAAATCGAACCTGATGCTGCCCGGCATCACCTACGATGTGGTGCTCGAACTGGCGGCCGCCGAAGGCCTGCCCCATGCCGTGCGGCCGATCGCCGAGGCCGAACTGCGCGCTGCCGACGAGGTCTGGCTGACCTCGTCCACCAAGGAGATCACCGCCGTCGTCACCCTGGATGGCCAGGCCGTGGGCAGCGGCCGACCGGGGCCGGTGTTCAAACGTATGCACGCCGCCTATCAGGCCTTCAAACATCGGATCATGCGGGGCCAGGATGGCTGAACAAACCCTGCTCGAATTTCCCTGCGACTTCCCGCTCAAGGTCATGGGTGCGCGCAGTGACGACTTCGCCCAGACCGTGGTCGAGATCGTCCTACGTCACGCCCCCGGCTTTAGGGCCGAGACCGTCGAGATGCGCGCGTCGAGCGGCGGCAACTACCTATCGGTCACCTGCACGGTGCATGCGCTCTCGAAGGAACAACTGGATGGGCTGTATCGGGAGCTATCCGGCCACCCGGCGGTAAAAATCGTCATTTGATGTTGCTTGCACCCATCGTCCGCCATCTCGGCCGGGTCGACTATGAGCCGACCTGGCGAGCGATGCAGTCCTTCACCGCAGAGCGCGGGCCGGATACACCGGATGAGCTTTGGCTGCTCGAACACCCGCCGGTGTTCACGCTCGGCCAGGCTGGTAAACGTGAGCATATACTCACTGACCTCGGCATTCCTGTCATCGCCATCGACCGGGGCGGCCAGGTGACTTATCACGGTCCGGGCCAGGTGGTGGTTTACGTCCTGCTGGATTTGCGGCGACGCGGCTATGGCGTCAAGGAACTGGTGCGGCGGCTGGAACAGGCGGTGATTGATCTGTTAGCGGGCTTTGGCGTCGTGGCGGAACGACGGGCCGGCGCACCGGGCGTGTATGTGAATGAGGCCAAGATCGCGGCCCTTGGCCTGCGCATCAAGAACGGCTGTTCCTATCACGGCCTGGCGCTCAATGTGGCCATGGACCTAACGCCGTTTTCGGCCATCAACCCATGCGGATATGAAGGCCTGGCGGTGACCCAGACCAGCGACCTGGGCATCGCGCTGCCGTCTGCCGAGATGGGCGAGCGGTTGCTCTACTGCCTGGTAAAGATGGTGACAATGTGACAAAAAGCCTCGCCTCCCTGTCACTTTGTTACTCGTTATTATCGCGCCGATAAAGGTCAGCAGGCCCGATTCGACATGCGGCAGAAAGGCATCCTGCTGCGACTTGTTGAAGCGATGGACCTCATCCACGAACAGGATGGTCTGGCGGCCTGCGGCCTGGTTCACCCTGGCCCGTTCCACCGCCTCGCGGATATCCTTCACCCCCGCCAACACGGCGGAAATCTGGATGAAATCGGCGTTGAAATGGTGCGCCATCAGACGCGCCAGGGTGGTCTTGCCCACCCCCGGCGGTCCCCACAGGATCATCGAAAAAGGAAAGGGGGTCAGGCCTTACATTTGACATCCATGTCCTGTCGTTTGGCTGCCTTCTGTTTGGCTTCAAACAGAAGGCATGGATGGCAAGGCCTTGCGGTGAAACGGGCGGAAGGTCGGGGAGGATATGTCAAATGTAAGGCCTGACCCCGTTTTTTGTTTTCAGGGACACAGCCATTTTTATGAAACATCCGGGCTAGATCTAGTGAGCTTGGGAGCTAACCGGATAAGCACGGATCGTTGGTCAGTTTGAAGTCATGTAGGGCGGCAATGCGCTTCGCTTATTGCGCCCTTGTCTTACGCGGGTTACCAGAAAACCGTGGTCTGTCCCCTATTGTCTTTTTGTCTTTGTCTTGTCCTTCATCAAGCCGCGTGCAACTCCTCCCGTATCACCTGCCGTAGCGCCTCTTTTACCGCATCGGCTTCAAGCCCATGGCGCAGCGTCTCGTTTATTAGCGTCTGGTATCCGCGCCCACCAGCGCGCGCCTTGTATGCCGCCAACACGGTATCGTCCAGCATGATAGTAATGCGCGTCTTGCCTGTTGATAGCGTGGGCAGGACATCTCCCAGCGGGCGCAGTTCGGCTACTTGCGCCGCCGTCAATTCCGGGCTGTCGTCGTCGGGCGCATCCGCCATGGGTGCGGAATCCACTGCCGTCCAGTCGATTCCCGGCGCTACGTCAGAGGATTTGATTTTCAAATTTCCTTTTCTCACGGTCATTCGCCTTTCTGAAAGAAATGATATGGACATGGTCGTCGTCGGGGGTGCAAAACACCGCCACCATCAAGCGTCCGGCCACCGTGTTGTAACCGATGAAACGGCGCTCCGGATAGGCTTTGCGCGTATCCTCGCGCACTCGCATGGCCGGGTTGAACATCACTCGCGCCGCCAGCAACGGCAACCCGCGCTCGCGGATATTTGTTTCATTCTTGACCGGGTTACAGGTGAAGTTCATGGATGTATGATGCATATTTTAATATGCATTGTCAAGATGATCCATCTATGTTGAGTGTTCCGCGTGGGCAACGAGTTGCCCGCCCATCTGCCTTGCTTAATAGTGGTCACGGCATTGCGCAATCAATATCGCATCATTCTCGACCGCGTACACCAGGCGATGGCAATCATCAATACGGCGCGACCAGAAGCCTGATAACTGATGCTTGAGCGGCTCCGGTTTGCCGATGCCGGCAAAAGGGTCACGCTCAATATCGCGGATAAGCTGATTGATGCGCTTGAGAACAGCTCGGTCGGTCGTTTGCCAGTAGAGATAATCCTCCCATCCCTCAGCCGCAAACTTAATCATCGCGTGCCAGTTCTCTGGGCTCGCCACCGCCATTACGAAGTTCTTCAACCGCCGCTATCAGGCGCTTTGCCCCTTTCGAATTACGCAGCAGATATGCCGTTTCCTCCAAGGCATGGTAATCGTCCAGTGACATGATGACGACCGGTTTGCCTCGCTGGCTGGTGACGACCACCGGTGCGCGGTCGTCGTTGACTTGGCGCATCACGTCAGCAAAGTGCTGGCGCGTATAGCTGTAAGTTAGGGCATCCATGGTTGACTCCATTTTTTTTTGTGTTTCATTGTACATATCATAGCACAACCAAAAACCGGGTGGCGACGCCCAAATAATTGCCCATGCTGTCCCCGGCTGCTCTCTACCCATCCTTGCGGTCTATGCGTGAGAGTGAGTTTTCAGCCACTCGCGCAGCGCATCATTCATACGCGTCTGCCAACCTGCACCGGTGGCCTTGAAGGCCGCAACAACATCCGCGTCGTAGCGCACAGTCAGCGCCAATTTCCGGTTCTCGGCTTTTGGGCGGCCACAGCGTACAGCTTCGCGCATCGCGGCTTGCCCTTCCTCGCGGGAAACCGCGCGGCCACCGATTTTCCAGACGCCTTTCTCTAAAAATTCATCGGTCAATTCCGGCGCGTCGTCAGGGTCAACCCAAGGTTGGGCCATATTTTGCAATTTCGCGTTCATTGGCTTTCCTCATTGAAATAATGCGGCGAGCCTCGCCGCGCGGCGTCCAGACTAAAATAATGCTACGACCATCAAGCGTGCCGACGGTCGTGAAGCGCTCCTCGCCATAGTTCTGACGGTCATCTTCAATCGTCACCGTGACACTGGCGAATACCTCACCGGCACGGAAGGAAAGGGGGTCAGGCCTTACATTTGACATCCATGTCCTGTCGTTTGGGCTGCCTTCTGTTTGGCTTCAAACAGAAAGCATGGATGGCAAGGCCTTGCGGTGAAACGGGCGGAAGGTCGGGGAAGATATGTCAAACGTAAGGCCTGACCCCGTGCTCTGCTATAAAAAAACGGCCACCCTAAGGTGACCGTTTAGATAATCAGGGTCTGACCCCTATTATTTTCCAGAAAACCGTGGTCTGTCCCCTATTGTCTGTCTAGTTCTGACGGTCATCTTCAATCGTCACCGTGACACTGGCGAATACCTCACCGGCACGGAAGGAAAGGGGGTCAGGCCTTACATTTGACATCCATGTCCTGTCGTTTGGGCTGCCTTCTGTTTGGCTTCAAACAGAAAGCATGGATGGCAATGCCTTGCGGTGAAACGGGCGGAAGGTCGGGGAAGATATGTCAAATGTAAGGCCTGACCCCGCGCCCTTGCGGGTTACCAGAAAACCGTGGTCTGTCCCCTATTGTCCTTCTGGATGGCAAGGCCTTGCGGTGAAACGGGCGGAAGGTCGGGGAAGATATGTCAAACGTAAGGCCTGACCCCGCGCTCTGCTGACCCCGCGCCCTGCTTAAGACCATGAAAAAGGGCATCCGAGGATGCCCTTTTGTTCAGCCGTTGGCCGTTTCAGCGTGGGCAACGAGTTGCCCCCTACCCGGCTTATACATTGCGACACTCAACTGGTACGTATTTGTAATTGCTAGCAGCATTGGTTTTACATCCCCAAGCAATTGTGCCATCAGCATTCACTGCCGGCGTCAATGTGAGAACAACATCTTTAGCTTTAGCGGTACCGGTAACAGCAATGACGCCAGTATCATCAGTACATGTGCTGGACAGCGTGTTAACGGTAGTATTAGCAAGGTCGGTGACGCCTGCGCACATACCAGCCTCAATAACGCCACCATTGTTGGCAATGTTTTCAGAGACAGTAGCTTTCATGGACGAACCCAAAATTGCCAATTCAGAGACACGGCTGCGAACCGTGTAATCCTGATACGCCGGCAACGCTACTGCCGCCAGAATGCCGATAATGGCAACCACGATCATCAACTCGATCAGGGTAAAGCCTTGTTGTACTTTTTTCATGATAAATCTCCTTGAGTCAGTTAGTCAGGTGGAACCGAACACACACGGGGTGTTTGGTAATCATATGAGCAAGGTGCGTGCCAGGTTGCTTCATGCTCTGGTACTGGCCTGGCATATAGGGCTGTTGCGCATCAGCCCAATTTTATCTACAGATCAAGTGACGCAATAATGACGTAATGTGACGATTTGCGTCACCTTATGGGCTGAACCCGTACCCACAATAGCCGTGGCAGGGGCTGGTTTTTACCCCTGTCACCGTGGATCAAACGCACGAATTAAATGTAATGACAACGTCAGTGCGTTTTGCTATAGTAAAAATAACTCCAGGAGGTCAAAACCATGTCAACACTGAACGAAACGCCCAGCAAGCGCGAGACGCTAAATATTCGCATCAAGCCCGAGGAACGCGGCCTGATCGACCGCGCGGCGAGGGCGCGGGGAAAGAACCGCACCGATTTCATTCTGGACGCCGCACGGTTGGCGGCGGAAGAGGCGCTGCTCGACCAGGCGATCATCGCGGTTAGCCCGGAAGTTTATGCTGAATTTGTCGCCAGGCTGGACATGCCGCCCCGTTCCAATGAACGACTGCGCAAGACGATGCAGACCCCGGCTCCCTGGGACAAATGATGACGCTTTCGCCTCCTGAGCCGTTGAACGGACATCACGCTATCGAGGCGTTCGCGTCCGGCGTGGAAAGCCTCGATACGTGGCTCAAGCGCCGGGCGATGAAAAATCAGGCTACGGGCGCGTCTCGTGTCTTTGTTGCCTGCGAGGGTGCGCGTGTCATGGCGTATTACGCCTTGGCTTCGAGCGCGATCGCTGTTGATGACGCGTCCGGTCGTTTAGGTCGCAATATGCCAAATCCTATCCCCGTTGTGGTACTCGGCAGGCTGGCTGTAGACCGGTCATTGCATGGCAAGGGGGTGGGGCGGGCGCTGGTAAGGGATGCTGGCTATCGGGTCATGCAGGCCGCCGATACCATCGGCATCCGAGGAGTGGTTGTGCAAGCTCTTTCAGCCGAAGCCAAGGCGTTTTACGAGCGGGTTGGTTTCGATCCGTCACCGCTAGACCCGATGATGCTGATGATGACGCTCGCCGACCTGAAGGCTAGCCTGTAAACTACGACCTGTGCGTAAATGGGGAGACTCGATATATGCGCACAAAGTGGTAACCTGCTTCGTAATGTGTTTGGCTCGTCCCGTATCTATTTCCTGAACCACGCGGAAAACCCGGCAAGAATGCCGCGCCTGGCTGGAAAATCACGCAATATCCGCACCAGAATAACCGAAACATTGTCCCGTCCACCCTCGTCGTTGGCCATTTGCACCAGTTGCTGCGCGGTCAGTTCGAGGTTGGCGCCGAGCACGCTCAGGGTCAGCTGGATTTCCTCGTCGCCGACCATGTCGTTGAGCCCGTCGGAGCACAGCAGGTAGATGTCGCCGGGCAGGGTTTCGTGTTCCTGGACTTCCACGTCCACCGTGGGGTCGACGCCGAGTGCGCGCGTCACCAGATTCTTGTTGTCGGACAGTCGCGCTTCCTCGCGACTGATCATGCCGCTGTCGATCTGCTCCTGCAGCAGGGAATGGTCGCGTGTGATCTGTTCGAACTGCGCTGATTCGGTTCCCTTTGGCCCGGTTTCTTTTTGCCGGTAGCGGTACAGTCGTGAATCGCCGACATGGGCGACTGTGATGCGGTTGTCGTGGAACAGTGCGCACACCAGTGTGGTGCCCATTCCCGAGAACTGCGGCTGGTTTTGCGCCGTCCGATAGATCGCCGCGTTGGTTTTTTCGATTTCACTTTTGACCAGCAGGCCCGGCACTTGCTCCGGCAGTCCAACATGCAGTGCCGCTTTCAGGCTGTTCGCCAGCATCGTCACGGCAATGTCGCTGGCCACCTCGCCAGCGCTGTAGCCGCCCATACCATCGGCCAGGATAACGAAGCCGTCTTCGTTATCCGTGGCGATGTTGTCTTCGTTGTGCGAGCGAACCTTGCCGGTGTCGGTCAGGCTGACGATTTCGAGGGCAGGTCGCAAGTCCATCAGAAAAAATAGATCGATAATTGTTGTATGCGGTCAATGAATTATTCCATGATTCTAATAAAACTGATAGCCTGAGCCTTGTCCAATGAGGAATGAGCCTGAACGAGGCCTGTATTTCCAACCAGGAATGAGCCTGAAGCGGCAAGATTAGGTGTGATTGGACGAACGGGTTGATCATC
>Ga0210013_1000577_pt1 | contig 27197 bp, 23 predicted proteins | sample CryGeymeta201506_FD_185553 | JGI IMG/M metagenome (GOLD analysis project Ga0210013, IMG submission 185553) | Groundwater microbial communities from Crystal Geyser aquifers in Utah, USA - Crystal Geyser metaG 2015-06 (SPAdes) (version 2) | ecosystem: Environmental > Aquatic > Deep subsurface >...
TTAAAGATTGAAAACTTGCAGTTTTCAGTATTTAAAAAATCCCAAGATTTTTTAAAGATTGAAACCAACGGTTTTAGTATTTTAAAATCTCAAAGATTTTCAGTATATTTTCAAAACTTTGCGTTTTGAAAATACGCTCACTTCGTTCGGATATTTTAAAATCTTTGAGATTTTAAAATAAGTTCGCTTCGCTCTCATATTTTCAAAACTTTGCGTTTTGAAAATACGCTCACTTCGTTCGTGTCTTTTCAAATTCTCCGCGAATTTGAAAATAACCTCACTTCGTTCGGATATTTTAAAATCTTTGAGATTTTAAAATCGCTGGTAAATTTCCTACCCTCTGAGTAGTTACCAAAAAACAAATATATAATTATCCCAATTTTGGTCTTAAAATTTACCTCCTATGTTTAAAATTTATACCCGACATTCCTTAAAAATTTCCTTCTCTTTTCAATGTCTGTTTCGCTTTCAATTCCCCTGCTTTTTAGTCCGTCAATTACACCTAAAATTCCACTTCCCTGTTCTGTTTCGGCAACAATTACTTCAACATCATTTGCCGTTGCACAATAAATATTGCAGACAGATACAACATTCTTTATTGCGTTTAAAAAATTTATTGGGTATGCTCCTTTAATTATTATTATAAAACTGTGTCCGCTGGCTAAATTTAATGCGTTCTTACCTGCTATGTTTTTAAGTTCTTCGTCATTTCCTTCAACCCTGATTAAGCAGTCCCCTGATGCTTCTGTAAATGCGATTCCAAATTTTGTGTTAGGATTGATATTTATCATCGCCTCGTATAAATCCTCTGCTGTTTTAATAAAGTGTGCCTGCCCTATGATAATGTTTGCCTCTGATGGTTTTTCAATTTTTATTGCCTTTATTGTTGGTGTGTCCATTTTATTTTTTGTAATCGTATTTTTTATTTTTTGTAATCTTAATTATAGTGAAAATTTCAACTTTTGATCATTTATTTTGAACATCAATATTACATATTATGATTTGAATAATAAATATGGACAAAAACAATATTATCAAAAGATGTCAAAATGACTATATTTTAACATTTTTAATTAAATTTAAAAATTTATAAAAGAACTAAATTTAAAAATTTAAAATGTTTGAGGATATAAAAACGTTGTCTGATTTAGCTTCGGACGAACTTGAAGGAAAGACAATGTTTGTCAGGGTAGATTTAAATTGCCCTATAAAGAATGGAAGGATAGAGGATGACAGAAGAATAATATTGCATGCAGAAACAGTAAAGGAATTAATCAAAAGAAATGCGAAAATTATTCTGCTTTCACATCAGGGGAGGCCTGCTGATGATAAAAGATCTGCTGAGGATTTCATAACCCTTGAGGAGCATGCAAAACGACTGGGTAAAATTTTAAAAAACGACAAGGTAAAAACATATATAGAATATGTTGAACCCGAGTTTTAAAGATATTTAAAAAAATATCTAAAAACACCTTTAAAATATGTTTTTTATTGCTACCAATTTTATCATTTTGTCAATGTCAAAACACCATAATTTTGAAACTCAAGTTTTACTAATAAATTAAGTCCAAAGAACAAATAAATTAAGTTTCACATGCTGAAACAATCTTTTCTGCCAGTTCTTTAACGGACTCGTAAAATTTCCCCTCTGAAACCAAAGTTCCTTTAATTGTTGCATCTCTTACCTCTTCACTTGCAGGAATTGTGTAGAATAGTTCTAAATTTAAATTTTTTGAAAGATATTCTTCTTCCTCTTTATTTCTTACTTTATTCCCCACGACATCTGCATTTATTTTCAGCTCATTTGCAAATTTAATTATGTCTTTTGTAACAGAAACAGCACCATAGCCGGGTTCGCAAACTACCAGAATTTTATCAACGCCTTTAACAGTTCCTCTGCTCATTATTTCCAGTCCTGCCTCCATATCAATCACTGAAATTTCATTTCGCTTTAATACGATTTCCATCAGCATTGCTCTGAGTATGGAATTTTCAGAGCATAAGCATCCCATTCCTGCTTTTTCAACGCCGCCAATCGCAATTAACGACATTTTTTCTAAAATTTTGACTGAAAATTTATCAATTAAGTCCGAGACGCGGGGCCTTAAATTCACTAATCCGTTTTCCAGTCGCGCTCTGCCTTCAACAACATCTTTTATTTTGTTTATTGGAGTTATATTTTCATATCCGAGAAGTATGGATAAATTTTTCGTTGCATCTGCATCTACGAGTAAAATTTTGCCAACAGCATTCATTTCAGATAAAATTTTTCCGAGATGTGCGGCGATTGTTGTTTTTCCTGCTCCTCCTTTGCCCGTGATTGCGATCTTCATCATATAAATTTATATGGCCTGAAATTATAAAATTTATTTAATTTCAATTTAATAAAATAATAATTATAGTCATTTTGACATCTTTTGATAATATTGTTTTTGTCCATATATTTATTCTTTAAATCATAATATGTAATGTTGATGTTCAAAATAAATAATCAAAAGTTGAAATTTTCACTATAATAAAAGTAAAGAGCGAAAATAAAATTAACTATTGACAAGGTGATGAAAGAATTGAAAAGGTTAGAAAGGTTAGAAAAATAAATTCGGAAAACTTTGTTAAAAATTTAAAACAGCAAACAAAATTTAAATTTTATCAAAATGGAAACAAAAATTGATGTTTTGGGAATAAGCGGGTCTCCGAGAAAGGGAAACACAGAAATTTTAGTTAAGAAGGCATTGGATATTTGCGAAGCGGATGGTTTAAAAACAAAAATCATATCCCTTTCCGATGACATACCAATGGATGAAATTTTAGATGATATGTGTGATGCAAGGGCAATAATTATCGGCTCTCCGGCATATTTTGCAAATGTACCCGCAAAATTAAAGAACTTGATGGATAAAACAAATATTTTAAGGCAGCAGGGAAGAAAATTAAAAAATAAATTTGGAGGGGCAATTGCTGTCGGAGGACACAGGAACGGAGGACAGGAATATGTAATTCTGGCAATACATAACTTCATGCTCATTCACGAAATGCTCGTTATTGGTGATAAAGATACAGCACATTTTGGAGGAATCGCTGTTGCAAAAAATTTAGGAGATGTCCTTAATGACAAAGATGGACTGGAAACAACTGAAAATTTAGCAAAAAGGATTGTTGAAATTTTGAAAGGGGTTGAAATTTGAGCGTAAAATTTTATTCCTTTATAACATCAATAAATTCTTCTTTTGTTTCAACATTTCTTAAATCATTTTCCTTTATAAATTTTGTCCTTTTTCCAATCGCCTTGCCCGGTTTATACCTGCCAACACATATACAAATTCCAGGAATTATCTCAGTTATTTCTTCAACGAAATTTGCCCTTTTTGAAAGCACCCTGAAATCATTGCTGACAACCACAAAATTTTTATCCTCTTTTTTCTTGTTTTGTTTTGCGCCAAATATATTCTTATGACATTCATCCGCTGTGTTTGTGTTTGTGTTTATCGCAAGTATGTTAAATGCAGCAGTTCCTTCCCATGTTAGAAACCCGAGTGCGGAAAGTTTATCTGCAACATACAGACATTTTTTCATCGGCCGCATTTCAAAGAGGTTGTTTTTTGAAATATGTGAACGAACCTGGCTTATTTGTGAGGACTTTGAAATTTTTACCTTTTTTATAACATCTTTGCCAAATATTTCGGAAAATTTTTCAATAACCTTTTGCGGAATTCTGCACTGCGTTTCGTATCTATAAACCGCTTGTTTTGAAACATTCAGGATTTCTGCTATATCGCCAAGCGTTAAATTTAACTCTGCTTTTATATCTGAAAAAATTTCTCTGTTTATTTTGGCACAGTAATTGCCCCTTGTTGAATACAAGAAAGGATATTCTTCATCTAAAATTTTTTTAAATGTATTATGTGTTACAACTGCTATGTCATATCTTGAATAAAGAACATCATCGTTTAGCCTGCTGTTTTTTGACTCCTCTGCCAGGACAATTAAATATGCAGACAGGCATACGACTAAATTTTTCATCTCTTCGGCATTGCTCTTTGTTATACCGTCAATAAATTTGTAAATTTTAATCACAAAAATTTCATTGTCCCTTCTTGCAAGTATGTCAAAACATGAAATAGTGCCTTCATAAGTGGCCCATACACAAAATCCTCTTTTAGTAAGTTCATTAGATATCTCTTTTATCAAAGACATTTAAATTTTAATTAAAATCTCACATTTACGGAATTTTTATGTCCCGGAAAGCCCTCAAAATCGCAGAATAAATTTAGATCATTGCGTATTCGTTTTAGTCCTTTTCTGGTTAAAATTTCATAAGTTGGAAATTTCAAAAATGTATCAACAGATATGCCTGAAAAAATTTTCCCATATTTTCCTGTTGGTAGGATTGCATTGCTTCCGACCATGAAATTTCCCGCTGTGATTGGAGTCCATTTTCCGAGACAAATTGTTCCTGCATTTTTTATCCTTCTCATAAGCCGTCTCGGATTTCTGCACGCAACTACCAAATGCTCCGGTGCGTATTCATTTACAAAATCAATCGCCTGCTGCAGGTTGTTCAATAAGACAATTCCACTGTATTTTTTTAAATTTTCTTCAATATAATGTTTTCTGACATCCGGCAGTTTTTCAATCATAAGTTCCGTATGAACCCTTACTTCTTTGGCCAATCTTTCAGAATATGTTACAAATATTCCCGCAGAATCTGGCCCATGTTCGGCTTCACTTATCATATCTGCTGCACAAAATTTTGAGTTAGCAAATTCGTCTGCAATTACCACGCCTTCGCTTGGACCAGGAGGAAATGAAATTTTTACACCCGCATCTGTTGCAACAATACGTTGTGCAGCAGAAACATAAGGATTTCCTGGACCTGCAATCACATCTGTTTTTGAAATTGTTTCTGTCCCGTAAGCCATTGCAGCAATCGCCTGAATTCCACCTATCTTATAAAGTGTAACATTATTCAAATCAGCAGCAGCAATTGTTGCAGGGTCTAAATTTTTGGTTCTTGCAGGAGTGCAGGCAATTATATTATTTACCTTCGCAACCTTTGCTGGAGCAGATAACATAAGCATAACAGAAGGATAGACTGCCTTTCCTCCCGGAACATACAAGCCGGCTGATTCCAAAGGCAATGTTCTTCTTCCTGCAATTACACCCCTTTCAATTTCAATCTCAATATCTTTTGGTATCTGTGCGGCATGAAAATTTTTTATATTTCTGTTTGCCCGTTTTATTGCCTTTAATAAATTTTTGTCTATGTTTTTATATGCTTCTTTAATTTCGTATTCACTAACTTTAAAATCAGATGGTTCTAAATCAACGCAGTCAAATTTCTTACAGTATTTCACAATTGCATCATCACCGTTTTCCTTAACATCCTTCAAGATTTCTTTGGCTTTTTGCATTACTTCTTCAATCTCAATTTCTGAGCGGTTTAAAATTTTGGCTTTTTCTTCCCCGCCGAGTTCGTTCCATTTATAAATATTTACTGTTGCCATGATGTTATAAAATGTTATAAATTACTCTACTTGACAACTTTTTACGATAGATCTAACACAAAATAATTATGAATTGGTAGATAAATTCGTATTTAAGATTTCTTTGCAAGTTTAATTTTATCGCCCTTCTGGAGAACAACTTTTCTTGTCTCTACTATTGCATCGTGTTGCAAAAATTTGGTGCTCATCCCTTTAAGTTGGGATAATTATTTTGTGAGAGATCTTTTAAAAATCTGCTTAAAAATTAAAATTAGATAGCATAAGTTTAATTTTAAACATTACAGGACTTACGCAAGGCAGATATGAATTCTTGACTTTTTATGTTCATTTACAAAATAATCTAAGTAAGTCCTATAACTTATAAAAATATTAGTAAAAAAAACAAATATATAATTATCCCAATTTTAGTGGGCCAGCACCAAAAATTTAAGAATTTTTTCCTTATATTCGTTTCTTACAATAATCGCCGCTCTTGATAATTGTATGTGGGGAATATCATCAAGAATACCTTTTCTTATGTAGGTGTATTTCTTATAATTCGATTTATAGTCATTTTACTGACTTTTTGCAGTAAAATGACTATACTCGTAAATTTGATAACGGTACAAAAAGTTAGCAAATTTACTATATTTCTTTAAGCAATCTATCTTCTTTTACTTGTTCCATTAACCCTACAATTGATTTTGCATCAGAGACGCCAAAAAGTGAGTAAATAAGTGCAATAAGTTCTGCTGAAATCCCGCTCCTCTTCTTAATGCCAGCCTTTTCAATTGATTTTCCCATGTTGAAAAAATCAAATATCTTTCCAACAAAAAAAGATTTTGCGATAGGTATTTTTTCAATCGCTTTCTTTGTTTCTCCTGCAAATATTTTCGTTAAAATCATTTTCTATCTGTTTTGTTATCAATTAACAAAGTATCCATAGTTATTAGATTTTTCATCTATTTTTATAAAATCCAGCGACTCAACAACTTCATTTACAAGCGAGCAAATGCTATATTCAGATAGTATCATATTCGTGATGCTCGGATGGAACAAATAGTTTTGTCCAGATAAATCAGAGAAATATGTCATTTTTTATCACCTCCTTTCTTTTCTTTTGCTTTAACATAACTTGTTCTTATTGTACTATAATGTCTGTCCAGAGTTTTTGCGATTTCAGAAAATCGCATATTTTCTTTGTCTTTCAAATACTCAACCAAACTTTCCAAAACGCCTATTTTTCTATTTCTGAATATTTTTAGAGGCACCATTAGGTATGATGCTTTTTTCTCTTTTGTTTCAACAATATTTTTCTTCATTTTACCTATTTAATGGCTATTATATATTAGGATTAGAGTATAAATAAAAACAATAAAAATTATAGAATCATGCCAGTAGCATATAGAAACAGAAAATAATTATTCAGAAGATACAACTACAAAGTTTAGGATTTATTCTGTGATTTCAACTTTATTGAAATCATTAAAGGCATTTTAGAGGAACATTTTCAAAAATTCTAATTATTGGACATCCTCCTAATGTGCATTTAAAAAAGATATAAATTATCAAACAAAATTGATAACAAGAAATATAAATTGAAATGGGAAACTTTTGTTACAAAATAAATTTTGTTGAAAAAATAAAGTTGTTAAAATGTAATTATGTCCTGCCAATTTTTAATTTATTTATCTATAAATTTATATCTATTCATCAACCGGTTTATTACAGGATGGAAAACAGTGATTACATCAGAGAAATTTTAAAGTTAAAAAAAGAAAAGAAAGCAGTAATACTTGCACACAATTATCAGCGCCCGGAAATTCAGGATATTGCCGATTTCACAGGAGATTCACTGGGACTTTCAATAGAGGCCGTTAAAACAATGGCAGACATCATAATTTTCTGCGGCGTTGATTTTATGGCAGAGACGGCAAAAATTTTAAATCCGGACAAGAAAGTCTATATTCCTGAAAAGGCAATGTGTCCGATGGCGATGATGCTTTCCCCGGAAGAAATTTTAACCACAAAGGAAAAATTTAAGTCACAAAATCCATCAGTTGTGCTTTATGTGAACACCCATGCGTCCTGTAAGGCGTTATCTGATTATGCGTGCACATCGGCAAATGTGGTAAAAATTTTAAAGTCCGTAACAAATGATACTATAATTTTCGGACCTGATGCAAATTTAGCCGACTACGCAAAAAAACACATAAATAAAAATATAATTACGATACCTAGATTTGGGAATTGCCCGACACATCATCATATATCTGTTAATGATGTCCGAAATGCAAAGGCACAGCATCCGAACGCAAAATTTATCGCACACCCGGAATGTATAAGAGATGTCCGGGAAATTGCTGACTTTGTCGGCTCAACAGAACAAATGATAAAATTTGTGAAAAGTTCAGACAACAGCGAATTTATAGTTGGAACTGAAATCGGAATAATTTACCGTTTGCGAAAGGAAAATCCCGGCAAGAAATTTTATCCGTCTTCAAATGCTGCTATATGCCCGAATATGAAAATGACAACTTTGAAAAGTGTTTATAACGCGTTAAAGTCAGAAAGATATGAAATAAATATGGACAAAGACATTATGAACAAAGCAAGGAAGAGTATTGAAAGAATGATTGCAGTAATTTAGACAAAACAATTTGCTATGTTTGTGTTATTCTACTAGTTAAACCCAACTTCCCCCACTAAAACCATGTTTTTACCCGTGATTTTTGAATTCAACCACCCCACAAGATTCAAATAACCCAGATAAATTTATTTTACATTTGTTTATCTTTATTCGTTTCTTATTTAATAATTTAAATTTTCCCAAAATATGAGCTTGTCCAACTGTAGCGTTATTTTACGCTTTTAGTTTCTATGCCATTAGCACGAAAAAAATAACGAAAATGACGGTCAATGCTGTGAGTTTGACCTCAAAAAGTCCAAGTTAACTATTGGTAAAGTAAAAATATTTAAAAACAAGATAGAGTAATCGTATTATTTTGTTAACTTGGAATTTTTAAAATTTTCAGCAAATAAATTTTCAGAAAAACAGCGTGCGGTAAAGGGTAAATATAAAAAAATTAGAAAAAATATCTGTTTTTTTAGTGCTTAATTTTCGTGCTAATAGGATGTAATATAGTAAAAAATCTATAGTGTCAAGATGCGCCTGGGTTGTTTTATATTTTATAATTTTGCGCATTTAAGCATTTAAGATAAGTTTGTTTTTTTACACAAAACATGGTCATTATTGTAAAAAGTTACAGTATTGAATAGAAATCCAAGTTCGTCTTGGCGTCATTGAAAAAATATTGCTGGATGGGCGAAAAAATAACCTTCTCTAAAAAATCTATTTTTATTTCTATTTAAATTATTTCTATAGAAATCTGAATTTTTAACGGATCAAAAAACTGGAATAACCCTACAGTTGGACAAGCTCATTCCTATTTAAAGATTAGTAAGATGTTTTAATCAGCTAAACAATTACAAATTTTTAACTCACCAAAGACCCCAAAATTCTTAAATCTTCAACAAAGTCCCCAATGCCACCTCTACAACTATAATTACTATAATTACTCCGATAATGAGCATTGGCTCTAACTTTGGCCCTCCTTCATCAACATCAAAATACCGGACAAGCCCGGCTACTCCGGGAGGTCCTTCGTATCCTATTTTTCGTGATCTCGCCATTTGGATTAATTTATGATTTAATTAATTTATGATTTAATTAATTTATGATTTAATTAATTTATGATTTAATTAATTTAACTCTGCTTGACAACTTTTTACGAAGGATTTAACACAAAATAATTATAAAATCACAAATAAATTTGTATTTCCAATGAAATATTTGGCCACTCTAAAAACAAAGGGTAAATTTTTTAAGTTTTCACGAGTAAGTCCTGTTAATTTTTAAATGGTCACATTTTTCAATAAATTTTTGCAAATTTGAATACAAATTGATCAACTCACGAACAAAAAGTTGTCATCTAGAGTAATTTAATAAATCTGATGAATTTAATTTAATGAATTTAATTTAATGAATTTTTGTAAATTTTAACTTTAAAATTTTTACACATAATAATTATAATTTTTTTACTAAATATTAATTTATTTTTAAACAAAAAAATTTAAAATTTTTACTAAATTTCTAAATGCCAATTAATCCTTTTAAAGAAAACAGCATTATTGAATTAGAAAAAAAGGTCATAGCCAAATTACAGGCAAAAGAATATAAAGACCTTAAAGACATTGAAAACCTTTGCACAGAAGGAATTCTTATAGCAGAAGGTGCTGACGAAAAGGCAGATGTGGACTTTTTTAAAGGCGTTTCCAATCACTGTGCAAGCGACAAAAAAGATAAATATCTGTTTTGCTGGGATGATGTTCCTGAAAACAATACCGACTTCATAAAATTTTTAAAGGACGAATTAAAGATTGACTGGGTAGAAAAGTATCTGTTTTGCTGGGATGATGTTCCTGAAAACAATGTTGACTTCATAAAATTTTTAAAGGATGAGCTGAAAATAGAACATATAAATTATTCCCAGTTGTTTGGAGATTCCAAAAACACGCAGGATACAACAATCAAAAAAAGCGAAAATAAGAAAACAATAACAGTTGCTTATGAAAATAATTTGCTTCTGTTTAACAAAGAAAAAAACAAGATAAGTTCAAATATCAGCGGCAAAATTTATGAATATATTTTAAGAGAAGAGAGAGGTAGGTTAAAAATATACAAAAATGCGGCAATCAGTAAAGACAAGAATAACCGTTCTATAAACATTACAGATAACAATAATTTGCTCGTATTCAAACTTAACAAGTCAAAAAAGAAGGTAACTCTGAAAACAACAGACCATAAAACTTATGAGTATCTTTTAAAAGAAGAAGAGGGTAAGATAAACATATATAAGGAAAAAAAAGATGCGATTGAATTCTTAAAAGAAGCAATAAAAAAGGAGGAAAATTTTTTATTTGCGCATTATGTTCTTGGATTTATATATAATGAGTTAAATAACTACTCTGATGCAAAGGAAGAATTTATAAAGTGTATAGAAATAGATAAAAATTTTGCCGATGCGTATTTTGATATGGGGGTTGCATTAAAAAATATTGGAAATTTAACCGAAGCAACAAATTATTTTAAAAAATCGCTTGAATTTTATGAAAAGACAAATTATTCACGGGCAATTGATGCAAACTGGTGGCTCAAAAATATTGAAGGTCTTAAAAGCGGGGAGATGGAGAGAAGTGCAGAAGAAAATGTTATTGATGTAATTGTTGAAGATTTAAGAGACAGAAAGGAAAAACTATTTAAATATATTAATGAAAAAGAAAACAAATTTAAAAATTTTGTTTCCGCAAAAAAAACCATAACAAAGGATAAAAATTTTGTAGTTGTTTTAAGAAGGTGGAATTCCTATACTCCTGCATTGTCGTCTGATATTGAAAGAAGGAAGGGAGGAGGATATTTTTTGTCATGGGAGGGACACGGAATAGTTATAGACCCGGGATTTAACTTTATAGAAAATTTTTTTGCAAATGGGTTTAATATTTCGGACATTGATGCAATATTCCTTTCTCACAGTCATCTTGACCATACGAGCGATTTTGAATCGTTAATGACTCTGATTTTTGAGAGTAACGACAATCTTCCGCTGGAAGAAAAGAAACAAATTGAGTTGTTTTTAAATTTTTCCTCGCTGAATAAATTTGCAAACCTGATGTCCCTTGATAAGTCAGCAGTAAGAAAAATTTATATTATACAACCGGGAATTACGGCTGATTTGAGAGATAAATACGGATTTATACTCTCGCCAACAAAGGCAAAACACAGGGAGTTATGGGGGGATGAATATTCTGTTGGACTGATATTTGACCTTATAGAAACCAACGACAAAAAGAAGAAATTTAAACTTGGAATGACGATAGATACGGGCTATACAAACGAGATAGGGGCACAATTTAAGGAATGTGATATTTTAATTGCACATATTGGTTCAATAAAGGAGAAAGAATTTGATTTAAATTTAAATTTAAATGAACGGCTGTATAAAAACCACCTCGGTCTGATAGGAACTACAAAAATTATTAAAGACTCATCCCCAAAACTTGCGGTTATTTCGGAATTCGGGGAAGAACTGGGAAGTTTAAGGGTAGATATATCCAAGGCAATTGAGGGCGTTGTTAAAGACAGACGATGTAAGAGATGCATTCCGGGCGACATAGGAATGAAAATTTCTTTACCTGATATTAAAATCAGGTGTGATATGTGCAGCAACGAAAAGGGAGAAGATGTTTTTGTGGATATGAGCGAAATAAATGCAATATATTTTCCCGAAGAAGTGCCCGGCGATCCTGGAAAACTAACATATTTGTGTAAGAAACACTTTTGAAATTTTCTGCTGTATTTTTGTTGTCCCGCAGGTATGTATAAATTTATTGTGTCGGGCTTTATGCTTTAAAATCAGACATAAAAGTTTGGGGAACTATAAGAAGCATTTAAGTGTGCAAATTTATTATTTTTCAAACTTGTGTTTAACTGAAAACTTAATTTAAATTTTACACACAATTTTTTGTTAAAATTGTAATATCTTAATAAAATATTTGTAAATTTTAACAATTTTAAAATGACAAAGCAAATTTTTATTGATTTAAGGGGCATTGTATGGGATGTAAAAAAAAGATACACAACCTACGCAATTGAAAAAAATTTTGACGGAATTATTGCAGATTCAGATGACCTGGAAAAGATAAGAAAATTAGGCAAGATAAAGGTCTTTTCGGAAAATTTAAATTCTGATTATGTGCTTACATCAGATGAGGAAATTTTAAAACGTCTGGATAAGAAAAGGGCATTTTACAAAAGAATAGAAAACAAGGATGATGAAAGAGAGGTTGTATTTATGAAAAATTTTGCCGATTACTTTTTGGTTGAAACAGGTAACTGGAAGGTCATTCCGTTAGAAAATTTAATTTCGGAAATTAAGAGCGGAATAATAGCAGAAGTTGGAAATTTTGATGACGCTGTGACTGCTTTAAACACACTTGAAAAAGGCTGCGATGGAATAGCAATAAATACTCTTGATATATCGGAAATTAAAAAAATTGCCGACTATGTAAGCGAAACATACAAAACCACTGCGGCAATGCCTTTAACCCCTGTAAAAATTAAAACAATAAAAAAATTAGATATGGGCGACAGGGTGTGTATTGATACTGCATCAATGCTCAGAATCGGAGAAGGAATGCTGATTGGCTCGCAAAGTAATGGTTTATTTTTGGTTCACAGCGAGACGCTTGAATCAGAATATGTAAATTCAAGGCCTTTCAGAGTAAATGCTGGTGCAGTCGGTTTGTATATTCTGTGTGCTGGTGGAAAAACAAAATATTTAAGTGAGGTGAGTGCAGGCGATGAAATGCTGATTGTTGATAGCAATGGAAATACACGAAAATCTTATGTTGTTAGGTCAAAGATTGAAAGCAGGCCTTTGATATTGATTGAAGCAGTTGGAAAAACAGAAGAGGATGGTTTGACCGAAGAAAGAACAATAAAAATTTTACTTCAGAATGCAGAAACAATCAGATTAGTTAATAAAGACAGAAATCCTGTTTCTATTACAGAATTAAAAGTCGGAGATGAAATTTTAGCACATCTTGAAAAAGGTGGAAGGCATTTCGGAACAAAGATTGATGAAACGATTATTGAAAAGTAGAAAATTAAAGGTAAAAGTTAAAGACATAATTAAAGGAAATTTATGTTGAAAATTTTAAGCCACTGAGAAAGTGTAGGATTGAATTAAAAAAATTTAAGGTTGTTGTCGGGCCAAATGCAAGTGGAAAGTCAAATTTAGTAGAAATAGGTCATGAAATTGCTTGAAAATTAAATAGATAAACAAATCAAACCAACCAAAATAAACTGACTGAAATGCCAGATTTATCAACCAGATTAGGAAAATTAAATTTAAAGAATCCCTTGATTTTAGCAGCAGGGATACTTGGAACAAATGCGGACTTGCTTAAGAGAGTTGTAGAAAGCGGAGCCGGCGCAGTAACAACAAAGTCATTTTCAATAAACAAGCGAAAGGGTTACGAAAATCCAGCAGTGATTGAACTGATCGAAAACAGGCAAAAAATTGGCTTACTGAATGCAATAGGACTGGCAAATCCAGGGTTTGAGAAATTTAAGGAAGAGATGGAAAAATTTAAGTCCTGTAATCTTGATACAAAATTGATTGCGAGCATCTTCGGAACAATTGCCGAATTTCCAAAACTCGCGGGAATGTGTGAAAATTATGCTGATGCGATTGAAATTGATGTTTCCTGCCCGCATGTTGACGACAGCATAAGCAAAAATCCGAAAATTTTAAAAAATTTAACAGGTGAAATTAAAGGTCTTATCAGTAAGCCGCTTATTGTAAAAATTTCTCCGAATGTTACGGATATTAAAGAGATCGCAAAGGCAGCAATTGACGGCGGTTGTGATGCGATTGCGGCAATAAATACAGTCAAGGCAATGAAAATAGATATAAATTTTGGAAAGCCGATACTTGCAAACAAATTTGGGGGCTACAGCGGGATTGGAATTAAGCCAATTGCAGTTGCAAAAGTTTATGAAATTTATTCAATGATGAAAAAGGAAAATTTAGATGTTCCTATAATCGGGATTGGCGGAACAACAACAGGCGAGGATGCAATTGAAATGCTCATGGCAGGTGCAAGTGCCTTGGGAATTGGAAGTGTAATTCATTACAGAGAAATTGATGTTTTTGGGAAAATTTTGAATGAAATGGACGAATTTATGAAAGAACATAATTATAAAAATATTGGAGAAATTAAAGGTATTGCTGTGGAATAATTTGATTTTTAATCCATATTTCTATGTAATTATACTTAATTTGTCAATTTTAAGAATAAACTGATTATTCATAATCCCGACTTTTGAAATTTTACCTATTAATTCCTATTAATTGACGCCTATTTTTTATGATGAGTTAGAAATTTAATTTTTAACAAAATTTAACTTTATAAAAATAATTATTTTGTATTTGTTTAGTTCACTAAATAAAATATAAATATAAAATTATAATGTAAATAGTATAAAATGTTATATGTAAATAATAAAGATATTGTAATTCCCGGACAGTTACTGGCTGAAAATGAAAGATATGGAGAGAATTGTATGAGCGAAAATTCAAAAATTTATTCAAAAATTTATGGCATGGCAATAACCGGAAACATAGTAGAGGTAATTTCACTGAAAGGGGTTTATGTTCCGAGAAGAGATGATGTCGTTATAGGAGTAATTACCGGAGTCAGGGGTCCTGTATGTTTTGTGGACATAAATTCACCTTATGAAGGTGTTATGATTTCAGAAAAAAGCAACAATTTTAGCAGCAGGCTGGAAGAAAATTATAATGTTAGAGATATTGTCTCTGTGATTGTTTCTGATGTTGATGAAGTTAAAAAGACTTATGTTGGGAGGGCGTTCAAAATTTTCGGGGGAAATTTTATAAAAATAAATCCAAAAAGGGTTCCGAGAGTAATAGGAAAAAACAAGTCAATGCTAAATTTAATAAAGCAAAAGTCAAACTGCCGGATTATTGTTGGACAAAATGGAGTAATATGGCTCAGTGATGGTAATGTTAAAAAAGCAATTGAAATAATAAATTTTGTGGCAGATAATGCGTATAAAGCTGGATTGACTGATAAGGTTTCGGCGATACAATAATCTCACTCCGTTATTCTTACTTTTAGTCTGTTTTTTTACTTTTATAGGCATTCCTACCTTCATTATATTTATTTTTTTACTTTTATAGGCATTCCTACCTTCATTATATTTATTTTTTTACTTTTATAACCTTTATGTCGGACTTATTCCGCGAATCGTGCAAATTTAATTTTTAAATTCTAATCCTCTCATAAATATTAAAAATGAGAGGAATTAACAAATCTGTAGTTTATAAGTATCTGAAAAAATGCCATGTGGAAATAGGGGGTTATAGTGGAACCGATATTGTAAAATTAGCCCTCCAATTAAATGTTAATAGAACGACGTTAAGTAAGTAAAAGTATAGAAAAATGGTCTGAAGTTGATATGCAATTTTCAGACATTAAATACCTTGGTAAGCGTTATGTCCAACTAACTCTGAATGAGATACTTGAAATAGAACACAACCTTGAGGACAATCCGCTGATGATTAAAAAATATTTGCTTGAGAGCATCAATGCAAACAAGCTCAATAATAATATGTTGCCTTTGCCTAAGACAGCATTTTATGACTTTGTAGATAAATACCTTAACTCTGCTTTAAAGGGTGACAACATTCAATATATCTGGCTTAAAACACACGGTGTAACTCCTTCAAAAAAGTACTCTATTGAAGAGGCGAATAATTCGTTGAATACAATATTCAATTTTGATGGTTTAAAAGGATATAGTGGTGTTGACCTTGAAAATATTGCTGTCCGACTTCAACGACAAGGATATCGTTTAATGATTATTACGGGGGGTGTTGACCCGTTTGATTTCTATGAAAAAATAAAGGGCAGAGTTAAACACCTTCAAAGACATTTGGCGTCAATCAAAGCAAATAAATCCCACCCGATTCAGGCCAGATTAATTTTTGAAATTCAAGTAGCGTTCATCGTGAATTGTCAGGATTTTCTCATCGAGCAGATTATACATCGCAGAGGACGAATATGGTAGTCAATGGATAAGATCAGACAAAAAACTGAAAATCTGTTACGAAAGAACAGGATTGATGATATTCTAAAAACGATTTCTAATCTCATAAACTGGTCCGAAGGGGTAGATAAAAAAGTGCTTAAAGAAATTGTTAGTAAGGGACATCCAGAATCAGCACTTGCAAGAATAAAACTTCTCAAAAGTCACGCAGAATCATATAAGGGGTTGCTTGCTACTTTGAAGAAAATCACAAACAATTTATCAGAACAATATGTTACGCCATATACGGATGCAGCATCGTTGTTACTCAAGTTTGCTCGTAGCGAGAAATTATGGGCGAATATTAGTGAGCGCGAACAAAATACACTCATAAAGGATCCGCTGATCGCCCAAATGATATCAAAAGGCGATCAAGATCTTTTGGATATATTGATAACTGACCACATCATAGAGTATATTAAAAACGGTAATCTAACATTCATTCATTCTTACAGGTTTCAGGATGTCGGTCCGCTCATTAAATCAACCAATCTAAAGGATTCTGAACGGAATATTAATCAAAAGACACTCACGCAATTACAAACATGTAATTTTCCGATAGATGTAGAACCACTCACAAAAATTGCTATAAATAAAACTGAAATTAATGAAGAAGACAACCTTGAAGAAGGGCGTGTTTTCAAACAAGATTCCATTTCAAGATGTTGTAACACATGTTTCTCGTCTTGTAAGAGAGCATAATCCGGAATGCTTTGATGAGCAGGTAAAAATTAGTTGAAACATCAAACAGGTTGAAAAGAGTAGTATGGATAATTGAAAGAGGGGTTACAAGAGCACACGATCCTAATATTAGTCTCTACTTGAAATCATCAGAACTGGTTTTGTGTAAGTGTATGTTAACGAATATTTCCACACAGCGTTTGTCTGATGGTAAAAAACCCACAAGCAATGCAAGCTTACAAAAAATTTCTTTTTTCACTCCAACTTGAGTAAAAACGCACGATTCGCGGAATAAGTCCGACATAAAGGTCATAAGGAACGAACAGATGAATGTGGATGAGCACGGGAATATCATTATATGGTAAAAATTTTTAACATAAATTTCATAAAAACATAGAAATCAAAACAAATTATTAAAAGGAAAATTAAATTTTTAAAAAATACGGATGATTTTCACAGATGATAAATTTAATGTCGCATAACAGGACAAAAATAATGGGAATTTTGAATGTTACTCCTGATTCGTTTTATGATGGAAGCAAATATTCTGATGTTAAAAAAGCAGTTGAGCATGCAGTTGAAATGAGCAGATATGCAGACATCATTGATATTGGCGGTGAGTCAAGCCGTCCCGGGTCAGAACAAATTCTTGCTGATATAGAATTAAAGCGAGTAATTCCAGTAATAAAAGAAATTTCAAAAAGGATTGATACAGGCATCACAAAAATTTCAATAGATACAACAAAGGCGGATGTTGCAGAGGAAGCAATCAATTCGGGTGCATCAATAATAAATGACATAAGTGCTATGCGATTTGATGAAAAAATGAAAGATGTCGCAGCAAAATATGGTACAAATGTTGTCCTGATGCACATGAAAGGTATGCCAAAGACGATGCAGTTAAATCCGCATTATGATGATGTGATTGGGGAAATTTTATCATTCCTGAAAGAGAGGATAAATTTTGCCGTTGCAAACGGAATTAAAAAGGAGAAAATTATTATAGACCAGGGAATCGGATTTGGAAAACGGGTTGAGGATAATTTAATGGTTATTAAAAATTTAGATAAATTTAAAATTTTGAATTGTCCAATACTGGTTGGCACTTCACGAAAATCATTTATCGGAATTTTAAGCGACAATATTCCTCCGGAGGAACGACTTGAAGGAACGATCTCAAGCACAGCAATAGCCGTAATGAACGGTGCCGATATTGTCCGAGTTCACGATGTTAAGGAAATTTATAAAGCAATATGTCTTGCAGATGCGATAAAAAATTTAAAATAAATTTAAAATGAACACATCAAAATTAACCGGGCTGATTCCAACAGATGCCGAAATAAGAAATATAAAGGCAAAGCACAGAATAATATTTGCCTGTATAAAGGCAGCAAGATGTCTCACGTCTCTCAAAGATAGGTCAGCAGAAAAATTTGTGGGCTGTGCTATATCTTCCATTGATGAATTGTCTGAAAAAGAGATATGTCAGCGCGCAATGGTTTATGCCGGATGCGCCGAAATTTATTCTATTATGAACATGGGGGATAAAGCTGCTTTTTATGTGAACTCCGCTGCAAAGGAAATCATGAACGCAAAACGGAATAGCTATATATGAGATCATGATAAAATTATACTTTCAATCGCAAGAGCAGGCGTTAATATTAAAGATGCCGAAATTGTTGAGACAGCAATGAAATTATGTAATAATATCGGCGATAGAAATTACTACCTATCGGGACTTTGTGGTCTCGCAATAAGTTACGCGCATCTCGGAAAAACAAAAAAAATCAGTTGAAGTTCTGGACGATGCACAAAATACTATGTTAAAGAGACAATTTTACAACGAAGAGGCAGGATATCGTCTTAGTGACATAGGAATAGCTTATGCAAAAACCGGAGAAATAAATAAAAATACTGAAAATATAGCAGGGCCGCTTATGCGACGGCGACACTTAATGAACTGCTCATAAAAAGAATTGATGAAAAATACAATTTTTATGAACAGAAAGAACCAGATATGGATTTTTCTTATGAACGAAGGATGGAATATACAGAATATGTGGTACCTAATGTTATGAGAATCTATGCTGCAGAGGTAAACGCACTCTTAAACATAGGAAGAGATTATGCAATGATTTTAATTGAAGGAATAAAAAAGTTTTGGAACAGCGGAATTATGGACGAGTACGACTTTATTAAAGAGGAATTCTTTGGACCTTATGCTTTCCGGGTATTTTTGGATTCAGCCAGAATCTTTTGCAAAACCGGCGAAAAAGAAAAAGCGGTAAAAATTTTAAAATTCCTGACAGATTATTTGTTTCTTGAAGGGTTTCATATAGATTACTGGCACCATCTCGGGACTCTTCCGGCGTTTATTAAAATAACGATATTGTTAGAATACCTTGGAGAGGGAGACATCAGAATAACGGATAAAATTTATGATGAAATTAAAGATAAAGAGGCAGATATGAGGGCGGCAATCCTTTCTGAAATTTTAATTACAATTCAAAAATAAAATAAAAATTTAAAATAAAATACTCAGATATGTGCGAATCGGAGGTATATATAATTCACAAAGGAACCAAAGTTCCGGAAAAATTTATGGACGAAGTGGTATTTGTAAATGTTGAGGGCAATAAAATTTCACTTTCAAAGATGTTTGGAGAACAAAAAAAATTAAACGACTATAAAATTGCAGCAATTGACTTATTAAATCACAGAATTATAATTGAGAAAATTTAGAAATGGACAACATATGTTTGACATAAGCATATATTCTATGAATGTTAATTGTTAGAACAGATAAATTTAAAATATACGAAATTTAAAACACACAAGAAAATATGGATACAAAAGAAGTAACTCTGCGACCGGAGTTTGAGAAGGCAATAGCTGACATGGAATATACAGAATTAACAGATATACAGGAAAAATGTATACCTTTGATACAAGAGGGAAAGGATATAATCGGTTTGGCATATACCGGTTCTGGAAAGACCGCCGCGTATGGTTTACCGTCACTTGAAAAAGTCGTACCCAAAGACGGAATACAAATGTTGGTTGTTGTTCCTACAAGGGAACTTTGCACACAGGTTGCAAGAGAATTTAGAAAATTTACAAAATACAGAAAGACACATATCGTTGAAATTTATGGTGGAATGCCGATGGGTCCGCAGGTAACAAATCTAAGGCAGGGCGATGTTGTAGTGGGCACACCCGGGAGGGTTCTGGATCATCTTTCGCGGGGAACTTTTGACTTATATGAGGTAAAAGTACTGGTTTTAGATGAAGCTGACAAAATGTTTGACATGGGATTTATTGAAGATATAAAAAAAATTATCGCAGAAATTCCGAAAAACAGCCAAAAGTTATTATTCGGTGCAACAATGCCCGGTGAAATAATGAAAATAGTAAAGAAATACCTTGATAACCCAGAAAAGGTCACTTTGAAACAATATGTGGACAGGACCAAACTTGCCCAGAGTTATTACGAAATTGATAAAGGAGATAAATTTTCCTTGCTGGTTCATCTGCTGAAAAAAGAGTCAAAAGGACCGATGCTTATTTTCTGTGGCACCCGGGATATTGTTGATAGTGTGAATGCAAATCTCAATAAACAGGGAATAAATTCACAGGCACTTCACGGAGGAGTAACGCAAAACAGAAGAAATCAGATTATGGATGCATTTAAGGACGGAAAAATTAATGTTCTGGTAGCAACAGATGTGGCTGCACGTGGAATAGATGTAAAAAATATAGATGTTGTAATAAATTATGACCTGCCAAGAGAATCAGAAGGATATATTCACAGAATAGGAAGAACTGCACGGGCAGGTTGTGAAGGAAAAGCAATTTCTTTACTGACTGCTAGGGATCGCACAAATATGAGAATAATTTTCGGGGATAATTATCTGTCAATTCATAAAATGAAGAACCCGCAGTTTGAACATGTGAGATTTGTAATGATGGAACGCGAATCTAAACCTTATAGAGGCAGACAGCAGGGAGGAGGGGGCAGGCCAGCGTCAAAATACAAAAGTTTTTCAAGATCAAGAAATAATAAGAGGTGGTAAAAACACAGACGGCAGACGGGCAATTTTTTTTGTCTGCTATTTTTTATATATCAGCTCATTCCAAAATTTCGTTATCCGCAAACTCTCTAAAAAATGATTTTGTGGGCTTTAATGGTTTTTTTAATCTAATACCCTTCTTTCAAAGTTATTGAAAAAAGAGTATTGCCGACTCTGTTTTTTGGCAGGGGTTGAAACATCAGATAATAATGAAGTGGATGTAGATTTAAAAATTTCATATAAGCCACAGTATATTTCTGTTAAGAACGCAAAGGTTAAACAGTTAAATTTAAAGAACGAAATTATTGAGAAATTTTCGGTTATGGCTTTGATGGAAAAGAACATTGACGAATTGAGCGGGGGTGAATTACAAAAGGTTGCGATAGTTGATTGCATTTCAAAGGATGCAGATATTTATTTGCTTGATGAACCATCTGCTTATCTGGATGTTGAAGAACGGCTTAATCTGGCAAAATTTTTGCGTTCGTTTGCAGGAGAGAATGAAAAAGGTATTTTTGTTGTTGATCAGGATATTTTATTTATTGATTATATCAGTGATGCACTTATTGTTTTTGAAAGAGAAAAAGATATTGTTAAAAGACATGCTTCTTCTGTATTGTCTGTTAGAGATGGAATGAATAAATTTTTAAAATCAGTGGGAATAACTTTTAGAAGAGAGTCGTAGACAGGAAGACGGAGGGTAAATAAATTAGACAGTATTATAGACAGGGGACAGAAGGAAAAAGAAGAGTATTATTATACCGATTGACCGAACATACTTTTTTGATTTGGAATTTGTCGGAAATTCGTATTTTATTTTGTTTTTTCTAACCAGGTTTATTTTATATTGTAACATGTATTGACGACGGACTTTTTCTGAAATAAACAGTTAAATTAAACAATTAAATTTTTGAATTTTATAAAATTATCGGAAAATTGGTAAAAATTTATTTCTTATAAATTTAGTTAAATTTTTGAGTTCATACACAAACCATTTACAAGTTCAAAAATTATGAACTCGGGTTCAGTGTCTAAAATATATAGAGTTCATTACTATTTGTTATTAGGTTAGGTTTGGTTTTGTTAGGATGTTATATTACAATCAGCCAATCGATATTCTACCTGGCAGGACCAGACCTGACCATTAAAAAAATTTTAAAATTAAAAAATTTTAAAAAACTAAAAATCAACAATCAAAAATGAGCCAAACAATAATTAAATGTGTGGATGATTTTGATAATTTTTCGGAAAATACTAAAAACAAAAGTTGTGCTAAAGAAAATATAAATCAAAATAAAATGTACAAAAAAAGAGTAAATAATAATAAAAGAATAGATGATATTGGTCTGTTTTTATTTTCAATATTTTTGATTTCTCTAATCGGAATGTTTTTAGTAGGAGATGTTGCTGCTTATGCAACGACTCTGAATAAAACAGCAGATAAAACGACCGCATGTGGAGGAGATATTGTTAATTATACTATTGGAATAACTACTGTTTATGTTGCTAATGATTTTACTGGTTCTGATTGTACGGCAGGCCAGACAACATGTGATTGTATAGCATCACCGCACAACCTTATAATTACAGATAATTTGCCATGGGGCGATTCAAATTATGTAAGTTCAACTTATGATGGAAATCCAACAAATCCAATAACTTCAAATAATACATGGAACGTTACAATTCCAGGAGCTAGTGTAAGTTCTACATGCGGCACCGCATCCTGCGTTTGTACTGGTATATTAACAGCAACAGTTACAGATACTTTAACAATCACAACGAAAGTTTCTGATAATGGAGGTGGACAAGGATGCACAAATGTATCAGCAGGTTATTCGTGTAACAATACTGCAAATTGCAGTAGTGATAGCGGGGGAACACTATGCACTCCAGGAACAACTCTAACTCTATTTACTAAACCACAATTACTTGTAACAAAAACACAATTAGCTCAAAATGCATCTCCCGGAGATAAAATTAATTTTACGATAAATGTTTCTACTAATGTAAGCGTGTCATCATGCCCTGCAATAAATGCGTATATCAGAGATCAATTGGACGATAAACTAGAATATGTAGGATCTTCAAGTGTTTTCTGTACTAATAATACCGGAGTTATCGATTGTGGCCTAGGGAATATTAGTAGTAGCAGTGGAGGAAAAAGCGTGACATTAACTGTTAAAGTGAAGGAAGACACTCCAAATGGGGCAACAATACAAAATAATGCTAATGCATCTGCGGATAATGCAGATACTGCTACATCAACTAACGCAACAGTAACAGTAACCGCACCAACTTTAAGTGTAACAAAGACTTGTCTGCCCGCAACGGTGGGAACTGGCGAAGAAATAAATTGTACTATAACAGTTACATCACTTCTTGGAAATGCAAAGAATGTAAATATTACTGATCATCTTCCAACAGGATTCATATATATAAATTCCAATTCAATAGAACTCTTAGGGGCGACAAGAACTTCAACAATCAATCCAGTTCAAGGCAATACAGGAGATATTTCTTTTGGATTATGGGACATTCCACAATCAGGAATAGTAAATTTAACAATTACTTTAAACGCTTCAGATATTGCAGGAAATTATAACAATTCTGTAGAAGCTAACTCGTCAAATGGCGGATATGGAGAAGGGTCTTTCTATCCGATTGTAGTATTACCACCAAATATCACCATTCAAAAAATATGTGTTCCACCAACGGTGGGAACTGGCGAAGAAATAAATTGTACTATAACAGTTACATCACTTCTTGGAAATGCAAAGAATGTAAATATTACTGATCATCTTCCAACAGGATTCATATATATAAATTCCAATTCAATAGAACTCTTAGGGGCGACAAGAACTTCAACAATCAATCCAGTTCAAGGCAATACAGGAGATATTTCTTTTGGATTATGGGACATTCCACAATCAGGAATAGTAAATTTAACAATTACTTTAAACGCTTCAGATATTGCAGGAAATTATAACAATTCTGTAGAAGCTAACTCGTCAAATGGCGGATATGGAGAAGGGTCTTTCTATCCGATTGTAGTATTAGCACCAACTTTAAGTGTAACAAAGACATGCACACCGACAACAGCAGGAGGGCAAACAACCTGCTTAATAACTTACACGCATGTTGGAACAACCGAAACCGTTGACAACATCACAATAGTTGATGAAATGCCCGATGAATTTAGTTATGTTGGCTCAACAGTAGTTGTGACAGTTGGAACATCAGGACCTGAAATGAATGCTGTTGATGTGAACATCAGTCAGGACGGACAAAATGTTACTTTTGGAACATGGAACGCAACACTTCCAACAGCAATAATAACATTAAATGTAACCTTACAGGCACCTTCAAAAGCGGGAACTTATAACAACACGGCAATATCAAAGATCAATGATAATGAAACGGCAAACATAACAGCTCAGATAATAGTTGCAGGAGATGTAATTACAAAGTTATGCACACCAACAACAGCTGGAAGCACAACATCCTGTATAATAACTTATACTCATGTAACATTGCCGACAGATACTCCTCCGAGCAACATCACAATAGTTGATGAAATGCCCGATGAATTTAGTTATGTTGGCTCAACAGTAGTTGTGACAGTTGGAACATCAGGACCTGAAATGAATGCTGTTGATGTGAACATCAGTCAGGACGGACAAAATGTTACTTTTGGAACATGGAACGCAACACTTCCAACAGCAATAATAACATTAAATGTAACCCTAAAAGCCCCTTCAACAGCAGGAATTTATAACAATACAGCAGAATCTCAAATTGACGGAAATTTAACCGCAAATAACACCGCTACAATTCTCATACAAGGTCCAATAGTAATAAAAACATGCACTCCGCAATTTGCCGGCCAAAATATGACCTGTTTAATTGCAGCAATTAACATAGGACTAAACGACACTCACAATGTTACAATAACAGATGTATTGCCGAATGAATTTGAATTTGTAAATGTTACAGAACTTACAACACTTCCATCAGACATCCCTGTTGACCCTGTCCTTATTGACACAGCAATGCAACTTACAAACGGAAATTTATTCGCTGTAAGAGACAGCAATGATTTAAATGTAATTCCAGATAAAAGAAATTTCACCGCAGGAACATGGACGATGAAAGCACCTGCAAGTATTATAATATTAAATTTAACTGTCATATCTTATGGCAATGCAGGAACTTATACTAATTATGCCCGTATGGATTCAGCAGAAAACATTTCTACAGACACAACAGCAAATATGACTCTTCTTGGCGTTGAGACATCAAAAAACATAGAAGGAAGTGATATTGTTGATTATAATGGTACAATTAAATTTATTATAAATATAACTTCTCCATTAACGAACGGAAATTTAGTATTTACTAAAATACGCGTTATGGACGAATTAGCAAAAGGGTTCACACTTGTAAATGTGTCAGAAAACGGAACATTATTAACAAATGAAGGTAATGACACTTATGTAAATGTTACAATAGACAATGTAATGCCCGGAGAAACAAGAACAGTTGAAATTATAGCAAGAGAAGGATGTGGTGCAGAAGAAGGTATAAATTTCAATAATGCAAGTATTAAAATAGAAGAAGCAACCCCAATTCTCACACTTCCAACATCAACGACAAATACGAACACAGTAAATTTCACCGTAATTAAGCCACACTTCAATTTAACAAAAACAGTAGAACCAAATGAGACAAGCATTGGGGAAACCATTGAATATACAATAAATTTAACAAATTATGGAAACGGAACTGCCTACGAAGTCACACTAAATGACACATTGCCTGAAAATTTAACCTATAACATTTCAGCTGTAAGCGACATATATTCAAATTGCAACATTTCAACATACGACATTGTTAATAATGCAGATGATTCAGGCAGTTTAATAATAAATTTGAGCGAAATTTCGCCTGGAACAACATGCACTTTCAAATACAATGTAACTGTTAATTTATCTGCATCTCCTGGAAATTACACAAATTTTGTCAGTGCTTTAACAAAATGTGCGATGGAAGATCCGCCTGCAAATGCGAACATTGTAAATGTAACAGGTAATGTCACTTTAACAGTATTTGGAGGAGCAAATATTAGTGTAAACAAGACGGCAAATGTAACTCATGCAACATACGGAGAGCAAATACTATGGATTATAAATGTAACAAACACAGGAAGCACTTCTGTTAATGTTACTTTCAATGATACATTAAGTGACAATCAGACATGCTCCCTTTCAGATATTACAGATCTTGCACCAGGTGCATCAGAAAGCGTAACCTGCACAACTACGATGATAACATGCGGCGATGTCACAAATTATGTTACAGCAAATGCAACATCTGCAAGCACATCTGTAACAGAGAATGCAAACGCAATAGTAACAGCAATCACAACAACAAACATATCTGTGAGCAAAACAAATAATGTTTCAGGCACTGCGGATTACGGAGAAACAATTGAATGGACAATAACTGTAACAAACACAGGAAATGCTCCGATAACAGACCTTACTTTCTCAGATTCAGAATGCAATATATCTAATGTTACTGGCTTAAACCTGCTTAACGGACAAAGTCATAATGTAACCTGCACTTCAACAATGTACTGCGATAATATAACAAATACTGCTGATGTAACTGCAACATCCAAGTGTGGAAATGCCAACGGCACAGCAACAAACACAGTAACAGCAATCACAACAACAAACATATCTGTGAGCAAAACAAATAATGTTTCAGGCACTGCGGATTACGGAGAAACAATTGAATGGACAATAACTGTAACAAACACAGGAAATGCTCCGATAACAGACCTTACTTTCTCAGATTCAGAATGCAATATATCTAATGTTACTGGCTTAAACCTGCTTAACGGACAAAGTCATAATGTAACCTGCACTTCAACAATGTACTGCGATAATATAACAAATACTGCTAATGTAACTGCAACATCCAAGTGTGGAAATGCCAACGGCACAGCAACAAACACAGTAACAGCAATCACAACAACAAACATATCTGTGAGCAAAACAAATAATGTTTCAGGCACTGCGGATTACGGAAAAACAATAGAATGGACAATAACTGTAACAAACACAGGAAATGCTCCGATAACAGACCTTACTTTCTCAGATTCAGAATGCAATATATCTAATGTTACTGGCTTAAACCTGCTTAACGGACAAAGTCATAATGTAA
>Ga0210013_1000590_pt1 | contig 26639 bp, 17 predicted proteins | sample CryGeymeta201506_FD_185553 | JGI IMG/M metagenome (GOLD analysis project Ga0210013, IMG submission 185553) | Groundwater microbial communities from Crystal Geyser aquifers in Utah, USA - Crystal Geyser metaG 2015-06 (SPAdes) (version 2) | ecosystem: Environmental > Aquatic > Deep subsurface >...
CGCATCTCACCTCATCTCGCCATGCATTCATGCCCTAATGGATTGTTTGGGTTCAACTGCGGTAGTACGGACACGCCACCGGGCTTTGGTGTGTAGCTGTGTGCTTGCTACAGATTTATGTCTCATCCATATCACTGCGATGCGAGAAAAGCATACATGGCCGGCTCATCGCAAAAGATCACATTGAACCGCAGCCACGGGCTGATCTGTAAATCGGGGCTAAACAGGTGGCCAGGCCCCAGCAAAATGTCCTGCTCGGCCGCTTTGTAGGCAAGCTCGGCGGAATCGGCCAGCGCCGGATGTCTGGCCCACAAAAAGATGCCCGCTTTGGGCTCGCAAAAAATCTCAAACCCGACCTTGAGCAATTGCGAGGCGGCCAACACATGCGCCTTGGCCAGCCGCTCACGCAGGCTTTTCACATGCTTGCGACAACGCCCGTCGGTCAATGCGCCATAGGCCAGACGTTCGCTGAACTCGCTGGAGGTCAGACCCGAGATCATCTTGAGCTGCGCCAGGTCTTCCAGCAAGTCCGGGTTGGTGGCCAGGTAGCCGACACGGATGTTGGGTGAGATAGTTTTAGAAAAACTGCTGATGTAAATCACCCGATTGAGCTGATCCAGACTGGCCAGCGAGGGGCGTGGTTCGGGATCAAGGTCGGCATAAATGTCGTTCTCAACCACCAAAAAATCGTGCTTGTCGGCCAGCTGCATCACCCGGTGCAAATGCGCCAGTTGGGCAATCGAGCCGGTCGGGCTTTGCAGGCGCGGCTGGGTAAAAAATACCTTGGGTTTTTCTTCAATCACCAGCCGCTCCAGCGCCACCAGGTCGTAGCCCGAAGGCGTGCGCGGCACCCCAATCAGGCGCGCGCCCAGAAAACGCAGCGAGAACAGCAAGTTGGGGTAGCCGGGGTCATCCACCAGCACCGCATCCCCTGGGCGCACCAAGCGGCGCGCCACCAGGTCCATGGCCTGGCTGGAACCTTGCGTCAGCAACACCTGTTCGGCGGTCACGGCAATTTCCTGCTCAGCCAGCATTTCACGCACCAGCTTGCGCAGCGGCAGATAGCCTTTGGGTTCGCCGTAGCCGCTCAAATCCACGTCGTCGGTGGCCAGACTGCGCAAGCCACGGCGCACCCCGTCCTGAAACAGCCAGTCGCCGGGCAACCAGCCACAGCCAGGTTTCATGCGCAGCGCCCGGTTCTCGAAAATGCGGCGCAGATACCACATCGAATCAAAACTGAAGTTGGGGCCATGGCCAGGCAACTCAGCCACCGAGGTGGGCCGCTGTTTGACAAAAAAGCCAGAGTGCGGCCTTGAAGCAAAGTAACCCTGCGCCACCAACCGGTCATAGGCATCCACCACGGTGAACACGCTTACATTGTGCGCATGGGCAAACTGGCGGATCGACGGTGCCTTGGAGCCGGGTCGCAACTCGCCGCCCTCAATGGCGGCACAAAAGCCGGCCACGATCTGCAGCACCAAAGAGGTTGAGTTTTGCGGGTTGAGCGTGAACATGCGGGTAGGTGTCGGGTATTAGGGTTTGTATGTACAGGCGAATCGGGCTGCACAGTACATCCTCAGAAAAGGCTTAACTGTATATGGTGGACTGCAGCAGTCAACTTTACAGTTACCCCACTTTATCAACTACCCCCAGCCTGAGGATCGATATGCTGACCAAAACCCAAGCCACTAACGCCACCCTGATGGCGCGGCGCAAAGCCGCCATTCCCCGCGGCGTAGGCCAGAGCCATGAAGTGTTCATTGCGCGCGGCGACAACGCCGAGGTGTGGGACGTGGAAGGCAAACGCTACATTGACTTTGCCGGTGGCATCGCGGTGCTCAATACCGGCCACTGCCGCCCTGAGATCAAGGAAGCTGTCAAAAAACAGATCGACCTTTACACCCACACCTGCTTCCAGGTGCTGGCCTACGAGCCCTATGTGGAACTGGCTGAGCGTTTCAACGCCTTGGCTCCGGGCAACTTTGCCAAGAAAACCCTGTTTTTGAGTACCGGTGCTGAAGCGGTGGAGAACGCCATCAAGATCGCCCGTGCGCACACCAAGCGCCCTGGCGTGATTGCCTTTACCAGTGGCTACCACGGCCGCACCCTGCTCACCTTGGGTCTGACCGGCAAAGTGGCACCTTACAAGCTGGGTTTTGGGCCGTTCCCTAACGAAATTTTTCATGCCCAGTTTCCCAATGCCGCCCATGGCGTGAGCGTGGACGATGCCATGGCCTCCATAGAAACCATTTTCAAGAACGACATTGAAGCCAGCCGTGTGGCAGCCATCATTGTTGAGCCAGTGCAGGGCGAAGGTGGCTTCAACGTCGCCCCTGCCGACTTCTTGCAACGCCTGCGCGCGCTGTGCAACCAGCACGGCATCGTGATGATTGCCGATGAAATTCAAACCGGCGCAGGCCGCACCGGCACCTGGTTTGCCATTGAGCAAAGCGGTGTGGCGCCCGACCTGATCACCATGGCCAAGTCGATGGCTGGTGGTTACCCGATCTCGGGCGTGGTCGGCCGCGCCGAGATCATGGACGCTCCCGCCGCGGGTGGGCTGGGCGGCACGTATGCGGGCAGCCCCATTGCCTGCGCAGCCGCTTTGGCTGTGCTGGATGTGTTTGCCAAAGAAAACTTGCTCGAGCGAAGCCGCAAGCTGGGCACGCACATGATGGCCAAGCTCAAAGCCATGGCCGCCAAAGACAAACGCATCTGCGACGTGCGCGGTCTCGGTGCCATGGTGGCAATCGAGTTGTGCAAAGATGGTGACCCGCACCAGCCCAGTGCCGAATTAGCCAAAGCGCTGGCGGCCGAGGCGACCAAGCGCGGCCTGATTTTGCTGACCTGCGGCACTTATGGCAATGTAGTGCGCATTCTGGTGCCGCTGACCGCCAGCGATGCTATTGTGGACGAAGGCCTGGCGATCATGGAAGCCAGCCTGGCCGCCACTGCCTGATTGGCACACTATTTGCATGGTTAAAACAGCTTGTAGCCCTTATGTAACGGGCGTAAAGCGCTTTTGAAAGAATAGCAAATAATGGCCCTGTCAGACCCCTTGGTTCGCTTCAGCAACGTTCAAAAATCGTACGACGGCAGCACGCTGGTCGTCAGCGATTTGAATCTGGACATTCAAAACGGTGAATTTTTGTCGCTGCTGGGGCCCTCAGGCTCGGGCAAGACCACCACGCTGATGATGCTGGCCGGCTTTGAGTCGCCCACCTCGGGCGAGATTCTTCTCTCGGGCAAGCCGATTACCAAAACGCCGCCGCACAAGCGCAACTTTGGCATGGTGTTCCAGAACTACGCGCTGTTTCCGCACATGTCGATTGCCGACAACGTGGCTTACCCGCTGACGGTGCGCAAGCTTGGCAAGGCCGAGCGCGAGGCCAAGGTCTTGCGTGCGCTCGACATGGTGCAGATGGGCACACTGGGGGCGCGCTTTCCGGGGCAGCTCTCGGGCGGGCAACAGCAGCGCGTGGCGCTGGCGCGTGCCCTGGTGTTCGACCCGCAGCTGGTGCTGATGGACGAGCCGCTGGGCGCGCTGGACAAGCAGTTGCGTGAACACATGCAGCTCGAACTCAAGGAAATTCACCGCAAGCTTGGTTTGACCTTTGTCTACGTGACGCACGACCAGTCCGAGGCGCTGACCATGTCCAACCGGGTGGCGGTGTTCAATGACGGCACCATCCAGCAGATCGACACCGCCAGTGCCTTGTATGAAACTCCGACCAACCGTTTTGTGGCCGGTTTCATTGGCGACAACACGGTGTTCCACGGTGCAGTGCGCTCTGTCGACAAAGACCAGTGCGGTGTGCAGCTCAACGATGGTGCCAACGTCACCGGCATCAATGTCAACGCTGCAACGGTGGCAACAAGCGTCAAGGCGTGCATTCGCCCCGAGCGTATCCGTGTCCATACCGATGCCAACCGTCCGGCCTTCAACTGCGTGCCCGCCACCGTCAACGACGTGATTTACCTGGGCGACCATTTGCGACTGCGCTGCCAGGCAGGGCAGACCGAGGCCACCGTCAAGATTGCGCTGGAAAGTCAGACCTTGCCCCAGGCGGGCGAAAGCGTCTGGCTGCACCTACCCCCCGAGCATTTGCGGGTCTACCTGTGACCCGTGTGCATTTTTTTGAACTTGCTAAAACCCAGAAGGAGACTTTTCATGAAACTCACCCCCCTCGTGGCCGCTTGTGCCGCATGTGTTGCTTTTGCCAGCCACGCTGAAACCCAGCTGACCGTGGTCAACTTTGGCGGTGCCAATGGCAACGCGCAAAAAGTGGCCTACTTTGGACCCTTTGAAAAGGCCACCGGCAACAAGGTCGTCGGTGTTGAATACAACGGTGAGCAGGCCAAGATCAAGGCCATGGTCGAAGCCAAGAAAGTTACCTGGGACGTGGTGGAAGTTGAATCGCCCGACGTGGCCCGTGGCTGCGACGAAGGCCTGTTCGAAAAACTCGATTACAGCAAGATCGGCAACAAGGCCGACTTTCAGCCCGCGGCCATCCACGAGTGCGGCATTGGCACCTTCGTCTGGTCCACCGTCATGGCCTACAACGGCGACAAGCTCAAGACCGCCCCCACCACCTGGGCCGATTTCTGGGATGTGAAGAAATTCCCCGGCAAGCGTGCAATGCGCAAGGGTGCGCGCTACAACATTGAATTTGCCCTGATGGCCGACGGTGTGCCGGTGGCCGATGTGTACAAAGTGCTCAAGACCAAGGAAGGCGCTGACCGCGCGTTCAAGAAACTCACCGAACTCAAACCCAACATCCAGTGGTGGGAAGCCGGTGCCCAGCCGCCACAGTTTCTGGTGGCCGGTGACGTGGTCATGACCACCGCCTACAACGGCCGCATCGACGCCGCCCAGCGCGAAGGCAAAAACCTCAAGATCACCTGGACTGGCGGCATCTATGACCTGGACTACTGGGTCATGCCCAAGGGCACACCCAACAAGGACGTGGCACTAAAGTTCATCGCCATGGCCAGCGATACCGACGCGCAGGCTGAATACGCCAAAAACATCGCCTACGGCCCAACCAACAAGAAGGCCTTGGCCAAGTTGGATGCCAAGGTGCTCGGTGGCCTGCCCACCGCACCAGCCAACGCCAAGACAGCATTGCAGTTCAACGTCGGCTTCTGGGCCGACCAGGGCGAGACGCTCGAAAAACGTTTCACCGCCTGGGCTGCACAGTAAGTTCAATTCAGAGAGAAGGCCAAGACCGTGACGACAACGCCCATAACTGCCATTCCCGGAAACCTGGCTGTGCAGTTGCGGCGTTCACAACGTCGCAAAAAGACCTTTGCAATCTCCCTGACATTGCCGCTGCTGGTTTTTTTATTGGCTTTTTTTATCGTGCCCATCGGCGCGCTGCTGATGCGGGCGATCGAAAACCCTGAAGTCGCCAGCACGCTCAGCCGCACCGTTGCGGTGCTGAAAGCGTGGGATCGCACGTCGGCACCCCCCGATACGGCGTACGCGGCGGTGATCGCCGACTTGGCTGACATCAGCGAGCAATCCGATGCCGGTGGTCTGGCAAGGCGCCTCAACAGTGAAATCGCCGGGGGACGATCGCTGGTGATGAGCACCTACCGCGCCCTGCCTTTCGAAGCCAATTTGTCGTCAGCACAGGTGAAAGCGCGCATGCTCGCGCTTGACCCACGCTGGGAAGAACTGGGGTATTGGCAAGCAATCGCAAAAAATGGTTCGCGCTGGACCCCCGACTACCTGCTGACCGCGGTCGACCTCAAGCGCGACGTGCAAGGCAACATCGTCCCGGTCGATGCCGAATCGGCAGCATTCTTCAACATTCTGATTCGCACCTTCAGCATCAGCGCCATCGTGACGCTGGCTGCCTTGCTGTTGGGTTACCCGCTGGCGTACTGGCTGTCCACGCTGTCCGCCCGGCAAGCCAACATCCTGATGATTCTGGTGCTGGTGCCGTTTTGGACATCGGTGCTGGTGCGCTCGGCCGCCTGGATCGTGCTGCTGCAAAACAACGGGCTGGTCAACCGCGCCCTGCTAGAACTGGGCCTCATCAGCGCGCCGCTGCCGCTGCTGTTCAACCGGCTGGGGGTCATCATCGCCATGGTGCACATCCTGCTGCCGTTCATGATCCTGCCGCTGTACAGCGTGATGAAGTCGGTGCCGCCCACTTATTTGCGCGCGGCGGTGTCGCTTGGCAGCTCGCCACTGGCGGCGTTCTTTCGGGTCTATATGCCGCAAACCTACCCTGGCATGGGTGCCGGTGGCCTGCTGGTGTTTATTTTGAGCATTGGCTACTACGTCACGCCCGCCCTGCTGGGTGGGGCCGACGACCAGATGCTGAGCTATTACGTGGCGCAGTACACCAACGTCACCGTCAACTGGGGCATGGCCTGTGCTTTAGGCGCGGTGTTGCTGAGCGCCACGCTGGTGCTGTACGCGCTGTACCGGCGCATCGTCAAATCCGAACTGAGTCTGGGGTAAAAAACCATGTCTTTGCCTGCCCGCCCCATGTTTCCAGCCTACGCCACGCTGGCCGACAAGATTGGCTGGTATCTGCTGCGCGGCGTTGGCGTGCTGGTGCTGCTGTTTTTGTTGCTGCCCATTCTGGCGATCGTGCCGCTGTCGTTCAGCGACAGCACCTTTTTGTCATACCCAGTGCCTGCCTGGTCGCTGCGCTGGTATGAAAACCTGTTTACTTCCGAGGCATGGGCGCGTGCCACGCGCAACAGTTTTATCGTCGCGCCGCTGGCCACCATTCTGGCGACCATTCTGGGCACCATGGCCGCGGTCGGTCTGGCGCGTATCAATTTTTTTGGTAAGGGCCTGTTGATGAGCCTGCTGATTGCACCAATGGTGGTGCCGATCGTGGTGGTGGCGGTAAGCACCTACATTTTCTTTGCCCGAATCGGCCTCAATGACACTTACCTGGGTCTGGTCCTGGTGCACGCGGCGTTGGGCGCGCCGTTTGTGCTGACCACCGTGCTGGCAACGCTGCAAAGTTTCAATGACAACCTGGTGCGTGCATCGCTGAGTCTGGGCGCCAACCCGCTGATGACTTTTTTCCGCATCACGCTGCCGATCATTGCGCCGGGCGTGATCTCGGGTGCGCTGTTTGCTTTTGCCACCTCGTTTGACGAAGTGGTCGTCACGCTGTTTATTGCCGGTCCAGAGCAAGTGACGCTGCCGCGCCAGATGTTCACAGGCATCCGTGAAAATATCAACCCGACCATTGCCGCCGTGGCCACGCTGCTGATCATCTTCACCACCACGCTGATGCTGGCGCTGGAGTGGCTGCGCGGGCGCAGACGATGAGCAATACGCCAACCAAACGCTATTGAAAATATATCTGCTAGACCATGATCCAATTGGGCTAGATGCCAATTTCTCTTAAAACTTATGCAGCAGACGTCCACCAAAAACCAGCCTCTTTCTGGCAACGCCATGCCGCGCTTTGGCGGCATCGCCAGCATGCTGCGCCTGCCGGTGGTCACTTCAGCGCACGCTCTGGATGCCGCGTTTGTTGGCGTGCCGCTGGACATCGGCACCAGCCACCGCCCCGGCGCGCGCTTTGGGCCACGGCAGATTCGTGCCGAGTCGGCACTGATCCGGCCCTACAACATGGCCACCGGAGCCGCACCGTTTGACACTTTGCAGGTGGCCGATCTGGGCGACGTGCCGATCAACACCTATTCGCTGGACAAGTCGGTGGCCATCATCACCGACTACTTTGACGAGTTGCTGGCGCACGACTGCATTCCGCTGACGCTCGGCGGCGACCACACCATCGCCCTGCCGATCCTGCGCGCCATGGCCAAGAAGCACGGCCCGGTGGCGCTGGTGCACGTCGATGCCCATGCTGACGTGAACGCCGACATGTTTGGCGAACGCATCGCGCACGGCACGCCGTTTCGCCGTGCGGTGGAGGAAGGCCTGTTGCAGTGCGAGCGCGTGTTCCAGATTGGCTTGCGTGGCAGCGGTTACGCGGCCGATGACTTTGACTGGCCGCGCCAGCAGGGCTTTCACCTGACGCTGGCGCACGAGGTCTGGTGGCAGTCGCTGTCACCGCTGATGGCCAATGTGCGCGCCACCGTGGGTGATGCGCCGTGCTACCTGAGCTTTGACATTGACGGCATCGACCCGGCCTACGCGGGCGGCACCGGCACGCCCGAGATTGGCGGCTTGAGCGTGCCCCAAGCGCTGGAGATCATTCGCGGCTGCCACGGGCTCCATTTGGTGGGTTGCGACCTGGTGGAGGTATCCCCGCCGTATGATCCCAGCGGCAACACCGCGCTGCTCGGTGCCAACCTGTTGTTTGAAATGTTATGCGTGTTGCCGGGTGTGCTCAGACGCTAAAGAATCATCACTTTTAATAGCTTTTACCACTTATTCCATGAGGGCTAGAGCCCTTTTTTATTCATTGTTAAGGAGCCTGTATGTCTGCCTCTCCCCTGTCTCTCCTCAAAGACCCCAGCCTGCTCAAAACCGACGCACTCATCAACGGCCAGTGGGTCACGGGCAATAGCCGCTTCGCCGTGACCGACCCGGCCACCGGTGCGCACCTGGCCGACGTGGCCAACCTGGGCCCGGCCGATGCTGAAAAAGCCATCGTCGCCGCTAACGCCGCCTGGCCAGCCTGGCGCGCCAAAACCGCCAAAGAGCGCAGCATCATCTTGCGCAAGTGGTTTGACCTGATCATGGCCAACCAGGACGACCTGGGCCGCATCATGACCGCCGAAGAAGGCAAGCCACTGCCCGAGGCCAAGGGCGAAATTGCCTACGGCGCCAGCTTTGTCGAATGGTTTGCCGAAGAAGCCAAGCGCATCAACGGCGAAACCCTGCCCCAGTTTGACAACAACCGCCGCCTGCTGGTGTTGCGTCAGCCCATTGGCGTGTGCGCCGCCATCACGCCGTGGAACTTTCCCATGGCCATGATCACGCGCAAGGTGTCGCCAGCCTTGGCTGCTGGTTGCCCGGTGGTGATCAAACCGGCCGAACTGACCCCCTTGAGCGCGTTGGCCGTTGCCGAGTTAGCGCTGCGTGCGGGTATTCCAGCCGGGGTGCTCAATGTGCTGAGCGCTGATGCCGACAACTCGATTGCCATTGGCAAGGTCTTTTGCGCCAGCGACGTGGTGCGCCACATCAGCTTCACCGGCAGCACCGAAGTGGGCCGCATCCTGCTCACCCAATCAGCCCCCACGGTTAAAAAACTGTCACTCGAACTCGGCGGCAACGCACCCTTCATCGTATTTGACGATGCCGACATTGACAGCGCGGTGGAAGGCGCTTTTGCCAGCAAGTATCGCAATGCCGGGCAAACCTGCGTCTGCTCCAACCGCCTGTATGTTCAAGCTGGTGTTTACGACGAATTTGTCGCCAAGTTTGCCGCCAAGGTGAAGACCGCCAAGGTTGGCAACGGCTTCGACGATGGCATCAACCAGGGCCCGCTGATTGAAGAGGCAGCGCTGCAAAAAGTAGAGCGTCATGTGAAGGATGCGGTTGCGAAAGGGGCGCGTTTGCTCACCGGTGGCAAGCGTCTGCCGGGCTTGTTTTTTGAGCCCACGGTGATTGCCGATGCCACCGCTGACATGCTGTGCGCCCGTGAAGAAACTTTCGGGCCCTTTGCCCCAGTGTTCAAGTTCAACACCGAGGCCGAAGCGATTTTTGCCGCGAACAACACCGAATTCGGCCTGGCCAGCTACTTCTACAGCCGCGACATAGGCCGCATCTGGCGTGTCAGCGAAGCACTTGAATACGGCATGGTAGGGGTCAACGTGGGCATTCTGGCCACCGAGCACGTGCCGTTTGGCGGTGTCAAGCAGTCTGGCCTGGGCCGCGAGGGCTCGCACCTGGGTATTGACGACTATGTGGAAATCAAATATGTCTGCGTAGGCGACATATTGAAGTGATTTCTAAATCCGAAAACGCAATGATTTTTATAGCTACTTGTGCTTGTGAACGGCTACAAATAAGTGCGTAAATTTGGCGGCAAAGGTTATTTGGCTTTGATTTCATTTGTGCGCCAAGGGGATGTTGAAAGGAGCCCGAAGGGCGAGTGCAAACACCCCCTTGGTGCGCGCCGACGGTGATTTGAGTGTCGTGAATTGGTTTGTGAACGGAGTTGACTGGCGTTAAGCCCGGCTAGCCAAACAGCCCAAGAGCGAGTAGAAACCGGCCTTGCCGTAAAAGCTCGAGAAGCAGGCACGACACCGGCCAATAACGTCGAAAGTTCAAACCGATGTCGTGCCCCGAGCCCGGAAGGGCGACGTTGCCGGTGTCAGTATTTCACAAAGCACCAGCCGCTGTCCAGCCCAACCTCCGTCGGCCACTTTTTGCCGATGGAGCCACCTGCCAGGCGTTACCTGTGTGTTTGCTGCCACATCCCGGTGCTGCTGTGCAGCCGCTGCGACCGTGGTAACCGCTACTGCAAAGACTGCGCACCCAAGCAACGCGCCTGCAGTGTGCGCGCAGCTGGGCAACGCTACCAAGCCAGCCGACGTGGCCGCCACGCCCACGCCCAGCGACAACGCCGCTGGCGCGTAAAACACGCAAAAGTGACGCATCAGGGTTCCCCACCTGCAGCACTGCCTGCTCTACTGCCACCCGAGGTAGCGGCCATCGAAATTGATACACCACAGCAACCCTGGCAGTGCCATTTCTGCTGCTGCCATTGTGTTGAATTGGTGCGCATTGACTTTCTACGCTGTCGCATCCGTCGCCCACCTCGTTTAACAGACCAGAAAGAGCCATACCATGCCCGTGACCCCTGAACTCAGAGCCCAGATACTGCGTTATTACCACGTCGAGCAGTGGTGAGTGGGCACTATTGCCCGCCAACTCAAGGTGCACCACGGCACCGTGCAGAGAGCCTTGCGCCAAGCAGGCTTGCCCCGCATCGGTGCTGTGCGCGCCTCACGCATCGACGCTTACCTGCCGTTCATTCTTGAGACCCTGAAGAAGTTCCCCGACCTCAGGGCCACCCGCAGAAACCTTTCATGAGTTTGCCTTGCACATCGTGCGTCGCACTGGCCAAACGGTAGATTTCAACCTACCAAATGCGTTTGACACCATCACGGGTGCATCTAGAGTGGGTGATGTCCGCGCCAACGGCTGCATTGCTTGAGAAGTCTGTTCAAAGTTGAGCAATCAGCCATTGTTAACAGTCAAACCATCGGCACAATAGACGAATTACATGGCTTACTCCACCCCCAGCGCCTTGAACACCGCATCCACCGGATCTGAATAGAACCCGGTCTGGAACTTGGCAAACAACTCACCCGGCACAGTCGCAATATCGGTCACGCTGGACATGGGCAGCAGGAGGCGCTTGGCCCCAGCATCAAAAGCCACCTGCAGACATTCCGCCAGGTTACGCACCTGCACAATGGTGCCGCCCAAGCTCATGTCACCCATCACTGCCAGTTGCGACTGCACCGGTTTGCCCAGAGCCGCTGAGCAAAACGCAATGAAGCTGGCCAGGGTAAACGCTTGTGGCGCGCCAGTGTGCTGTAGCTCCACCAGGTGCGTATGAAAATCCCTCTCCCCTGGCTTGATCGACGCACTGACCCGGCTTGAATTGGCCTTGAAATAGTCAAACGCGACCCGCACCGCCTCGCGCGGTGCCGCGCCCGACACATTGGCCTTACCGGTGCCGGGTATGGACTGAATTTCCAGCCGATAAATGCCCGGCATCTCGCTTGAGCCCATGCTGATGGTATGCAAGGTTCCGGGGTTCAAGCGGCCTTCAGACACCAGGGCACCACTGGACTGCTCGGGTACCGTCACAAAACGTTCCACACCATCTTCGAGATCGATGTAACTGAAGTGAACGTCATAAAACTCCATGCCTCCAATCTTCTTGAGCTGTTCTTTCACCCGGCGGCGAGCTTCCAGTGCGTATTCCAGGCACTTGCGCACCGAGTCCTTGGTGTATTCGCCGTTGGGGCACACCAGCTTGAGCAGGCCCGATGTGGTGCGCCGCACCGCAATGGTGTCGCGCTGATTCAGGTTGTTGCCCAGCTTGAACCATTTGTCAATCGCATCGGCATAGCTGTACTTACGCATCTCGCGCAGGTATTCCGCCAGGTAGTCCACAATCAGGCCGTATTGATTCGTGAAAAACTCTGGCCGCATTTTCGGGATTTCCCAGCCCGGAACATACGCGTGAAAGCGGTCAAAAAAGGCCGAGTCAATCATCGCCTCTGGGAACGGTGCCAACAGGTGCGAGGTCTTGACGAGCGACTCCACACTCTGGTTGATGTTGCCGACAAACACCATGGCGGCGCTGGCGTTGATCGATTCCCGGCCCCGGCTGAACGAGCCCGAAGCCATGTAGTCCTTCATGATCTGCACGCCGTCGTGGTCTTTGAAGTTGATGCCTGCCACCTCATCAAAAGCCACCACGTCCCACAGTCCAACCAGGCCCACTTTGCGTGCGCCCATGTTGTAAAACAGGTTTGCCACCGTGGTCTGCCCGCCTGACACCAAAATACTGTTGGGGCTGATTTCCTTGTAGATGTGGCTTTTGCCGGTGCCGCGCGGCCCCAACTCACAAAAGTTGTAATTGTTTTCCACCAACGGCACCATCCGGGCCAACAAGTGCCACTTGACTCGCTCCTTGAAATGGCTGGGTTCCATGCCGGTGGATCGAATCAGGGCGTCAATCCACTGTTCATCGGTGAATTCTTTGCGCGCTTCAAACAAAGCCGCCATGTCCATGTTGGGCATCTGGATCGGCTTGAGGTCAATCACTGCAAAAGGTGAACCCTTCTGGTCTTCTTCAAAGTGGTATTTCAGGGTGACGATGCACCAGATGCCACCCACCAGCAGCTTCTCGAACTGGCGCACATAGGTGTCTGAAATCTCGGCGTTTTTGACGCCCAGGTTTGACAACAAAGCTTCGTACACGTCGCGCTTTTCATTGAGCTTGACGGTGATCTTGTCGATGACCTTGTAGGTGCCACTCTCGCGCACCTTGGACTTGACCTTTTCTGCCTCATCCGGGCGCACGTAGTTCTCGGTCAGGATGCGTTTGACATTGACCAGCCCGTTCTGGATGACGGCTTCATCGTCACTGGCGCAGTACATGCCCAGCAGGTACTCCAGCACATAGACCGGCACATTGGCACCCTCTTTGATCAGCTTGGTCAGGTCTTTGCGCACCACCTTGCCAGCAAAGTGGGTGTTGAGCAGGGTGTCCAGACTGGTGTCGGGCAGCGTTTCAGTGGTTGTCATGGATTGCGTCATTTCCTAAAAGTCATTGCCAAAGGCCAGGTCTACCTTGATGGGCAGACGCAGCACTTCAATATTTGACACGGCATCGCGCAGCACCAGGTCATAACGCTTGCTCGGGTCGTGTGAGCCCGCCAACACTGTGAGCAAAATCGACCGCTTGCGCTCGTCCAGCATATGTGACGTGCTATCAAAAGTGATGCTTTGCACATCACTGATGGGTTTGTCTCTAGCCTGGCTGTCGCGCAATGACACGGTCACCGTGCGCGGCAGCACCCGCTCTGACACGGCATCGGTCTGGATGAATTCAAAGCGTTGAGTATTGGTCACCACCTTGTTGACCGTGCCCAGCAAACTGATGCCGACCGGCTTGGTCTTTGCATAGTCAGCCTCACTCACGCCAACGGTCATCACCGGCACCACTACCTCTTGCAACATGGCGCTGCCGTGCACAAAACGCGCTCCACCGGCAAAGTGAAAACGGCTGGCCCCCTTGGGCAACCAGAAATCCATGCTGGCATCTGGCAATGTGCCTGCGGTCACCGCTGTATTGCCCGACCAGGCTTTTGGGCTGATGCCCAGATCGTGCCCTATCAAATACCGCTTCTTGGCCGTGATCGTGCCCGCAGGCTTGTCTTCCAGAGTTGATTTATCCGACACATCCAGCGCCGATTCCTGGTACATAAAGCCATGGTCTGCGGTGACCAACACGGTCGAACCATTGAGTGAATTGATCACAAAGCCCAGCACCTGGGCCAGCTCTTGCACCGTTTGCATTGCCGCCTCAAAGGTCTTGGTCTCAGAGGCTTGCTTGTCGCCAATCATGTCAATGCGGTCGTGGTAGATGTAGATCAGGCGGTGTTCACGCACCAACTCCCTGCCTTTGTCCTTACCCAAAGCCATCAGGTCTTCGGCCTTGACGGCCATGCCACCAAAGGCTTTTAAGTGGTCATTGCGTTGCTCAAGGGATGCCACCGAGTGCCCATCGGCCAGCACGTCCAGATTGGCACCCTCTTTGTAAGCCAACGTCTTGTGCGGCAGCAAGGCGGCCATGCCCAGCGCGGTGTAGCTGGGCAACACACCCAACATACCGTCCAGTGATGCACGCAGGCGGTTCTTGCTGTTGATTTGTTGCGTGAGTTCTTGCGCCACTTCGTACCGGAAAGCATCCGAGATCAGCACAAACACCCGCTTCACATTGCCGTCAAACAACGGCAGCACTTTTCTTTCAAAGAATTGTTGCTGGGGTGTCACCTCTGGCAAGCGCCAGGTTGCCAACAAGCCCTGCGGCCCTTCAAGCACTTTGGCCCAGGCAAGGCTTAACTGCGGGATGTACCAGCCGGAATACACGCTCTCGATACTGGCGCGCAGCTCATGCAGCACCGCCCAGCCCATAGGCTCTACCGCATCGGCGGCGGTGTGGAAGTGGCGGTAAAGCTGGTCAAAGCGGAACAACTCTTCGCGGTATTGGGCGTATGCACTACTGGCATCGGCAAAACTAAAGCCCGCAGCGTGCGTTGCTTTCAGGGCAAAGAAATCAGCGGCAGCCGTCAATGCGTCATAACACGCGGCCAAGGCACGGGTTTGTTCATTGGCACTGGCCAACAATGCATTGGCCCAATGGCCGTCGCGGCGGCGAGCCATCAGGCTGCGCACCACGTCCATATTGGCTCCAGCACCAGCCACGATGCGGGTTTTGAGGTCTTGCACCACCCGAAGCTCGGCGTCTTCAAAGGTCATGCAATCCACCAACTGCTCAGCAGAGTGGCTTGTCAGCAGACTCACCAAATTGAGTTCATCCGCCACTGCCTGAGCCAGCGCGTTGTAGTTGGCAAACTGCGCAATGTCTGAACGCCAGCGCCCCACAAACACCGACGCATTGGCTGCCAAGTTTTGCTGCGGCAACACCAAATGCACCAACTGGCGCGGTGCATCACCGGCCAAGCTACGACAAAAGTCTGTCACCAAAATACGCAATAACAAGTCACGCAAACTGGGTGTCGCATCCTGGTAGCCCAGTTGCGCTTGCACCAGCGCCCAAAAAGCTGGCAGCAGGTCATTGACGGCAATGTCTTGCCAGGCTTTGGGTTGCGCGGCCAGGTCCGCCACACCGTCGGCCACCATGCCCGCATACAACTTTTGCAGCATGGCAAACAATTCGGGCTGGTCGGCACGGGTCAACACGGCCAGCATCTTGGCGTCCAAATCAGCAGCGGTGTCTGTGGATAGCACCAAGCGTTTAAGACGGTCTACCCGGTCTTTGGCACGAAGAAACTTGGCTCGGTCTTTCAGGTGTTGGCGCAGGCTTTGCGTGGTCAGGCCCAGGTCTTCCAGCAGGATGGATGTGGAATCTGCCTGGAATGACTTGCTGCGCAGGCGAACGTCTAGGAGCCAGTCTTTGGTCGGTTCTGGCTCGGGCTTGGCGCTGTAAATCAGCCAGCGTTTGGTCGGGTCGCGGTCAATGTCGAGCTTGATGCGCAGCGCAGGCGTGTCATCCAGACGCACCAATTGCACGCCGTCGAGCTGCAGGCTGTCCACTATTGATGCAAATTCAGCCTCCACGTCATGCCAGAACACAACAGGGTGGGTTGTAAACAGCGTGGTCAGGCTGTCAGTAATGCGTTGTTGGGTCATGGTTATTTTGAATAGGTCACCATTCTGATTTTTTCATGGGTATTGGGGTCAAGAGTCAACACGATTTTGTGATCTTTCAGCGGCTTCACGCACCTGCGTCTCCGCTTCCTTTGATAACACTTTTAGTACCGAGTCCGGTGTGGCTTTATTTGTTGCCACATCTCTGCGAACAGCGTCATACGAGTCGTGAGCCAACATCGTCAGAATATCGGAAGATGAAGCTGGATGTCTGGCCACGTACATCCTCAAGTTGTTATTTTTGTCCTTGGCCAAAATTTCAAGAGCACCGATAGAGGACTCAGGATTCTTAGCAACGTTTTCCCGGACCGAATACTTTTCATCCCTGGCCAACAATTCGAGGATGGCTTTGGGCGCCGCAGGGTTCCCTGCAATGCTGGCTCTGGTTTGCCAATCATTGTCACCAACCAAAATTTCGAATGCTGCTACTGGTGCGGCTGGATTGCCTGCAACGGATTTACGAATGTATTCACCCCATGAATCGTCTTTATCTTTTGCCAGCAAGAGAAGCACCAAAGGTGGTGTGGATGGGTTTTCAGCAACGCAGCAACGCACACTCCACTCATTATTTTTCGCCAAATACTGAAGCGTTAAAACTGGTGTTGCAGGATTTTTTGCTACTGCCTCCAGCAAGCGACGATTCGTCTCTTTCGCTAACGAATCAAGAACAGGTGGAGGTGTCAGTTCATTACTTGCAACTGACCACTTTGCATTGAAATCTTCACTGGCCGCCAGAACTTTAAGTGCTGCCAATCTTTCAGACTCCGGCATCCCAATGTTCCCAGCAATGGCAATGATCACATTCTGATCAGAACATTGAAGTAAATCCGAAAATGCCGATACCGCTGCTGGTGCATCAGGGCTTTTGGCTACAAGCAATAAACCAGATGGGTCATCGGATTTTGACAAGATTTCAAGAACAGATGCGCGCAACCCGCTAGAAATAATTGGATTCTCGGCCACAGCACAAAGAACCTTAACATTTCGGTCTTTGGCAAGCGCGGTCATATCCACTATGGCAGTTACAGCGCTTTTTGCTACGCTTAATCGCACTTCCGGATCTACGTCGGCCGCAAGTTCATGCAGCAAAGTTCGACGAACTTCGACGGTCGCAGCGGGATTTTCTGCAACCGCAAGACGAATTTTGGAACTTTTATCCATAGCCAGCACGTCCAATGCACCAGATGGCATCAATGGATTTCCTGCTAGCGCCAATCGCAAGGCCACATCATCAGTTCTAATCCAGCATGTGGGGGCAGCTGTGGGATCGTTGAGCAACAAATTTATAAAACTTAAAACTTGATCGTTTGAAGGTGCCCTGTCCCTTGACAGTGCTAAGTCGGACGCAGCCCAGCTTAGCGCCTCGCCAATGGCATCCTCTGGCTCATGTATGCCAACCGCATAGTCAATGCTTACCACATCCTCATCTTGCGCAGTACCTTGGCTGGTGACCTCAAACGCATAGCAGTAAGACTCGCCAGTACCGCCTGTATAAACTCCTTCACCAGGGTCAAGCAACCTGTAACCGTAGTCACAAAGTGATTCATCCGTGCTGTTGCTCGCGCCTCTTGATTGCGGAAACTGTTTTTTCAACAATACTTCACCACAACTGATGTTCGCAAGAACCAGTTCAATGTCTGTAAAAGTCATTCGCTCATAGAGGGTTGAATCCCTTTTGGAGCGCGACTGTATGGCCTCAATTTGTTGGGTCACGCCCAGTTGAATTTGATGCTCGGCACTCAAATCATCAATCTGTGGCAGCAGCCTACATTGTTCAACGTTGACTTGGCTCAGCGATGGCGCATTGCGTACAGACAAGTAACCAAGATGCTCGCATTTGCCTACGTCAATAGTCTGCAATAGTGCGGCGCCATCAACACTGAGCCAGCGCAAGCTGCCGTCAACAATGATGGTATTGAGTTTTGGCAGGTTTCGGCACGCTAGCCAAGTTGGCCCATCTTCATCGGAATGAATCTCTCTGAGATTTGGCAGATTTTCAATAACAACATCGATGAATGTGAAGGCTGGCAAATAAATACACTCAACCAACTCACTGTCTGAAATATAAATTTCGTCATCGTAAGTCAACCCCAAATTCTGGAAATCCAGAATTTTCGGGTAGTCACCAATCAAGACGTTCTGCTCATTCAACGAGAGAGGTTGATGCCCCGGTTGGCCTGTGATTTTTTCAATTTCAAGCGTTTTTCCCTCGGGCTGGGTCAGGTTCTGGCCAATGGTCATCATGTTGTTTCTTTATTAAAGAAAAGTGGCTCTAGCGCCCGTAACATAAGCGCTAGCAGCTATATATGCGATAGCACTATCGGTACTGATGTCCATCACTTAAGCCTTCGCTGCCCTTCAATTCACTTTCAATCTCCTCCACCGTGGGCATCGCACCCTTCAGGTTGTCAGGCAAGGCTTCCACCAAGGTGTATTCGCTCACGCCCATGGGTTTGTTCATGTCGCGCAGGGCAAACTCCACCTCGATGTTGTTCTTGTCGCGGCACAGCAGCAGTCCAATGGTGGGCTGGTCGTCGCTGCGTTTAAGCAGGCTGTCTACGGCGGACAGGTAAAAGTTGAGTTTGCCTGCGTACTCGGGGATGAACTTGCGGTTTTTGATCTCCACCACCACGTAGCATTTCAGCGTGACGTGGTAGAACAACAAGTCAATGTAGTAATCGTTGCCCGCCACTTCCAGGTGGTACTGTCGACCAATGAAGGCAAAGCCTTTGCCCAGCTCCAGCAAAAACTGGGTGATGTGTTGGGTAAGTTTGCGCTCCACATCCAGCTCGTTGTACGGCGCAGTCATGGTCATGAAGTCAAAGGTGTAAGGGTCTTTGAGGGTTTGCTGGGCCAGGTCAGACTGTGGCGATGGCAAGGTGCGGGAAAAGTTGGTCACCGCCTTGCCAGTGCGGGCGTACAGGTTTGACTTGAGCTGCAGTGCCAGCACATCGCGGCTCCAGCCTTGCTCCAGCGTTTGCTCGATGTAATAGCGGGCTTCGGCCACGTTGCTGCACTTGGTAAAAATCTGGATGGTGTGCCCCCAGGGGATGCTCGCCAGCAACGCAGACAACTCGGTTTCAGTACCTGCCCACGGTGTGTCGCGCAATTTGGCAACAGCCTGTTGCCAAATTGCCGGGTCGCAGTAGAAGCGAAAGAATGCCCGGCAGTACCGGAGGTTCTTGGATGAAAAGCCACCCAAATCCGGGAAGGCTGCTCTCAGATCGTGACTGAACGCGTCAATGAATCCGCTGCCCCATTGGGCGTGTGACTCCCGATCCACAATTTGTGCCCCAATTTCGTAATAAAGGGCAATCAACTCCCCATTGGCGGCCAACGCCACCTTCATCCGTGTGGCATGGATTTTTTGCTTGATGGTCTTGAGCCAGTCCTGATAGTCGGCCAGCACAGCAGGTGGCAGCGTCCGGGGGGTTGTCATGTTGGGCTTAGTCATCACTGGCCCCACCCGTCACCACCTTCACGCTATCGAGCAAATCACCAAACTTGCCGTAATTCACCTTCACCCCATCATCCAGGTCCAGGGTGATGCGCATGTCGGCGTAGTGGCGCAGTTGTTCGTCGTAGGCCAGTAGCTCGGCGTGTTTCTTTTTTTGCTTGTCGATTTCTTTGGCCAGCTTATTGCGGGCGGCGGTGCTGCTGGCGGCTGCGGCATCTTTGAACAGCATCTCGATGCGGCTTTGAATTTTGCCGGTGAGGGGCACGACGTATTCGGCGCGCAGGCGGGCGAGTGTGCCCTCGTGGTAACGATGCAGATAGACCAGGGCCTGGAAGGCACCTTGTTTGCCGCTGCTGAAGAGCCAGTAGATGGGGCGTTTTTTGTAGGTTTGCAGGTGGTCTTTGAAGAACTTGTCGGCGATGTAGCGGCGGATAGTTTCATCCGGGGTCTCAGACGCCTTGGTGACAAGGCTCTCGGCCAGCCAGGTCATGTTTTCTTCCAGGGTGTCTGGCCCCCAGACGGCGCGCAGGAATTCGCGGATGCGGCTGGGGGCGTCGTCGGCAAACCAGAGTTCGTCGGTGATGGGGACGATGCCGTCGGCATCTGCGGGGAATTTGAGGTAACGGCTGGGGTCGAAGCCGCCGTTGCCCGCGTGGGCATAGATCAGGCCGGGCTCGTCGAGGCTGTAGCGGCCCATCATGCAGCCGATGGCGTAGGAGATCAGGCGCTGGCAGTCTTTTTCGCGGTCGGCGCGAAACAACACGATCCTTCCCTCAGCTACGTCAGGTATCAATTCGTCTTGGAGACCAAAAGCGTCAATGAAAAGGCGGTTGTTGTTTTCTTCAATTGACTTCAATTCTTGAATTCGATCAATTGACTTTGAATTCGACATACGCCAGAAGTTGGCTAATCCGGTTGTATAGGTAATATCATTAAGCGAACGGAAATTCCAAGACGTTTCGCGCCCATCCCAATCTTCTTTAGAAATTTCTATAGCTCTCTCAACCGAATCCTTAACTTTTTCGACATCAAATTTAATAGGAAATGGTAATTGATCAAAGTATCCGATGTGAAAATGTAAAGTTGGATTTAGAGCTTTTATAAGGCCATTGACTATATTGGTGTTCAGGAAAGCCAGTCCAACATAAAAGTCACTCTTAGACTGCCAAAAGGCAGAGTGGCCCGTTGCATCGTAAATGAATCCATTAGGATAGTATCTAAATGCCGTATCGCTGGATGTTATGTCTGACCAACTTAGGGACTCGTTAAAGAATCGACCACGATCTTTAATAACGTAATCAATATTACCTTTCAAATACGGATATTGATTTGTTACATATTCTTTGATTTCTCTACCGTCATCTTCCCAGTTGACAACAAAATCATGGTTTCCATACCATTTTCTGAACGCGCCACCCTTGTTGCATGGAAACCACCTTTGTTTTGAAGCCCTTGCTTCCGCACTACTACTGAGACCCATCGCTATTCTGTCAATTGAAACTTCATACCATAACCTCATAAACCGACCATTATTTGCGGTGGCCAAACCTTGCTTTGAATCGAAGCTTGCCCCAAATGAGGGGCATTGTTCAAATAGTGAAATCACCTTGTCTGACAGCCAATACGCAATCGGTGCGCCAGGGACTTTCCGAAAGTCATCTGGTTTAACAGTGAATCGCCATTCACAATCAGGATCGCGAATTGCTTCGAGGACTTTTTCTCCTTGAATCTCTTGACCGGGGAAGTCGCTTAACCGAACGAACGACGACGCCAGTCCGACAACGTGTGATTTCCCCAAAGTAAAGGTGCATAGTGGTACTCGCACTTCACCAGAAGCGTTGTATTCCAACTGCACTAAAGTCGTGATAGATGCTTGATCAATGAAGTGATTTCGCATTCCTTCATACGTGGAAATGAACATCCAAACAAACGGAGCCATGAAACCCAAATGACCTGATGGCTTCGTGAGCGAGAGGTTGCGCATCATGAAGGCTGAAAACAAATCCTTTTCAAACCCTTTAAAGGTCTCCTTCAAATAACTCTTCAATACAGGGACTAAGAATTTATTGCCCATATAAGGCGGATTCGCCACCACCGCATCAAACTGCATCGCCAGGACGTGCGCCTGCTGCACCAGCGGCCACAAATCATCCGCAGCCGCAGTGGCATACATGTCCCCACTCTGCTTGACCAAAGCCAGCACCTGCGGCAACACCGCCAAATGTGTCTTGAGCGCATAGGGAATCTGAATCAACGAGCCAAAGGTTTTGGCGTGCTCAAAGGTTTCCACCAGCGCGGTGATGGTGGCGCGCTGCACATTGAACGGGGCCAGGTGGGTGGCGAGTTCATCCACGCTTAAGGATTTGCTCGCTTGCAGGCTCAGCACATTGAGCTTGGGCGGTTGCATGTTGCCTGCATCATCCGTGGCGGTGAACAGGCGGCGGTCGTCAGCGCGGGCTTTCATCAGAAGGGCAAAACCGGCCATTTGGGCGGCGCGGTCGTCAATGTCCAAGCCGAACAGATTCTTTTCCAGGATCAGGCGTGGGATGTCCCTGACTCTGTAGCCGCGCTCCAGGTAGATCGCCTTGAGCACGTCATAGGCCACCACCAGTATGTGGCCACTGCCACAGGCAGGGTCCAGCACGGTAATCGTTTCGGGGTTGAGGGTGTCGCCGTCTTCACGCACGCGCGTCTGGATGAGGGCATCAAGCTGGGCTTGCACCTCGGGCGTTTGCTCGGCGGGCGTGATGTAGTACGGCCACTCTTGGGCCAAGGTGCTTTGCGGGTTGGCCATGAGCCACAGGCGGCCCACGCTGTTTTGCACCAGGTATTGCACGATCCAGTTGGGGGTGAAGAGCTGGGTGGCGGCGGGGATGTCTTCGCTTTTGACCACCTTGCCAATGACTTGGTCCTTTTTCTCTGAGATGTAAAACTGGTAGAGCCAGCCGATGATTTCGACCTCAGCCCAGTCTTCTTCTGGGATGGCTGCTATCAGTTTGGTAATGACCGAGTCGCTGCGCAACAGGTTGTCAGGCAACAGCAGTTCGGAGTCGTCGTCAATGCGCTCAAACAAAAAGGGTAAGGCTTTCGACAAGGCGTTGCACTGCGCCACCAGCAGCATGCGGTAGAGCTCGCCATCGCGGTTGCCGGCAAGTTTGAGTTCCAGCACTTTCGCCTGGTTCAGGCCGGGCAAAGGGTGGGCAGACTGCGGGTCGGCCAGGTCGGCGGCGTGGGTCAGGATGTCGGGCAGGCCCCCTGCGCTGCCAGACAGCGCCCGGTGGCCGTGGCCCAGGTAGTCGTGCAGCTCCATGTAGCGCAGTGCGGCAAAGCGGTTAAACCAGGTGTAGGCCACGGCTTCCATGGTGTGATGAAGGCCGTCTTTGCGGATGCGCCGGATGAGTTGTTCGCGTTGCGCCTGCACTTTGATGGGCCAGGCTTGGCCGGCAATCACCACCACGTCGCCTTGCGGCTGGGCTGGGGCCACGTCCAAAGTGCCCGCTTTTTCAGACAGGCCCAGCAGGTTGGCACGGGCGGTAACAGCCGATATGAAGTCCTTGCGGGCTTGGGGAGCGTAGGACTTGAGGGCGGCTTTGTTCATGGAGTACTTGGGGGAATGGCGTTGCTTCGATGGTGGCAAGGATGGCAGATATTCAGGGTGGGCTACCTTGGTCACGCTGCGGCGTGACTATCGTGCGCAAAGTGGCCACAAAGTGTTCGGCCTGAAGAACAAGTTCCCTCGCGTCAACCAGCTCAACGGAACCACCTTCGTAGTCCGCTACGTACCGAAACGTCTCGGCATGTTTTAAAAGTCGGCCCAATTCCTTGGTGATGCGGCCGGTTTTTACAAAGTGTTCACTGAACGCATTCAGGGTGCCTCGGTGGGTCTTTCCTGTATCAGACCTTACTGATCCGTTGGTCGCTAACAGCGCGGCGCGCGCGGCATCGAACATGGCGTAGTAAGCGCGGTTGCAAGCGCCATCGACATCACCCAGAGCCAGCAAAGCGTTGGCTGAAGCGGTGGCCGTTTCTGCCTTGGCCATCAGAGCCTCGGCGGTCAAAGAATCGCTCACAGTTGCACTCCTTCACGTGCAATGTTGTTAAGCAGGACTGGGTTTGAATAGCGTTCGGGGTGCTGCCAATCGTCGAGCCAGACGGGTAAGGGCGTGATGTTGATGCCCGTTTCCAGCAGTACGTCAAACGCCAGGTCAGACATCGCCAAGGCCGTGGGCAATAGCCGCTGGTGCTCGCCCTTGAGCAGCACGGCCACATCGGCATCGCTATCGGGACGGTGCGTGCCACGGGCGCGGCTGCCGTAAACGATGGTGCCCGCGGTGTCGAACTGCCCCACCATTAGGGCTTTGAAGCGACGCACGGCTTGTTCGGTGGCTGGGTCAAGGTGGTTCATGACGGTTCCTTCATACGGGGAAAGCGGTAAGGTGGGCGTGTTGCATCAGGTGTTGGCAGGTTGAAGTGCAGCGGGCACGTTCACTTTGAAGCGGGTGTCCAGGATGCTTTCCAGCGGCGCATCTTGCCCTGGTGTAAGGGGAATTCTGCGGGTGCGCTTGTTGACAAGCCAGTTGGCCACCACATCTGCAAGCTGGGGTTGATCAAGTTGGGACAGCAAAACGCCCAGTCTTTGCGCGGTTGGGGGTTCACTGGCGGCGTTGAGTGCGGTGCCCAAGCCCTCTGTGGTCATTTCAGGTGCCAGGCTTTGCAGCACTTCAGTCACACGGGCCATGCCACCGGCCACTTGCTGGCGAGCCACAAGGTCCAGGGCGGTGAGTTCAGCTGTGCTGACCTTGTAGCGACCATTGGGAGTGCTGTGCCAGCGGGTCGGTAGCTCTGCCATGCGCGAGCTCTTGAAAAACACCAGCCGGTGTCGACCCACTTGCACGGGCAGGCGGGTTTTGGGACTGATGACTTGCGTGACCATAACGGCTTGCGGTGACGCGCCATAGACCTCGGCAGCACTGAGCAGGCCAACGTAGTAAGGCAAGCCGAGTGTTTTCGACAAATACGCATCCAGCCAGGTCTCCAGCGGTGGTGCGCCTGCGGATGCATCCTGTAGCGGAACAATGACCCAATGCTTTGAGCCACGCGAGGTGCGTGCAATGCGCCCCTTGCGCTGTTGGCGCCGCAGGGCCTGGCGCAGTGCATCGGCACTGACGCCGGGCAAGGCTTGGGCGATATCTGCGGTGCGCAGGTTGAGCTTGCCGCTGCGCTCGGACGCATCCAATAGATTGGCTAGAGGACTGTGCACGGGTGATTATCCATTTGATTTGTGTAATGTATTAGTAAACAATACTTTACGCAATCTTACTGGCAATAAATCCACAGACCACAGGTTGACGCGTATGAATTGAAGTTGACTTCATTGCAACCGTGCCTTTTGTCCAGCCCGCACGGCGCTTAGCAGCTCTGCCCTGAGTTTGGTGATGAAGGCTTCTACTTCAGGCTCGGTTTCCAGGTAGCTCTTGGCAGAAAAGTCGGCGGCGCGGATGACCTTGGTGGGCTTGGTGGCTGGCGGCGGCACGTTGGGATGGCCGGTTTGCACGGGTTTGGAGGTGTCGCCTTTATCGGCTACCTGGTGGGCTGCCTTGGCTGCGGCGGATTCAATCAGGGTGATGGCATCGTCCATGGCATCGCCGCCCTGATTTTGCAAATACAGGATTTGGGCGATGCTGGTTTGGCTGGCAATGCTGGTTTTGAGCTGTTGCAGCACATGCAGCGCCTGGTTGCTGACATCGGGGGTGGCAGCTACCGCGCTGAGCTTGGTTTGCACCTCGGTGATTTTGCTGTCGATGGACAGTAGCGCACGTTCCCGCTTTTCTGCGGCCAGTGCTTCATTGGTGCTGGTCACGGTGGCCAGCAGTGGCTCAATGCGGTTGACCTGACTGAATGGCTGGGGGTTATCGCGGATTTTTTCCAGATCGGTCAGGGCGGCGGCGGCCTGGGGTACTTTTTTAAGTGCTTCTGCGTTGTCCGCAAAAGCTCGCAGCCCATCCAGCAGCTTGCGCCAGGCGGTGATTTGGGTTTTGTAAAAGTTGACCAGATCGTGAATGTCATCCGCCGCGTCCAGCCAGTCGTCTTTGGCGGCCAGCAGAGCTTCGATAAAAGCAAAGCTGTCACGCGTGCTGAGTTGCTGGGCGATGCGTGCCAAGGAGGCGTCAATGTCGGCTTTGCCGGGGTGGTGGGCGGTGTTGGCGGTTAAAACAAAGCCTTTGAGCTCGGCTTGCCATTCACCAAAACGGCTGCGAAAGTCGGCCACCAGCGCGTCTTCTTCGTCGCGACCCAGTTTTTGAAAGAGGTCTTTGTAGAGCTCACGGGCGCGCTTGAGGCTACTGGCATCGGCCACCTTGCGCTTGAGGATGGAAACCTGCTTGAAGCGATTGGACTTGGTCAGCGGCTCTATGGCACTGGCTGGGTCCAGGTCGGAGCCTTCAAGCATGAGCTTGATTTCACCGGCCATGAACAGGCGGGCAATCAGCAGCACGGTTTCCCACTCGGGCTTCCAGCCCCAAGGTATACCGGCAAAGCGGTCGACCACATCAGACAAGAGCACACGGGTCTGGCTGGCGGCCAGGTTGAGGTAGTCACGCAGCTCTTTGATGGCCAGGGCGTTGCCTTCATCACCGTTGAGGCCCAGGCCTGGCGTGCTGAGGTTGTCGGCACTGAGCACGGCTTTGATTTCAGCTTGCGGGTCGGCCTGGCGCACTTTTAAAAAGGGCAGCTTGCTGTAGGTGTTGGTGATGAGGTAGTTGAGCAAGTCGTCAAGCACCTTGTCGGGGCCAGCAGCTTTGATGGGCACCACCTGGCCCAGGGCAAAGAATTCGCCAAAAGTGATGAGTTCACTGAGCTGGCTGACCAAGCGAACACGGCGTTGGCGGTTTTCGTCTTTGCGGTCGGCCAGGATGCGTTTGAGGGAGTCCGTGGCCTGGTCGGCTTTTGGGCTGACGATGTATTTTTCTATTTGCTGGTAGAGCGCCAGTTCAATGTCAAGCCTGTCCCCTTCTGCCAAACGCACAATGGCTTTGCCATGGCCCTCACTGCTGCGCAGGATGCACTTGGCAGCTTGCAGCTTGTCGTAGTCGTCGCCCAGGGGGGTGAGTATTTCAAAGCTCAAGGCGTGGCTGGCTTGCCGCCAGGGCGCACCATCGAGCAGGCGGTTGAATTCGTAGTCACCCTTGGTGTCGCGGTGGCGCACCTTGGTTTGGCTACTGAAAATTTCATCAAAAATGATTTCAGCCAGCAAACGGGATTTTTCTGCGGCAGAGACTTCGACATGGCCAATTTCTCGGGCCACATCGC